>Ga0209431_10001007_pt1 | contig 23543 bp, 21 predicted proteins | sample RifCSP13_3_FD_184021 | JGI IMG/M metagenome (GOLD analysis project Ga0209431, IMG submission 184021) | Soil microbial communities from Rifle, Colorado - Rifle CSP2_sed 13_3 (SPAdes) (version 2) | ecosystem: Environmental > Terrestrial > Deep subsurface > Rock core/Sediment | place: Rifle...
CGAAAAAGGGATACAAAGCAATTGCCGACAATGTTCGGCCATAGATGCCTGAAATGATCTACCAAGTAATTAACACCAGATTTGCGATTCTCGTTGCCTTGGGACTTGTGCTTGTCGCCGCGCTTGTGACCGCCTCAACCAGTTCGGCGAGCACCGGCGTGATCAGTGCCGTACCATCACCGACTCCGCCTAAACATAGGGAAGAATTGCCACAGGAATCGGACGAGGTACTGCGCGTTGAAACGAACCTCACCAATATCTTCTTCACAGCCGCAGACAAACACAAGCGCTTTATCTCCGATCTGAACAAGGAAGACATCCGCGTTCTAGAGGACGGTCAGGCGCAAGAGATCTTTACCTTCCAGCGCAATACCGATCTGCCATTGTCGATCGCAATCTTGATCGATACGAGTAGTTCGGAAGAGCGGACACTGCCCGACGAGAAAGCTGCGGCCCGTGCGTTCCTGGAGGCAGTAATGCGACACGGGCGGGATGAAGCTGCCGTAGTTACTTTCACAGGCGAGGTCACGCTCGAGCAGGGGTTTACCGGGAGTATCGAGAGGCTGCGTCGAGCGATCGATCGAGTGGAGTTTGTGCCGCCGTCCGGATACATCGGCGGAGGAGTAGTCGTAGGCGGCACGCCACCCATCTCCGATACTCATCAAATTCTGGCCGGTTCCACTGCGATCTGGGATGCGGTCTGGGTAACATCAAGTGAACTCTTGGGCGAATCCGCAGAAAACACGCGTCGCACTATCATCCTACTGACGGACGGGCAAGACACGATCAGTCAAGTCAAGATGAATGATGCGATTCAACGAGCGCAGCGAGCGGACGCCTTAATCTACGCAATCGGGATCGGCGATAGCTATAACTTCGGGGTCGACGAAGGCAGCCTCCGCAAGATCTCGGGCGAAACCGGCGGACGAGCGTATTTCCCACGTAGCGAGCGAGAATTGAATGACGCTTTTGCGCAGATTCAGCGTGACTTACGAGAGCAGTATTTGGTGGCCTACTCACCGTCTAACAAGGCGCGCGATGGCTCATATCGGCGCGTACAAATCGAGATTGTCAACCCAGAACTTCAGAGACAGAAGCTCAAGTTGAATTACCGGCCGGGTTACTTCGCGAAGTCCTCAGAACCTCCTTCCCGCAAACGGTAGCCTCATAAACACTTAGCGCCCACGTGCACCAAACGTTCAAGGCGCAGGCAATGAGACTACTTCGGTGACAACGTTTAACAACTCTGTTATACTGCGCGGGCCCACTGGACGAGTGCTGGTGGCCTTAGCTCTTAGATCAACCCCACCCCGTACCCCTCCCGCCCAGTAGTTAATTAGGCTCTCGTGAGCATGAATACTGACGCTGCAACACGCCGTCGAGTACTGATTGCGGATGACGATCCCAAAATGCTCGCGCTTCTCGAAGAACTGCTCGAGAGCGCCGGCTATGAGGTTGCCACCGCCTCTGATGGCCAACGCGCACTAGAACAGGTGCCACGGTTTGAGCCTGATACCATCATCAGCGACGTAGTTATGCCCGTGATGAATGGTATCGAGCTCTGCAAGGCGCTTAAACGCAACCTTGGTCACGCCACCATTCCGGTTGTTCTGGTTAGCGGAATTCGACACTCCGCCGAGGACATCCTGGAAGGCTTAACCGCGGGAGCCGATGACTATCTGGACCTTCCGTTTCGCAACGATGAGTTGCTTGTGAAGGTCGCCCAACTAACCGAGCGGCATCGGGTAGAAAAACATTATCGCGAGCTTGTTGAACAAGCCGTTGACATCATGTACACGCGGACCATGTCTGGTTTCATAACCAGCATCAACCCGGCCGGCGCACGGTTCTTCGGTAAGACTCCAGATGAAGTTGTCGGCATGCACCTGGGTGAGCTTGTCGGGTATGAACCCGCAGCTAGAGATATAGAGCACACAAATCGGCATACATCGGATGTGCCGATCCGGTCGCTACACCGATTACAAAATGCGGGAGGCAACTGGCGCTATCTCGAAGGCGTGATTACCGTGCAACGAAATGCCCAGGGCACCGCAGTCGGTGTTCGTGGAGTCGTGCGCGACGTTACTGATCAGAAGACCGCTGAAGCCGCTTTGAGAGAGAGTGAAGACCGTTATCGGCGACTCGTGGAGCTATCACCGGAAGCAATCATCGTCCATACCGACGGCAGATTCGTATTTGTAAACGCCGCAGCCGTCAAACTGTGGGGGGCGTCGAGACCGGAGGAACTGATTGGAGAGTTGGTGTTCGATTTCATCCATCCGGAATTTCATGAAATTGCCAAGCAAAGGATCGCTCAAGTCGAGTCCGATGGCATCCAGAATGAGCTGAGTGTTCAGAAGTTTGTAAAAGTAAATGGGGAGATCATAGATGTTGAAGTAGCTGGTATGCCGTTCACGATAAATGGCCAGCGCGCAGTGCAGACGATCATTAGAGACATTACGGATCAGAAGCGCGCGCATGATGCGCTTAAGGAAACAGAAGAACGTCTTCGCACTGTGATCGGCAGTGCGTCGCTAGTCTTGTTCGCGGTGGACCTAAACGGGATTTTTACCTTAAGCGAAGGCGAAGGGTTGAAGGCTCTCGGGCTAACACCAGGTTCGCTGGTGGGCCAATCCGTTTTTGATGTCTATCGAGAGAGCCCACAAATCCTTGGGAACATCCGCGCCGCACTGGAAGGTCGTGCCATCGCCGACGCCGTTACCGTGGGCCGACTTGTATTTGACACGCGTTACTCACCTCTCCGTAACGAGCAAGGGAAGATCGTTGGCGTAATTGGCGTAGCCACAGACATAACGGAAACCCGTCGTGCAGCTCAGGCATTGCAGGAAAACGAAGAACGCTATCGCGAGCTCTTTGAAAACGCGAACGACATCATCTATAGCCACGATCTTGAAGGTAACTTCATGTCATTGAATAGATCCGGCGAGCTAATTACGGGATACAGCCGTGAAGAGGCATTGCAGATGAACGTCTCGGACGTGATCGCTCCAGAGTACCTCGCTTTGGCGCGCCAAAGAACAATGGAAAAGGCGGTCGGCAAATCTCCCACTGTGTACGAACTGGAGATCATCACCAAGCATGGACGGCGTGTCCGGTTAGAAGTTAGTACGAGGTTAATCCTGCGAGGTGGACAGCCCTTTGCCGTACAGGGGATTGGACGGGATCTAACGGAACGAAAAAGATCTGAGGAAGCTCTACGCGAAAGTCAGGCGTTCTTTGATAGCTTTATGGACAATAGTCCGGCCGTCGCCTTCTTAAAGGATGAGCAAGGTCGATATGTCTACGTCAACAAGCCGTTTGAACAGCTCTTCGGCCAAAAGCTTGAGTTTCTAAGGGGTCGCACCAGTTTTGATTGGCTGCCAGCAAGCACTGCTGCGCGAACGCACGAACACGATCTAAAGGTGCTTGCCACGGGCGTGCCGCAGGAGATTATCGAGACTGTTCCCACGCAGGATGGCTCACCGCACCAGTGGCTTGTGTTTAAGTTTCCTACGAGCGATGCATCGGGCAAGCGGTATGTAGGGGGCGTTGGCGTCGATATAAGTGGCAGGCGTCGCGCTGAAGAGGCACTTGCTCAGCAGGCGGAGCGCGAAGCGATCACGCGACGGATTTCGCAGACAATCAGATGTTCATTGGACAGCGCAGTGATTTTTCGCACGGCTGTCCATGAGTTGGGTACATACCTCAACGTGGATAGATGTTCTCTCTTCATGAAGGATGAGAGGGCCCAGCGGGCTCTAAATGTCGCTGAATACCACGTCGAATCGGTCCAGCCAGCTGCCTCCGATTTCGAGTTAAAAGATCTAAAGGACCTAATCAACTCGCTTGATCAAGGCGGAATTCTTGTTTTTAGCGATGCCGCTAATGATCCCCGTATAAAACGAACCTATGAACAAATCCTGTCCAAGGCTGGGGTGCGTTCGATCATGTACGCTGCCATACGGGTGGGCGACGAAGTCCCAGCTGCTTTTGCTCTCTCCACGACTCGAGAGTTACGCGAGTGGAGTGATTCAGACATTGCCCTGGTTAAGGCGATCGCCGATCAAACGGGTATTGCAATCAGGCAAGCGCAGCTTTATCAGAAGGCTGAAGCAACGTCGACACGCGAGGCGCTGGTCAATAAGGTGACCACGGCAATTCGGGCTTCACTCAGCCTTTCCCAAGTTCTGAGTAGCGCTACCAGCGAGCTTGGGCGGGCGTTGTCCGCTTCGCGTGTCTATCTTCATCTTTACAATTCCGAAGATCCGCTGTCGCCGGTGGAACACGAATACCTGGCGCCGGCCTGCTCCAGCCTGAGGGATCTAGGCCACAGCAACGACGATAAGATCAGCACTCACCTGTTAAGTAACTCTAAGCTCCTTGTTATCGATGACGCCTTGAAGTACCAGGGCCGTACAGCAGAGTTTACTCATGCTGTGCAGCAGCATGCTGCCGAATTCGGTATCTGTTCTCAAATAGACTATCCGTTGATGGTAAAGGGCGTGTTCCGAGGCGTGATCTCCATACACCAGACCGATCGGATTAGGCGTTGGACTGAGGATGAAGTTGCGCTGGTCGAGGCGGTTGCTGAGCGACTCGTGATCGGCATCGCCCAGGCCGAGCTGTTCGAAATGGTTGCCCGCGGTAAGACGGAGTGGGAAACAACCTTCGACGCGATGTCTGACGGTATTTTCATCTTCGATCGCGCTGGATTGCTGAAACGAGTGAATCGAGCAGGTGCGGCAATGGAAGATGTCGCACCACATATGCTGCTCGGACGCAAGTGCTGTGACATCTTGCGAGCTAGTGAAGAAGAACAACGTTGCGTTGTGGAAGGAGCGCTCGAGAGTGGCAGCAGCATCACCATCGAAATCACTCCGCAGCGACTAAATCGCCCGTTGCTGGTTACGATTGAACCCGTCATTGATAACGGCAAGGTGACGGACGTTGTCTGCACAGCACGCGATCTCTCGGAGCTCAGAAAGGTGGAAGCAGTTGCCCGCGAGCACCAATCTCTCCTCACGAACATCCTGGAGAGTGCTCGCGAATCTATCTATGCCGTGGATAGCGAAGGCAGATTTAAGTGGTGTAACTCTGCGACCTTGCGCGGCCTGGGTTATAAGCGAGAACATTTTATCGGACTGCATCTTTTAGAGATGGTTTACGAGGGCGACTGTGAATTGGTCGCGCAAAAACTGCAGCTTGCGCTTGAGGGCCAACCACAGACTTATGAGATGCGGTATTTCTCATACGATGGGCGCCTTCGGTATGCCCGTGTCGATAACTCGCCGCTTGTCATCGACGGGCATCCCACTGGAGTTCTTGGCATTGCTCGGGACATCACAGAACAGAAGGAAGAACGGGAGAGGGCCGCCAGGGCTGACAAACTACGAGCGCTCGGACAATTGGCTTCGGGCGTGGCCCATGACTTCAATAACTCGCTGGCTGCCATACTCGGTAGAGCGCAACTGCTCCGGCGGCAAACTAATGACGCTGCGCTGGTCCGCAACCTGGACATCATTCAGACCGCGGCGGAAGATGCAGCCGCAACCGTTCGCCGTATCCAGACGTTTGCGCGCAAATCACCAGCACGCGAATTCGAGATGCTCAACATTCGCAGTTTGCTTAACGACGCCATCGAGATCACCAGAACTCGCTGGGAGAACGAGGCTCGTTTGCGTGGACTCGACTATGAGGTGAGGTTAGAAGCTGAACACGGTTGGTACACCTACGGTAGTGCCTCAGAATTGCGCGAGGTCTTCGTCAATCTGATAGTCAATGCCGTCGACGCGATGCCCAAGGGTGGGAAGTTATCAATCATCTGCGAGAAGGAAGGGGGCAAATTGCTGTTGCGATTTGCCGACAACGGAACAGGGATGCCCGAAGACGTCCGGCAAAAAGTCTTCGATCCGTTCTTCACCACGAAAGGCGCCCAGGGCACTGGTCTGGGGCTGTCGGTGAGCTACAGCATCATTGAACGGCATGAAGGCTCAATCAGTGTAGCCTCAGAACCTGGCGGAGGAACGACTTTTACGATTGAGATTCCAGCGACGGAGGCCCAAGAACCAACACAGCAAGTCTCTGCCCCAGCAAAATCCGCAGCATGCCTGTCAGTGTTGGTAATTGACGATGAAGCTGCAGTCCGAGAGACGTTGGCCGATATGCTGACAGCCCTGGGCCACCAAGTAGCGTTGGCGGCAAGCGGACAGGAAGCGCTAAGCCAACTAGCTATCTCTTCAGGATTCGACGTTGTGTTTACTGACCTCGCAATGCCTGAGATGGATGGTTGGGAAACAGCCAGAGAGATTCGTAAGCATTGGCCGGAAATCTCTATTGTGCTGGTGACGGGCTACGGGCCCGGCACGGCGGCACCAGACGGAGAAGAGAGTCTGGTTGACGGCATCATCGGAAAGCCGTTCGATTTTGGGCAGGTAAGCAACACGCTGGGAGAAGTTCGACACAAGAGACAGCTACTGGAGGATGCTGTCGCTTAAGGAAATTTCTCAGTTGTAACTCATGATCCCTGCGCTCGCTGTAAAACCTACACCAAATCCCACAACCATTGCCGGTCCCTTCCAGTCTGATTTTTCCGCCAACATAAAGCCCGTTGAAGCACTTGAAAGGTTCCCGTAGTTCTTAAGTACTTCGTAAGAGCCGTGGACCTTTGAAGAGTCTTTCTCAATCTGCAACTGCGAACAGACACCATCAAGAATCTTCTTGCTGCCGGTGTGGATTAAGCAGTCGTCGACCTGACCCAATGTGGAAACAGGCGAGTCAGGGTGCCTGAGGACGTTTTTCACGGTAGTAACGGCGTAGTGCGCACCTCTTACTGGAACGCTGGGTCTCATGAAGTATTGAGGACGCCCCTTGAGAAAAGGGTGCGAGCTATTTCTCGTCATGGTGAGAAGGTTTACGTCATCTGGTTGATCATTAGTGAGGTGTGAGATTGGGCCAAAAGCCGGTTTGCCTTCTTCTGTTCCTACTAACAATGCGACCGCTCCGTCACCGAAGAGCATCGACTGGATGACGAAGGTGGTATCCAGCCTTTTTTGTTCAAACTCAACATCATCAACTTTTTGCTCCTTCCGTAGTCTTACGATCTCGCGAAAGCCGAAGTAGTCGTCACGCAGCAATGGTGCAACGTAAGGGGTGTGGGCCTCCGCCATCAATACGATTGCCAACTGCCTGGGATTAGCAGCCAAGTACCATTGAGCCACTTCGATTGATTTCAACAAAACTGAGCAACCCTGGGCTTGCATACTCACGGTTCTAAGTGACCGCGAGAGCAGACCATGAGTTTTTGCCATCACCTCCGAAGCCAGACACGGAAGCATCTGGTCAGGCGTGTTAGTAGCCGCGACTAGTAGGCCGATTCTTTCAGGATCACCGTGCCACTGCTCAATGCAGCGCTTGGTTGCGTCGATACCCAGCTGTGTTGTTGAGCTGGTTGCGTGACCGGGTTTTCCAGCCAAAAACTCTGGATAGTTCTCGAGAGTGGAGAATCTTTGATCGACGCCTAACGAATGAACTGTGTTTATGAGTTCTGGCGAGAGCTTGTGCATGAGGGCGCCAATCAGTTCAGTTGTTTGAAAAGCATTAACGGGGGTTGCGGTAGCGGCTGAGAGTAGGTTAACCACGGCTCTTCTCCTAGGGGGATGAAACTGAGTGATGAAATGAGCTGTAACGGTGAGGACTACTTCAACCGGTGTGCCAATACAAGTTTTCCGCTTCCAGAAACAGCTAACATGTTGCAGCAGCTAAACTTGAGCAAACATGTGGGCGGACTCAGAGTCTCTCAGGCAGGATGCTGATCTGGATACCACGTATCCAGTTTTTGGGCTCTTAGAAGCTTTCTGGCAAAGCTCATCGCCCTTCTCGAATTATTCAAGTATTCAAGTGGGCTTTGCGCAAAAAGTACGAAATAAGCTTTTTCTCTGCGCGACCTCTGTGTCCTCTGTGTCTCCATGGTGAAGGAACTCGCCGAAAACACCACCACAGAGTCACAAAGAACACAGAGGCCGCACAGAGAAGACATTTGAGCAGACGCTCTTTGTGCAAAGCTGTTCAAGTGGCAACCAAGTATACAGTTGTGTACCAAGTATCCCCCTCTTCCCCTCTTCGCCTCTTCGGCTTTGCCCCAAAAGTCGGGAACAGGTGTGACTTCTGGGTCAAGGTTAAGACTTATGGGTCAAGACTTTGGTGGGACTTCGGTGATTACGTGTTGCCAAGCATGATCTTCCTCCTTGCCTTCGCGGTAATTCCCGAACCGGTTCTCGCGCGGACGGTAGACCAGATTGAAACTAAACTTCCTCTTGTCTCTCCAGGCGTCCCTAAAGTGGACTTCTCCCCTGATGAGCAGCTTGGCCTTATCTTCCATAATATCTTTGATGATTTCAGCCGTAACGATGACTGGCAGTTGGAGCTGGACTTCCTGATCCGTTCCCGCTGGCAAGCGCTTGGGTTCTGCGAATACGAACTTTTCAGGTCGGCACGCTGAATGCCTTTCGCTCAACTCGTGGAAAAGTTTGAATTACCCTCAGAACTTACGTGATCAAACGGGACTCTTGGGGCAAAGCGCGTGAAATCTCGAGTTTTGAACCAAAACTTCGTGTCCGCAAATGGATTGATCTGAGCCAGGCGCCTTTAGAGAAAAACTTGGGGATAGGCAAGTAGCCCTGCTGTCTTTATTAGACCTTCGAGGTCGAGTCTGGCGAGATCTATTTCCAAACTTCGATATGACGATCAGAAAACAAATGCTATCCGCAGTGCCAGAGTTGACCAAAGAGTTTGATGTCTACGCCCAGGCCAGTTGCAGATCCAATTAGAAAGCCAAACTTCTTGCTAACTTCATGGTGCTAGGTTTCCACCCACAGCGTTGACTCTGTGCGTCATCCAATTCAACATGGAAAGAGGCTATAGAAACTAATTATCATGCCAAGAACTAATCAGAGTATGAAGGGTGGACTAGAACAGACTCCAATGATACAAACACTCTTCGAAATGGAGGCGCTTCTAACCGAACTCGGCGAGATTTCAAACATGTCGACACAATTGATTGAGAGCCCCGCGGTATTCCCTGACACGGTGAAGGAAAACGCGTCAACGTATGAGCCACTGAGCAGTGTCTGGGAAGGAACCGATGGGGATTTACTCGAGGCAATGCTCTCCTTTTATCCCACGATCCCGCCTGAGCCAATTCTGGATGCAACATACAACACGGGGCGGTTTTGGAAGGGTTCAAAGCGTAGTGTCGTATCTATGGATATCGATCCTCGTCACAACCCAATGATAGTTTGCGACAATCGTCAAATGACGGGAGTGCCATCTGCAGAATTTGGAGCGGTGGTATTTGATCCACCTCATGTTGGGCCACAAGGCCGGGATAAAAGCAAAAAGCGATTTGATGTGGACTTCGGAGCGACGGTTGAGTGCGGCAAAGAGCATAACTGGAATCTAAGTTATTTATATCCGCCATTTTTGAAAGAAGCCAAGAGAGTACTCAAACCTGACGGACTGCTTCTCGCGAAAATCACGGACATGGTTAACAATCACAAGTCGAAATGGCCGCACACAGATTTTATGAGAATGGCCGACGAGGCTGGTTTTACTGTATGTGATCTAATCATAAAGGTCCGAAACGGCCCAATGGTTTCAAACAAGTGGAAGGAAGCTCACCACGCTAGGAAGCGTCATTGCTTCTGGATTGTGTGCCGAAATGGTAACGCCTGCGAACGAGAGGTTAAGGCAGTTTCGGCGGGAACATCTGATCCCAAAGACTGATCCGATGCGTTCCGGGGCGACCCTTGCCCGGTGTCTTGCTACCAAAGCCGCTAAAGTTCCATTCCGGTTTGTAGTGGACAACTATCGCAAACTCGGCAGCAAATACCCACCATTCACTTTCAAACGTGAGATAGCGAACCTGCATTTCTTCAAGCGTAATGTTTTGACGCTTTGAGATTTTCCCGTAATGTTCGTTCAGGCGTTGGCGCAAAGTTCTTGCGCTCTTTGTCATCTCCCTTGTCGCTTTTCCAGCGTAAACCAATACGCCCTTATGATGGAGTGCGTAAATCCCGCTAAGTGGTGGGCCTACGTTCTTTTGTATTGGCAGAATTGGACTAGCTTCTAGCTTCTCAACAACCTGCAAACGGATTCCGCGATCAAGGTCAAAGTCGAAAAAGTGCGGATCATTCGTCGCCGGAGGCAACGGGAGATTATCCGAAGGTTCGAGTGCCTTTGATTTTTTCTTTCTTTGGCGGTTTCGTGGAAGCACGGACTTCAGCAGCTTTGTAATCTAGTAGGTACTTTGAAAGCGCCGCTCGCTTTTCCTCTGCGGTCAGCTTGCGGGCGGGAAACTGCATTTCTAGATCCTTCCGCAGTTCGTTGAATCTTCCCAACGCCTTCTTTTCAATGGGAGTACGTAACAGTTCTTGACCCTGCATTGTCACAAGGTACGTACCGTCACGTTCTGTGGTTAGGTGTAGATCGCCGGGCAGAAACGATAGCTTCATGTAACTCCGGCCTTCACTAGTTAAGGCGCGGGCCGATGCTATCATTGAGAGACTTCATGAGCAAGATTCCGACTATTTAGGCAAACGAGACTTATTAGGCAAATACCCTCTTCCCCTCTTCCCCTTACTCACGCGCTGCTGCCATCGCCTCGGCCTGCATGCTTCGTGGTAGTGCGGTTCTCCAGGTGTGTTCCAACTCAGAGACTGCGGCATCGATCCTTACTTCGCCCCCTACTTCACCCACGCACGCGATCTTCAATATGGTTCCGCCGACACGACCGAGCCGCGTGAACTTGCATCCATGCCGCTCCGCGATTGACTGGACTGCCTCTTTATCTGCCTCACGAAAGCTAATCACGATGCGCGATGGCGCTTCACCAAAGAGCAATCCAGGAGTGGGCAACTGTTCCTGAAGCTCGATCTCAGCGCCTATTGCTGTGCGCCCAAGTGATGAAAAACAACTCTCGGCAAGACAAACTGCTAGTCCGCCATCTGAACAGTCGTGGGCCGATTGCAATAAACCCGCTTCCGCAGCCTCGAGACACGTTTCTTGCACTGCGATTTCGCTTTGAAGGTCAATCCTCGATAGAGAGCTCGACGAGATCATCTGCTCCGTCGCTACTCCCAGCACCGTAGCGATGAATTCGCTGCAACTTAGGTCATGATCGTTTGCTCCCAGCAAAGCGATAACGTCACCACTCTCTTTGAAGCCGGGCTGTATCACGCGTTTCACGTCTTCAACGAGCCCAACCATTCCAATTACTGGCGTGGGTAAAACACCCTTCCCTTCAGTCTCGTTGTAGAAGGAGACATTCCCGGATACAACAGGCGTACTTAGTGCTTCGCACGCTTCGGCCATCCCGTCGACCACCTCTGAGAATGACCACATCACCTCCGGACGCTCTGGAGAAGCAAAGTTAAGACAATTCGTAATGGCTAACGGTCGCGCGCCAACGCAGACGACGTTTCTCGCCGCTTCTGCGACCAATCGTCTGGCGCCTTCGCGCGGATTAACAGCGCAGTATCGACCATTTCCGTCGAGCGACATGGCAACAGCACGACGAGTCTCTTTGATACGCACTACGGCAGCATCCGCTCCCGGCAAGACGGCCGTATTTGTACGCACCATGTGATCATACTGGCGGTAAACCCATTGTTTTGAGCTCAGATTAGGCGCAGCAAGTAGTTTGAATAGGTCATTGGTGAGATTCCGTGACTCATCAGTGAGCATTGCGGCCTGCGCAGCCGGCCGGATGGGTGCGGACATGGCGCGCTCGTAACGTGGCGCCTCGTCAGTTAAGTAGGCGACAGGAATGCTGGCAACCTGTTCTCCTTCATGAATGACTTGCATTTGACCACCCTCGCGCACCCGTCCTATCACGACGGCATCCAGGTCCCATTTGCGAAAGATGTCTACAATCTCCCGCTCACGACCCGACTTAGCGACGATCAGCATTCGCTCCTGCGATTCGGAGAGCATCATTTCGTAGGCGGTCATTCCCTGCTCACGTTGCGGCACTAACGAAAGATCTAACTCGATTCCCGTACCTGCCCGGGCAGCCATTTCGCAGGAGGAAGATGTCAGACCGGCCGCTCCCATATCCTGGATGCCCGCCACAGCCCCACTTCGCATTGCCTCCAGACAAGCTTCGAGCAAAAGTTTTTCCAGGAACGGATCTCCAACCTGGACAGTAGGACGCTTTTCCAGCGCCTCTTCATCGAACTCTGCTGAAGCCATAGTGGCGCCATGAATACCATCGCGTCCTGTCTTGGCCCCTACGTAAAGCACTGGATTACCTACGCCGCTAGCTCTTCCAAAAAAGATCTGATCTTTCTTGACCAGACCAAGAGCGAATGCGTTCACCAGCGGGTTAAGAGCATATGCATCGTCGAACGCTACTTCACCACCAACTGTGGCTACGCCAAAAGCGTTTCCGTAATGCGCAATTCCCGCCACCACTCCCGCCAACAACGAGCGGTTTCGCCGGCCAAGCTGTGGATGATCTAAAGAGCCAAAGCGCAGACTGTTCAGCGAGGCGACTGGTCGTGCTCCCATCGTAAAGACATCGCGCAGAATTCCACCCACTCCTGTTGCTGCACCCTGGAATGGTTCGATGAAAGAAGGATGATTGTGCGATTCGATCTTAAATGCGATGCACCAATCGTCACCTATATCAACCACCCCGGCATTTTCGCCTGGAGGGACTACTACGCGCGGACCTTTAGTGGGCAATCGCCCGAGATGAATACGCGATGACTTGTACGAGCAGTGTTCCGACCACATCACTGAAAAGATGCCGAGTTCAACAAGAGTCGGTTCGCGGCCCAGCAGTTCCTGGATGCGAGCAAACTCTACAGGTGTCAGATTGTGGGCTGAGACTACTTCAGGGGTAATCGCTGGCATAGATTTATCGCTGAGTAAAAGGCTGGTGTTGCAGTGCGGGCACTACTGCGAAGCCCTACTTATGACTACCTTGTCGATAGCTGCTCGAAGTTCCTGCACCTGAATCCTGCCGAACCGCTTATAGATGACCTTACCTTCAGAATCGAATAGAAAGGTAGCCGGGAGTGATCCACTCCACTGGTTATCGACATAAGTGATTGCTGGTTCTGGGTCGGCCTCTTTCAATAAGAATGCGGGCATGTAAGCCCGCATCTCGCGCAGGAATCTCGGCACGCCAGTCTTCATTTCCTGAGGATCGTCGAGGGAGATAGTGATGAACTCGAGTCCGCGGGACCGGTAGTGACTGTCGATCTTCACGAGATCGGGGAATTCGTCGCGGCAGGGATCACACCATGTGGCCCAGAAGTTTATGAGCAGAGGACGAGGGTTAGCGGGATTGCGGTTGATGAGACGCTTCAATCCTTCAAAATCGATCTCCTGAACCGAAACCTTCCGATGGTTCGCAGCGGTCTGCCGTGAAGTCTGTGCCGAGGTCCAATTGAGGCACACAAGCAGAAGGCTAAATGCGGCTGAGAGGAGAAGTGTATGTTGCAAGAACGCGAGCGACCCGGTCCGCATCAAGGATCGGGGCGACCGATCGTTATCACCCACGGACGCCCTTGTTCTCCCGTTCCGAGTCGCTAATTGCCTGAAGGTCATCTAACTCTAAGCGCGTTTAATGGAGCAGCCAAAAGCCATTGCCGTGGCCTTTTGGACCGATTTACCGTTCGCCACTGCCTCGGCGGCATCGCGCAATTCACTAGCATTCACTCCCTCGGGATCTCTGCTATTGTCGATGCGGCCGTGATAGACGAGCTTGTTGCTGGCGTCCAACAAATACGCCTCCGGTGTTTTGGTAGCGCCAAGGCGATCGGCAATCTTGGTGCTGGGATCTTTGAGGATTGGAAACGTCAGCTTATTTGAGGACGCGTGGGCCTTAACGGCACCTGCATCCTCGGTAACATTTGAGTTGATCCCGATTACATTAATCCCGCGTGCCCTGTAATCCTGGGCCAGCTTCTCCATTCGTTCGTTGTAAGCATTTGAGACCGGACATTGCACCGACACGAAAATGAGCACGGTACCGTTCTTACCTTTGAGTGCACTTAACGACTGCTCCTGGCCATCTAAATTAGTCAGTGTGAAGTCTTCAATAGTCGCACCAATTGCTGGTGGCGCCGGGATTTCGTTGTTCGCGAAGGTCGTGGCCCCGGAGGCAGCCACGCCTACGATCAGGAGAGACAGGACCAGCGAAAGATGGAACCTCTTCATGAAATGGAAACTCCTTTCGAGCCTTTAGGGTAAAGGGAGAGATTAACAGTCACTCGCAAGCGGTGGCAAGTCGGGCAAGAAGTTGGTGGTGGCTAGTGTGGCTTTCTCTGTGCGTGCTCTGCGTTCTCTGTGTCTTGGTGGTGAAAGAACTCAACCAACTCTCTTTGACCACAGAGACGTCGTGGTTAGAAAGCGAAGCCCAATGTTACTAAATGAACGACCAACCACTAACTACTACTAACCACGGACTTTCGGAGGATCAACAGGGTAATTAAAGTAATAATGATTGTAATCGCCGCAGATAAGAGGCAGTACTGGCAGAATTGGCCAATCACAAAAGCCTGCAGGTATAGAAGCCAAAGCGTAGTGAGGAACATCAGTCCGACAACTATGGCCAGGAGTCTCGTCACAAACTGATATTCGAAGGCGGCTAGTGTGGCGAGGCTAAACACGGTGAAGTAGGCAACAGCACCCAGAAGTGCCAGCGGCACGCCACCGACTGTTGCATAAGGACTGCTCAGTACCTCTGAGCAACCTGACACAATGGTGCAACGGACCGTCTCGCCGGTGATATGCTGCACAGTCAGATAGATTGAGTCGGCAAGCCCAATTAACGAGAGTAAAGCGACGGCGAGTTTCCAGCCTCTTACGGCAGGAGACGATTGCGGTGAAGGGGGTATCTCCAATGCTCAGCCACCGGCGCGCGCGAGTTCAGCGTTGATTAAAACGCGAAGTTTTTGAGCCGGCAAAGAGTCAAATGGAACTTCACGACCGTTCAAAAACAGCGTCGGAGTTCCTTGGACACCTAGTTCTCGTCCGCGCTTCTGATCCAGGAAAATTCGATTCGAGACGCGGGTGCCCGTGATGTCAGCCTCAAACTTCGCCACGTCGAGACCAATACGACGAGCATACTCTTCAAAGATCGGTCGCACATCAAAAGCCTCATTCCAGGAGTGTTGGGTTTCGAAAATGAGGCCGTGCATCTCCCAGAACTTGCCCTGCATAGCTGCTGCCTCTGCGGCCCGAGCCGCTGCCAAGGCGTGTTGGTGCGCGGGAAGCGGAAATTCTCGATAGACAAGACGCACTCGTGATCCATACGCTCGAATGATTTGCTTGAGCTCTGGGTGAAGTTGGCCACAAGGTGGACACTGGAAGTCGCCGAACTCTTCCAGCGTGACGGGTGCATCCGTAGGGCCTATTGAATGGGGAGGATCGGCGCCAGGCTCACGGGCTTTTGTTGTAACTGGAGCATTCGATCCAGGTGTCGAGCTGGGCGTTGCCGGACTTGCCCCAGGTACGTCAGCAACCAGTGGCGTCGGTTGACTTGATCGGCTCTTTAGAAACCAACCCGCGCCGACTGCCACAGCAAGCACCGCTAAAATGATCAGGAAAGGCAGGAATCTTTTCATGGGCTAGTGTCCTGTCTCTGAAGTCCGGTGAATAATCCAACTGGGCTTCACCCCGTTAGGGGGGGCATGTTTATAGACTGCGACGCGATGAATTACTGCGCCGTTCGGAGGGGCGGAACTCAACTTGGCGGTTACTCGTCTCGTCTCATTCCGCCCCTTCGAACGGCGCAGGCGAAAAAGAGTGTCCAGTGCTATAAACATGTTCCCCCTCCGGGGTAAACGTGAGGCGAGAGGCCCTTGCCCTCAGCGATGACCTGCTCCACCCAGGTATTCTCCGACAAGTCTAACGCGGTGAAACAAGTTAACTTCTTTAACGAACTTTTGAGACAGGACAGTAGCGACTAGAAGACAATGTTACTCAACTGAAAATGGGATACTACGATCTAAATCTCCATTCACATAGACGTCGACTTTGTATTTGCCGGTGGGCCAGTCGTTCGGCAACGTCAGATGTGAATGCACTATCGACTCACGAGCACGCGTTGTGTAGTCCACATCCCTGATCTTCTCATTGTTGGCGCCCTCCGCCTGGATCACCCACCATGAGAACGTAACATGCGTACCCGGTTTCTCTTCTTTTAGCTTTGTCACACAATGAATGGTCCGATCTGACTCGCCGAACACGGTAGTCGCACTCTCTTCCGGAGCGCCTGATCCATCGTCCTTTGCCATGTTGATCTCGCCGATGAATTTTCCCTCACCAGTGACCGCATCAACTGCCGCAGGATTCGCAGCAGGAGTGTTGGTGGGGAGATTTGTATTTGTCTGTCTACCGACACTACAGCCGACAAGAGTAGGAATGATCAGACCAGCAACAAGCCACCACGGATTAAGTTTCATCGCGATCTCCAAGTGGGACGTGAGATTGGCAAGTCATGCGTCGAGACTAATCAGGCGACACCGGCAAGCGTGGCGGCAAGCGATCTGAAGATATCCCGACCGTCGCTTGAACCAAGCAAATCTTCGCAGGCGCGTTCGGGGTGAGGCATCAATCCCAGCACGTTGCGCTCTCGGTTACAGATTCCTGCAATGTTGTCTCTGGAGCCATTCGGGTTTGCCTCTGCCGTAATCTTTCCTTGCTCATCACAGTATCGAAAGACCACCCTGTTTTCGCCTCGCAACGCTTGTAGCGTCAGGTCATCACACACGTAGTTTCCTTCAGCATGGGCAATAGGTAGTCTCAACACTGTTCCCTGCGACAACTCGTTCGTGAATGGAGTGTCAGAATTTTCACACCGCACAAACACGTGATCACAGATGAAATGCAGATCTCGGTTTCGGATCAGGGCGCCCGGAAGAAAACCAGCCTCGCACAGAATTTGAAAGCCATTGCATATTCCGAGCACAAACCGGCCACTCTCGGCAAACGTTTTCAGGGATGTCATGACCGGAGAAAAGCGCGCCAGCGCCCCGGCGCGAAGGTAGTCGCCGTAGGAAAACCCGCCGGGAATGATAACCGCGTCATAGCCATCCAGATTCGTTTCACGGTGCCAGATAAAATCTACTGGCTGGCCTACATGTTTTGAGATGACATGGTACGCGTCATGATCGCAATTAGATCCGGGAAAAACGATTACGCCAAATTTCACGCCTCTATCTCCACACGATAATCTTCGATGATTGGGTTAGAGAGTACTTCACGCGCCATACGCGAGACTGAATCGCGTGCCGCCTCTTCATCTATTGTGTCATCGAGGGCAATCTCGAAATATTTACCCTGACGCACGTCAGAGATTCCGGCAAACCCGAGCAGCTCGACTGAGTGGTGAATTGCTTTGCCCTGTGGGTCGAGCACACCCGGTTTGAGCTTCACGTACACTTTAGCTTTCATCTAATTAGGTGCTCCTGGAAACCAATACTAAAGCAAAACATTGCGCTATGTGTAGCGGCTGTCATAACATCGCGCGCGATTTACGCTCGGTGAGCTCGAGCTGTCACGTTCTCGCGCAACCCGAATCAACTTCTCAGGAGAATCCACAATGCAGAATCCACCACCAGGAGAGCAGAGTACCGGCCCCTATAACGCGACGCCACCGCCAACAGGTCAGAAATCAAGCACCGGCCTCGAACCGAACATCGCCGCAGCTCTGTCCTACATCTGGATCGTAGGACTAATCTTTTTCATTATCGAAAAAGAGAACCGCTTTATCCGCTTTCACGCGCTGCAATCGGTTATTTACGGGGCAGTCTGGATTGTTCTCGTGATCGTGCTTGTGGTTCTTCAGATCATCATTATGGTAGTCGCCGGTGTGGCCTCCTCTGCAGCCGGAGATGCGGGAGCGTTAATTGGTTTGCTTGTATCGCTGATTGCTATGCTGATTTGGCTGGTGCTGCCACTGGCTTATCTTGGCACACTAATTCTAGCGGCTGTGAAGGCATACCAGGGTAAGACTTTCAAGCTTCCCATCGTAGGAAACATGGCGGAGCGAATGGTCAATAAGTAGATTAACAGCTTGGGGCCCGGCTCAGAGATCTCCAGATGCAGTTTCAGTGATACCACCCTCGGAAGTCGGTGGTTATTACGAAATCGAAGTCTTGCCTGGGAATACTCTTTGATAGATGGCGTCTACATTCCTCAAGTAGTAACTCAGTGAGAACACGCGAGCGATCTCCTCGCCGGATAGTTTTTCCGTGATGTCCGGGTCTGCGTTGACTACCTCTTGAAACTCGGAGCCCTCGTCCCACACCTTCGTTGAGTTTCGCTGCACCCACTCGTACGCCTGTTCGCGGCTCACTCCAGCTTTGGTCAATGCCAATAATAACTGCCCGCTAAAGATGAGGCCGCGCGTCGCCGACAGGTTCTCCAACATTCGCTCCGGATAAACAACCAGGCCCTCAATCAACGAGATTGTTTTATGCAACATGTAATCCAAGCCGATGCTTGAGTCAGGCAACACAACGCGTTCGGCAGAGGAATGGGAAATATCGCGTTCATGCCAGAGCGCCACATTCTCAAGTCCGACAATTGCATTGGCACGCACAACACGAGCAAGGCCGCAAATGCGCTCGGAAATAATTGGGTTTCGTTTGTGCGGCATCGCACTGGAACCTTTTTGGCCGCGTGAAAAACGCTCCTGGGCCTCACGAACCTCGGTGCGCTGCCAATGTCGAACCGTCAACGCAATCTTCTCAAGCGTTGAGGCTACTATCGCGAGTGTGGTTAAGTATTCGGCATAGCGATCACGCTGAATAATCTGGGTTGAAACTCTTGCTGGCTGCAAACCCAAACGCGAACAAACCCTTTCCTCAACGACTGGATCGAGATGTGCAAAAGCCCCCACGGCGCCACTAATCTTACCTACCGCCATTGTTTCTCGAGCTTGAACCAATCGCCTGAGATTTCGGCCCATCTCTTCAAACCAAAGAGCGAAATTTAGCCCGAATGAAGTCGGTTCCGCGTGAATGCCATGGGTCCTTCCGACTTGCGGGGTCTCCTTGAACTCGATCGCCCGCTGCTGAAGAACATTTCGCAGGTTGCCTATTTTCTTGATGAGGAGATCACAAGCGTCGCGTAGCAACAGAGCGTTCGCAGTGTCTACAACGTCGGACGATGTCAAACCGTAGTGAACGAACCGAGATGCTTCTCCGATGGACTCGGCGAGGTTTGTCGTAAAAGCGATGACGTCATGATTTGTGGTCTTCTCAATCTCCAGAATTCTATCGACTGAAAAGCGAGCTCGGCTGACAATCTGCTGCAATGCCTCCGCCGGAATCGTACCCATTTCCGTATGAACTTCGCAGACAGCAAGCTCCACATCCAGCCACTTCTGGAACTTTGACTGCTCCGACCAGAGCGAACCCATTTCAGGTAAGGTGTAACGTTCTATCATTGGCTTTACAGATTCACGCGCAACGACTCATTCGGCCTTTTGGCTGCCCTGGCGGGCTGCACCTATCGCTGCAACAATGAAGAAAACGGCGGCGAGGATTAGAACTGCTGGAATCAAGACTCGGCCGCCATTGAAAGCTACGATTGCGATCACCACGTTTGCCAGGGCCGCAAGCCCATACAGTAATGTTTTCGGCATGTGTCTCTCCGCTATTTGAGTTCCGTTGAGCTGATCCGATAACGCGCCAGCAGCCACTGACGGTTACGCTCGACAAAAGTGAAGCTCTCCATCCCCTCGCCCCTGTCAAACGTCGTCCGGTAGGTCACTATGAACACGCGACCTTTTAGATCACCACCTGAGTTCTCCTGTTCAATTGCCGTGTGAACTGTTCGGTGGTTTACGGTTCCGAGCTTCTCGTTGAGTGTCTTCAGCAAAACGGTCGATTGCTCCAAGCTCGAGTCTTGTCTCCAGAGCTCCGACGCTTCGTTGTAAACCTTGTCGTACCGTCCCGCCGCAATGTCTGCAGTTATGCTGGCTACAGCCTCATCAATTTCAGCCGGCATCTGCCTGCGCTCGGTCTTCAAACCACAAGCCGATAATAGAGAAGATGCTGCCAGTAAGAGAGTCAATAGCCATTGGAATCGTGCTCTGGCTCGCCTCGATCCCGCACTGCCACAGTCGCTCCTCATTGAAGTCACACCTCAATCCAAGGTGTCGGCTCCTTTGGTGACGAAAGGCAGACCTCTGTCTCGGCGTGAAAGAGAGGTGAACGCTCTTGCAGCGCAACTTCAGCTGAGATCTTTGCGAGATAAGGGTTATTTGCTCGTTGGGAAAGGTGAGCCAACACAATGAACCGGGCTGTACCGTCAAAGTCACGACAAAGCCAGTCGGCAACGTCTTCGTTTGAGAGATGGCCAAGCCGCGAAAGTATCCGCTGTTTCAACTCCCAGGGGTAGGAGTCGCATGCCTTCAGCATGTCTCGGCTGTGATTCGCTTCAATTACTATTGCAGCACACCCACGCAGTCTTTCGGCAACGAGTGTGGTGATGTGACCAAAGTCCAGTAGGGTTGCAATTTTTACCCCTTGATGAGTGGCTGTAAATCCGAAGTTGTCTACTGCGTCGTGTGGGATGGTGAAGGGATGAAAGTCAATCTCGCCGATCTTAAAGTCCTTGCTTGATTCGATCTCTTCAACTCGACCTTTCAGCGCTTTTGCTCGTTTGCGTGGTTCGTCGTTATTCAGCAACCGCTCGCTGATGTACGCATCACACGTTTTCGCTGAAATGTAGACCGGACAGTCGATGGTACGGAGTAGCACTCGCAGCCCACCCGCGTGATCGCCGTGTTCATGCGTTACCAGCACACCATCGAGGCTCTGAACGTCTTCCCCAACCAAAGCCAGACGTCGACAGATCTCTTTCGCGCTTAAGCCGGCGTCAACTAAAACACGCGTTTCGCCCGCGACGATCAGAATCGCATTGCCTGTAGAACCGCTGCCAAGAACGGTGAGTTTCATCTCATGATTTTCAACCAGTCTAATAGCAAAAGAAGCGAAGTTGGAATTTACCATTTATAGTGGAAAACGACTACAACGAAGATCCACGTGCCTGCCTCGCTCGTAGTAAATACCACCAACTTCATGTTTGTCTTTTTAGCTTCGGCCTACCCGTGGGATGCCGCGTTCTTCTTTGCCTTGGAGGGTGCGGGTAGATGAAAGGCATACCAGATAGAGTTGGTGGTATTTGATTCGAGTCTCAAAAGCGGTACAACGGTGTACACCAAGATCTAACTGGCCGCAGTTAACGAATGTAACGGAATCGGGGTAAGGCCGCCGTCTGGCTCAGAAATATTCCCGTTTGTCCTTTGGAATCCTACACTCGGCAGGAGACATAATAATTAGGAAGCAAATGCTGAAACTTTGGAAGAGCCCCCCACAGCCGCTGGCCCGCGAAGACCTGTTCGTGGCCCGGTACGAGCACTTGCTGGTATGGGCGCTTCGCCTTACCGGTAACAATCGTGAGGAGGCTGAGGATCTTCTACATGACGCTTTCATAGATTTCTCGCTCGGACACTCTGATCTCTCAGAAATAGAAAACATCGATGGATACCTGCGGACGGTGCTGCGCAACATCCACTTGTCGGCGGTTCGCAAAGCCTCTCGTCACCCAAGCCAACCACTCTCGCTGGTAGACTACGATTCACTGGAAATTGGGTTGCGCGCCGTGGAGCCACAGGTGCGTTTACAGTTACAGGATGAGCTGCGTGCGATCTGTGAATACGCCTGCCTGCGCAAGGAGACTTCAAAGTCCGCGAGCGTTTTGATTCTCCGTTTCTTTCATGACTATTATCCCAGCGAAGTTACTTTCGTAATGCGCACATCCAGCCGGGCGGTAAGTGAGTGGCTGCGGATTGCCCGCGCAGAGACAAAGATTTTTGTCGCTGATCCAACCCGCCTAAATTTCATTACCAAACATCCCTTGGATCCCGCGTTCCAATTAGATTTTGGCCGAGCCGGAGACGATTTATCCCGGGAGATTCGACGCGCCTTGTTTTCGATGCCGCATGCGGGTCCTTGTTTGAGCGCTCAAGCGTTGCGGGAGCTTTACAATTCTGAACCAGGTTCTGCGATTGATTGCCGAACTCTTTCGCAGATCGTTACCTGTCGACAATGTCTCGATGCGGTGAATGCATTTCATGGCCTCCCACTACTTTCGGAACGCTACTCAGAGAAAATTCGCGATCGCCACGAGCCACCTAGAGATGGCGGCGGGTCTGAAACAGAAAGCGGAGGCGCCGACGCAACCGGTGACAAGAAGCTGAAGTTTCAGCGGCGCGCCAAAGAGGTCTTTGAACATCGCCCCGAAGAACTTTACATTTCTGCTAACGGCCTTTTTCTCGTTTCGCAAAGGATAAACGCCGGACGCGCCGAACAGACGCTAAGCGTTAATATCGACGAGGAGATCGGATTTATCGAAGTGTTGAGTGAGCAGGCTCTGCGTCTTTTGTTGCTAAACGTTGAGCCGCCGCCCTCCGGCAGTGGGCAACAGGCAAAAACCGTCAGTCTGAGCGATGGCCGCACGTTAACCGCGACCCTGCGGTTCAGCAGCTCGCAGCCCTCCCTGCATATCATCTATGACGATCCGATCTATCGTACTGAGGCACGCCTAGAAATCGAGGCCGCAAACAACCCAATTGAATCCAGTGAGGCAACTTCCACTCCCGCGCAAGAACCTTCCCGCATATTCGATCTCAGGCTCTGGCGAAAGCCCAATCTTTTCGACTTTGGTATCTGGTTACGACCCGGCTTCGTAACTGTCTTGATAGCAGTCTTAGCTGTAGCCGGAGCGTTGTTGTTCTTGCGGCCATCAGGTCCCGCGGCCACTGCCAGGGATCTATTGCAGCGTTCGGCTAGCGCGGAAAACGTGCTTGCGGCAAAGAGCGATCAAGTTTTCCATCGCACTCTGACCCTGGAAGAAAGGAGGTCATCAGTACCGGGAGCGGAGGGGTCAATACCTCAACTTGTCGCACGCCACAAAATCGAAATCTGGCATAGCGCGGGCCGGGGAATTACAGCGCGCCGCCTCTATGACGAACAAAACCGGCTCGTTGCCGGCGCATGGACCAGACTCGATGGGGTCACCACTCTTTATCAACATGGCGCAAAGCCTCAACTCCGGCTTTCACCTCAGCAAGAAGGAGTAGCAGCTAAAGCAGACAGCAACGTGTGGCTGATGTCGCCATCAGCTAGTAATTTCTTAGCATCCGTTAAAGACGAAGGGTCATCCGAACTATCCCTGGAAGAAAGACCCGGCGCTTACGTGTTGAGGTATGCGAAACAGAGCGTAGAGACTACAAGGCCAGGATTGGTTAAAGCGTCATTGACCCTCAATAAAGCTGATCTACGCGCCACTGAGATGACGCTTGTAGTTGCTTCTGAGCGTAAAAACGACGGACATCTGAGCACCAACCCCGGACACGATTCCAATCGTCAATACCTCTCGTATCATTTTGCTGAGACTGCTTTTGAACAGCATCCGGCCAATACGATCTCTCCCACAGTTTTCGAGCCGGAGCGGTTGTT
>Ga0209431_10001011_pt1 | contig 23507 bp, 13 predicted proteins | sample RifCSP13_3_FD_184021 | JGI IMG/M metagenome (GOLD analysis project Ga0209431, IMG submission 184021) | Soil microbial communities from Rifle, Colorado - Rifle CSP2_sed 13_3 (SPAdes) (version 2) | ecosystem: Environmental > Terrestrial > Deep subsurface > Rock core/Sediment | place: Rifle...
GCCGGATCCACCGGTCCCCGGAAGGTATCGCATGCCGCCCACGCTATGCTATTAATTTCCTCCTGCGAAATATTTGTGGCCATGTTATTTCTCCTTCCTGGTCTTGATTGCCTTTAAGGATATTGTATTGATCAATAATAAGCGTTTTCCCTGAAGTTCTGCGAGCAGTTTATTTTCTCTTTCCATCAATCTGCTTAACTCGACAATTTGATGCTGAGTAGCCATGTCCGGCACCTCTACGGTAAGCCCTTTGAAAGCAGACAAGGTAACAAGAGGCATATGAGTACCCCGGCGGGCGATATTGTGTAGGTATTCCTGTGCCGGGGACTGGTTAATATACCATGCAAGATATTCAGGCAATATAGTCGCATTCTTCCTCTTTATAACAAAAAAATGACTTACAGCTACTGTGTCCTTGAGGTCATCGACTATCGCCGCAGCCCAGTTCCGGTGGCCCCGTGAAAGAAAGATGACGTCACCCTGATGAATCAAGTACTGTTCCGATGGTTTATCGATCCTTACCCGGGAAAGGGCTTCCTTGTTAAGAAGATGACTCTCGTTAAAGTCCCGAATCTGGATTACCCAGTGCGTGCCATCGCCAACAGGTTCGATCTTTTTTCTAAACTGGTATCCGAGCTGAATGTCTGCAACTTCCGTAATCTTCTTTTTCATATGGACTTAACCACGTTTACTACGGCGCTCAGTCTGAGCGGAAACCATGAGCGCTGCTTTTATGACATAGGGCCTTTTTATTGTCACAAACTTTCTACAGAGATATTTATCATACTGCATGAGAAAATATAATTGAAGCACCAACACTTGTCAAGTTTATTTTGAAGTATTTTTTATACTTATTTATATATTTGCAGACTTAATTTGATAACTCATTGAAATTATATGATTATTTCACGGGCTTGGCCGAGAGTTGTGAAGGCTCGCATTCCCCGCAAAGTGAAGGACAAGCCCTGTTAGATATTTACTATCTGATAGGCTAATAGGGTAAAGGTATGTGCTTGTCTATGAAGATTTCAATTTTTATCACTCAGAATTATGGATGCTATCCTAAGGAAAAATGCGCGAGTTGTCTCAGGACATATTCCCTGATCTTGCGTGTTGAGGGTCTCTTGCCAATGATCTTTCCATTTTCCACAACCGGAAGGAGGATGTCTTTAAACGGCTTACCGCAATCGCACCTTAAGACCTGGACTTTTGGTTTCGGGTCTTCACGAGGTATCATCCTGTATTGATAGCAACTGTCGCACCTGAGCACCCTCTTTGATCCTGACATCTTGCCCCGTTTGGCAAGGGGTTTCCCCTCGACCTCGATGATGTCCATGGCAAAGTCTATCACCCTGGCGCTGCTGATCGAGGTCCCAACGCCATAGGCGTCCACAAGAGGGTTCAGCTCCAGTATCTTGTCCTCATCCAGGCCGCCGCTGACAAAGAGCTTCACATGCCTGTAACCCCTGATGTCAAGCTCCCATCTCACCTCCTCCAATATCCTCAGGAAATTCCCCCGGCGGCTTGCCGGGGTATCCAGCCTTACACCATAGAGTTTGTCTCCCATCGCCTCGGCGACGGCGATGGACTCAAATTTCTCATCTCCGAAGGTATCTACAAGCGCCACCCTCTTCACCTTGGGTTCTATCACCTCATGGAATGCCTTCGTTGCCTCTACAGAGTTCCCCATCAGGATCACCAGGGCATGGGGCATCGTCCCCATCGGGTCCTCACCGATAAGCTCGCCGCTCATCAGCACGGCAACACCATCGCAACCGCCTATGTAGGCGCTTCGCTCGACCATGGGGGCTATCGACGGATGCATCCTCCTGGCCCCGAAACTGATGACCCCCCGCTCCCCGGCTGCCTTCTTGCACCGGGCAGCCTTTGTCGAAATACCGGAGGCCTGACAGAGGAAACCAAGGATCGCGGTCTCAAAGAGACCGAAGTCTGTATACATCCCCTCGATCTCAAGGACAGGTTGATAGGTCTTAAAGATCATCCCCTCGGGCATGGCCCGGACATTGATCTTCATCCCCTCGAATAGGCTCAGACTCTCTTCGATGCCTGCAAAGACTCCCCACTCCCACTCTTCAGGAAAATTCTTGGCAATAAACTCGGCCTTCACCCATTTGTCGATCCCTTTGGCCTTGAGGATCTTGATCGTCCGATCAAAATAGACGTCTGTGGTCCTCCCCGCCTTTATATCTTCAAAAGTAGCAGTGTGTAATTTACTTTTCATTCGAAACTCCTATACGCCCTCCGGTGTAGCCGCAGGCTTCAGCCTGCGTCCTATGGCTCTGTGCTTTCATGGCACGCAAACTAAAGTTTGCGGCTACAACAGGGTTAGCCGATTTTCATCCCCCTTTGTGAACCGACGGCTCATGGGCGTTTGATCTGTCCCGCTGATTTTCTGTCATTCACCTGAATTATGTCTTTACTCACCGCCTTTATCGCCCCTGCCCTGAGCATCTCTTCGACTGCCCTTTCACTATCGCCGGCATTTACATCCACTCCCATAGAAGCGTCAGAAAGGAACACCACTTCAAAGCCTTCCCTGATGGCATCCAGGACCGTGCCCTTGACACAATAGTCTGTCGCTAATCCGCCTACGAAAAGCCGCCCCACCTGTCTTTGCTTGAGCTGATGCGTGAGATCTGTCCCCTGAAAACCTGAGTAGGCCTCCTTCCCAGGGTCTGTCCCTTTTGAGATGACGACTGCGGTAGACGGGATAGAAAGTTCAGGATGAAACCTGCCGCCTTCGGTCTCCTGAACACAATGCACCGGCCAGATCCCCCCCTGTGATTTAAACGAGCGGTGATCCCCCGGATGCCAGTCTCTTGTCAAATAAACAGGAAGTCCCGCATCAATAAATTTCCGGATATAGCGGTTCAGGACAGGCACGACCTTACCTCCTCCCGGCACAGGAAGGGCGCCGCCGGGACAAAAGTCGTTCTGGACATCCACCACGATCAGGGCGGAATCATGGGTTATGCAAATGTTCATCCTGGGCTAAAATCTCCTCTACCTTTCTGAGAAGTTCATCTGCATTGTAGGGCTTAATGATATAATGGTCCCCGATCCTGCTGATAATCTTCTCCGCCCTGGGTCCAAGCGTATCTCCTGTTGAAAAGAGCATCCTGTTGGCCATAGACGGCCTGTTTCCCCTGACCCAATCATAGACACCGGCCCCATCAATACCCGGCATCTTAACATCACAGACGATCAGATCATACACCTCCGCCTTCAGCCTCTCTATGGCCTCTTCTCCTGAATTCACACCCACGGTCGTATACCTGTCCTTAAAAAGGTACTGCATGACATCCACCTGGTCTTCTTCATCATCTACAATGAGTATCCTCTTTTTATCTTTTCTATCCTCTGCCTTCTCACCCCTAATCTTATCTATCTCACGAGAGCCGGAAGGGGTGTGAGAGGGGTACTCCTTCGTCGTAGCCACGGGGATCCTTATGGTAAATGCCGTCCTCCCCTCCTCACTGATCACACTGATATCCCCTCCATGCTCCTGCACAATACCATAACAGAGGCTCAAGCCCAGTCCGGTCCCTTTTCCGACTTCTTTACTCGTATAAAAGGGATCGAATATCTTTCCAAGCTTATCTTTTGGGATCTCAGGGCCGTTATTGCTGACCTCAAAAAAGATATCCAGATCTGTAAAATAAGACCTGATCGCTATCTCATTTCCTTCCCCGCCCTTCTCCTCAAAGGCATCACAGGCATTATTGATGATATTTAAAAAGACCTGTTCGATCTGCTTCTCATCGGCAAAGGTCATCGGCAGGGCCTTGTCAAGTTCTATCTTCAGGGAGATAGAACTTGATGACATCCTGTAGTAGAGGATATGGACGACACTGTTCAATACCTCGTTTAAATTGACGAGACTCTTATGGGGCTTCTCCTGTCTGGAAAACCGTAACAGAGATTCAACGATATGCTTTGCACCCATAGCCGAACGGTTGATGGTGTTAATCAGTTTTAATTGGTTCTCCCCGATGGATGCATCGAGAAGGATCTCAGAATAGACAAGGACAGGTTGGAGCCTGTTGTTGAGCTCATGGGCAATGCCGGAGACAAATGTCCCCAGAGAGGCGAGTTTCTCTGTCTGGAGGAGCTTTCTCTCCAGCATCTTGCGCTCGGTAATGTCTTTTGCAATGCCGAGAAGCCCTATAATCCCTTCGCTGCTGCTTTTAAGGGGCGTAAAGCTGCACAATGTCTGCCATACCGTGCCGGCTTTCCCCTTCAGCTCTATCTCCACTGTCTTTTTGTCCCCCTGTTTCAGGACGTTGACAAAGGCGCGTATCCCCTCTTCACTGATCAGCAGACAATCAAAGGACTGCCCCACAAGCTCATCTTTTGTGTATCCCAGGTCTTCTACCCTCTTGTTGAGAAAGGTAAACCGTCCCTCGTTGTCGATCGTAAAGATGATATCACTGGCGTTATCAAAAATATTCTTGAGATACTCGTTGGACTCTTCGATCTCTTTTGTCCTCTCCATGACAGTGAGTTGGAGGTCCCTGTTGAGGCACTCAAGGTCTTTTTGAAGACGGACAAAGGTAATGAGATGGCCTATCGTGGCGGAGAGTATCGAAAATACCTTCTCATGATGCCTGCTGAAGAAGTTGCGCCTCTTATGGGAGAGGTTGAGGACACCCATGACTCTATCCCTGGTACAGACGGGAAGACATAACAGGGATCCTATATCTACAGCAGACTCAACCTTCAAAAACCTTCCATCCTTATCCGCATCCGGTATCAGAATCGGGGTGTTGGTCTTGGCCACCATTCCCGCCACCCCCTCTCCCACCTTAAATGCCCGGTTCAGAAAGGACTCCCCTTTGGATATCTCTCCCGCAGACATCCCGGCCTGATTGACTACATAATCACCACGCTCGTCCAATAACATGATGGAACAATGGTCTAACCCAAGCTCATCTGAGAGTATCTTGACTGCCTCCTCACAGATTACCTTAATGCCGGATTTCTTATGGACTGTAGTCACGATCCGCTGGAATGCAGAAAGGCTCTGCATGACATCACTGTGAAATCTCTGGAGTTCCATATCCAGGTTCAATTCAGGACCTCTAACTGTTTTTATCTGACGGGAAAATTAGATTCTATCCCAAAATGAATCGGCAAACAAGGGGTAGAATGCAGTGTAGTATGTGACTGCAGACAGGTGGATGCATACCACCCTGTGCAGTCTTACCGCCTTTCCTGGACCCGCGGTAATGACCTTTCACAATAAAAACTATGGGTTAAAAGGTTCTCACCGCTCCGGCATATCTATTGCTATATATCTATTGCTATTAATACACAGTGAAACCCATCACGACGTCCATCGTGACACCATAACCATTTAACCCACAAAAAGGAGGATGCCATGAAAAAAAGATGCTTAATCTATCTGTTCGTACTCGGACTGCTCTACCTGCTCAGCCCGAATCATGCAGCAGCAGTCACTATCTTTGAAGACAACTTTGATGGGCCAGGGCTTGACTCATCAGAGTGGGCCACCCCACCCAGTTATTATTGTGGGACGAATAATATTTATTGTGGAATCTCTGTCTCAGGCGGCGCCCTCTCCCTTTATATACCCTGGATTGGACCAGTCTCAGACACAAGACCCCTGTTTCCTTATGTCAATACAGCCTCCAATCCCTTTCCCGCAGAGGAAGACTGGATGCTTGAATGGCGGATGCGGTATTGGGATATCGGGAACAAGGGGGACGGGTTTACCCTGTACGGGGACGCATGGGGCTCACCTCCCATCGCAAGGGTATGGCAGGATTCCTGGACAGGGACAAGTCTCTATCTTTGGGAAGGGAACAATCCCATAAAGGTATGGGGCACTCCGGCCATGTTGGAATGGACCAGCTTCTCTATAGAAAGTACCCAGGGGGAATACAGGACCTATGTGAACGGAGAGATGGTCGGTTCTACTGCCAATCTATTGAATCCAAAATTCATCCAACTGGGTAGTTCGATTGGTATTGAAGGCTCTGGCTCATGGAACCCAGTCCAATTCGACTATGTCCGGTTAGATACCCTGTCAGATCCTCCGCCTCCGTCACAACAGACTATCCCTACGCCGGAACCTGCCACAGCCTTACTCCTTCTATCAGGTCTATGTATGGGCCGGTTTTTCCTCATACGTACTGAATCACAGAATAAATAGCCGGATGAACTCAGTAGGCAAATTTTTCCCTGATGGCTTGAAATCTTATACCTTTCTTTCCGCCCATGGAAAGAATACAGAATCTCGATTAGATATACAACATACTGATATAATTTAACATATCCTGATTATCGATTAATGGCACTTCTGTTGCAAATAGCCTCTACAGTACCCCATTGAGAGGATATTATGAAGAAAGCATTAATCACAGGGATTACAGGACAGGACGGCTCATACCTTGCGGAACTCTTGCTTGAGAAGGGTTATGAGGTCTACGGCATGGTACGGCGTTCGAGCATTGAAAAATTTGACAGGATAGAACATATACGGGAGAGGCTCAGATTCATCCAGGGTGACCTCTCTGACCATTCCTCTCTGAATGAGGCGATACAGGTCATTATGCCGGACGAGGTCTATAATCTTGGCGCCCAATCCTTTGTCCCTACCTCATGGAACCAGCCGGTCCTGACCGCCACGGTGGATGCCGTCGGCGTTACCGGTATGCTCGAGGCGATCCGGAAGCACAAACCGGATACAAAGTTTTATCAGGCATCCACCAGTGAGATGTTCGGCAAAGTCCGTGAGACCCCACAGAATGAAGCCACACCGTTTTATCCACGAAGTCCTTACGGGGTTTCCAAGGTCTATGGCCACTGGATCACCGTAAACTACCGGGAGAGCTACGGACTGTTTGCCTGCTCAGGAATACTGTTTAATCACGAGTCCCCGAGGAGGGGGCTTGAGTTTGTCACACGGAAGGTCTCTTATGGAGTCGCCAGGATCAAGGCGGGGTTAACCCATGAGTTACGACTTGGTAATTTAGAGGCCAAAAGGGATTGGGGCTATGCAAAAGATTATGTCGAGGCCATGTGGATGATGCTTCAGCAGGAAAAGCCGGATGATTATGTCATCCCCTCAGGAAAAAGTCACAGCGTCCGGGAGCTTGTTGAGATCGCCTTTGGCTGTGCCGGGTTAGACTGGAGGAAGTATGTCGTGGTGGATTCCTTCTTGATGCGGCCGGCAGAAGTAGACACCCTCGTCGGTGATGCGACAAAGGCGAGGGAGAAACTGGGGTGGGAGCCACGGGTATCTTTTGGAGAGCTCATGGAGATCATGGTCCATACAGATTTGGAGCGTTTGGAAGGGGCCCTGCCCGAATCCACAGGCCATATTCCTCTGCACCAGGGGCGTCGTCATTCAATCAACAGGTCTGCTCTACGGCAGGGGTCATGAAGGTACTCTACGGTTATGTAAAGGATAAAAGACCAGCGTACACCCGGATACCCCACGACATGAAATGGTTCGGGGAGGGAGAGGACGATATGATTATCCAGGCCAAAGGGGCGGCATTCCAGGAGATCATAGATCTTCTTCCATCCGGATGGCTGCCGGACATAGTCCTCTTCTCAGATCCTGCCTACTATCAGATCCCCTCCGGGATTGAAGAATCCCCCTTTCCCACAGCAGCCATTATTGGCGATTGGAACCTGAGTTTCGAGGCCTTACAAAAATCTGCTGGTTGTTTTGACTATCTCTTCACCGATCTAAAGGGTGTGGAAATATTTAAACGCCACGGCTACGGCAACGTAGAATATTTTCCAATGTTCTCCTTTGATCCCGAAGTACACCGCCCATTACCAGACATTGAAAAGGTCGATGACATATGCTTCATAGGAAACCTCAATCACGCTGTCCAGCGGGAACGGGCGCAATGGCTCAAAAGGATCGCCATGCTGTCCCAAAAATACAAGGTGATCATTGCTAATGGTATTTATGGAGAGGATTATACACGCCTTCTCAATCAGTCAAAGATCATCTTTAACAAAAGCATACGCGGTGAGATGAACATGAGGGCCTATGAGGCCCCCGCCTGCCGTACCCTCCTCTTTTTTGAAGAAGAGAATCTCGAGGTTAGAAACTTCTATACGGATCGTGTCCACTGCGTGCTCTATAACGAGAGTAACTTAGAAGATCTTCTCGATTATTACCTTAGTAATGAGTCAGAACGAGGAAAGATAGCCCAAAATGGATATGAGAGGGTTCAGGAATTAACATATGAAAAAAGGACAGCGAAACTACTTGCATGGATAGAAGCAAATATTGATAAGCTCAGAAAAGAAAACAGGAACATCCTTAAGTCTTCTCCTCTGGATCAGCATATCATGCGCTCTACTCAGGCCTCCTGGGGGATCACACCCGGAAGTCCCAATGCGGCTGAAGCAGAGCTGAGGAAAGGCCTGGAGGTATATCCTGAAAATCCAGAGTTGTGGAATAACTTGGGAGTAGTGCTGTCTAAGGCCACAGAGGGAAGATTAGTAGAAGCCATAGACTACTTCAAACAGGCCAAAGAAAAGAAATCAAACTACATTCTCCCCCATCTTAACAGTGCATATTGTTATTTCATGACAGGCAGGTTGGAAGAGGCAGGGAGGGAAGTCCTCAATGCAATATCAATCTTAGAAGGCGAGGTAGAAGATATAACGTCTATTTCAGGTTTATATCTCCCCGCAATCTATGACACATTTAAAGTCGAAACCGAGAGGATATCTTTTAGCTGTATAGACCCACATGAATTATATAGAGAGAAAAAACGGCTGTTTCTCTGGAAACTATATGAGATGTTAGGAGATATTTACTCGGGGAAGCAAAACCCTAAAGAGGCAAGAGTGGTATATGAATTGTCCATTGAAAAAAGACCAGACTTTGGAGAGTCAAGATATAAATTGGGAAGGGTCTTTGAAAGGATTGGTGAATTTGAAAAGGCATTAGACCAATATGCTGAATCTCTCCGATATAACCCTTTCATATTTGACTGTTGGAAGAGCCAAGTCAATCTTTTAAACCTTCTGGGACACTGGAAAGAAGCAGGGGAAAAATGCCTGGAATACAGGACGATGCTTAAGGCATCCCCCATGTATAAGGAACATCTGCAATATTTCTCTGTCCTGGCTGTGCAATCATTGACAAAGCAAGCAAGGGAATTGATCACATGCAAATGCTACGAAGAGGCATATGCCATACTTCAAGAGTTGATAAAAATAGATGCAGAAAACTCTAAGCTATACACAATGCTTGGCGAATGTTCATTCTTTTCAAAGAAGTATGAATCAGCAGAATCGTACCTCCTCAGTGCGCTTAATTTAAATCCAAAAAACGATGATGTCCTGGTAAGCCTCGGCGTTTTGTGCTATGAGCAGGGAAAGGATAAAGAGGCCTATGATTATTTCAAGAAGGCAGAGAAGATCAACCCTGTAAATCCGGATCTAATCGCAAATTACAGGGCAATCAAAGAGATCGCTAAATGCAAGCTACTCTAATCTTCCCGGGAATCACTACATGCGGATGGAATTGTTTTGGAAGAATAAATAATAGCGAGGCGAATTTTATCCCTTACGGCCTGGGATACATAGCTGCGTATGCAAAGTCTAAAGGCCACTCCGTAGATGCCTTAGACCTGAGGAAACTTTCCGGCTGGGAAGAGTTTGAGCGGGAGATTAAAAAAAGAAGTCCGGGGGTCTATGGTATCTCTTCAATGACTGTAGATTTTGGCGTTGCACTGGAGGCTATGCAAAGGATTAAACAAACAGATAAGGCCTCTACCGTAATCTTAGGGGGGGTCCATGCTACCGTAGCCCCTGATGATGTTATAGATATTAAAGAGATCGATCATATAATAAAGGGTGAAGGAGAAATAAGTTTTGCAGAACTTTTAACAAAGCTGGAACGGGGTGATAAGGCAGATAGGATTATTACCGGGATAATGCCTAAGATTGATACACTGCCCTATCCTGATCGTGAACTATTTGATTTCAGGAATGGCGAACTGAAAATGCCGTGGCTTTCACACATGCCGGCTCCGTTCGTCTCTATCATAGCCAGTCGCGGTTGTCCATATCAATGTACCTTCTGCCAGCCTGCAGAACGGGCAGTTTTTGGCGGCAAGGCACGTATAAGAAGCGTAGAGGGCATCATTGAAGAGTTAAAACACTTGAGAGACAGATACGATTTTAAAAGTCTGCTGATCCACGATGATCTGTTCGCCTTTAATCCAAAATGGGTGGAAAAATTCTGCAAGGCCTATCGCGAGAATGGATTTGACCAGATATTTACCTGCCAGGTGCGATCTGACTTTATTGTAAAAAATAGTACCGTAGTTGAAAATATGGCGAAAAGCGGACTCTCCTGTTTCATGATTGGCTTTGAGAGCGGTAGTCAGCGGGTTCTGAATTTTATAAAAAAAGGGACCACGGTTGAGATGAACAGAGAGGCGGTAGAACTTTGCAAAAGATATGGCATTAAGATCTTTGCCAATTATATGTTTGGAATTCCAACTGAGACACCTGAGGAGGTTTTTAAGACAGTCGATTTCATCAGGTGGGCCAAACCGGAGTATCCAAGTCCCTCCTTTTTTACTCCTCATCCCGGCAGTAAACTCTACGATTATTGCATGGAACATGATCTCTCACTTATTAAATCATACAGGAGTTATGCAAGAAACCCCACTGAACCTAAGATCAAAGGTATTGACTACCCATTCCTGAACCTTGCAATAGAGAAGTCTGCTGAATACAAGATCGATGAGCAGATTGAATATCTCAATAATATCCCGCTAAAGGATGAGAGACTGAAAAATATACAAACGGCTTTAGTAATGAAAAAAGAACAATTGGCTGCGGCGTGGGCCTCCTATAAAGAAAAATATTCCCCTGAACAGAAAGGGGCACAGGCGATATCCATTAAGAAAAAGGCGCTTTCAGGCAACAAAGAGAAAAAGAGGGTACTGGTAACCGGTGGAACAGGTTTTATAGGTTCTACCCTGGTTGATAATCTGCTTGATAAAGACTATCTTGTGGCCGTGCTGACTAGAAATCCAGCCCATCCAAGGGCGAGATATCTTGCGTCAAAAGGGGCAGAAATCATCCAGGGGCACATAGAAGATCAAGGTGTCTTAAATTCATTAAAAGGATTCAATCTAATATTTCATCTTGCCATATTTCCGGGAACTTCCGGGGATAAGATGTTTGAAGTCAACGTAGGAGGGACAGAGAATATCCTGCAGGCGGCACTTAAGAATGAAACAGCAAAATTCATCTATGCCAGCAGTATTGAGGCCCAGGGTACAGCAGAATTGGGAAAAACACCTCTGACAGAGGATTCACCCTGCTCTCCTGTGTCAGAGTACGGTCGATCCAAACTCCTTGCCGAGGAAAGGGTCAGGGAGTTTTCAAAAAAACATGGACTGGCCTCTGTAATAGCCCGTATCGGAAATGTCTATGGTCCCGGGGGGCTCTCTTTTATCTATCCCATGACAGAAGCGATTCTCACTGAAAACCCATTATTGACCTTTCTCCCTTTATTTAAAAACCGGTATGTTCAGCCTATTTATGTCGAAGATCTGACAAGGGGATTCATTGCCTCTGTGGAACAGGAAGATGTCGCAGGTGGGACATATAACTTTACTGGGAACTCCCCTGTCCTCATCGGTGAATGGTTTGAGATATTGTGCTCCTTTTTGGGGAGGGAAAAACTGATAAAACGGATTTTAGAACAGGATATAAGCGGAGAGGATATCCCTTACGTAAGGGCGTTACATCCTCACATAGATTATTTTCTTTCCGGGGATGAGCCCATAATCCACAGGGTATACAGTGATGAACGACTCCGTCAAAAGACAGGGAACTATCAATACGTCAATTTACTGAGAGGGGTGGCACATACACTCGACTGGTATTATAGAAACAGGATGCTGGATAATTTTTTTATAAAAGCGAGCTGAATGAAGGAGAAGAATGTGAACATCCTCTTAATTAATACACCCTCTCTTGATAAAAGACCTGTCAGCAGAAGTATGGCCGGAGGTCTCGGATTTGACAGCGGAGAATCCATGATCCTCCCTCCCCTCGATTTGGCCATCATGGCCTCCCGGTTAAGAAGCAAGGGTCAGAGGGTAGATCTCCTTGATGCTGATCCACTACGTTACACTGAGAAACAAATGATTGATTTAGTAAGAGACGGGCAGTTTTCTTCTGTAGTGGCGACTGTCTCGCTCCCTACCTTATTGAACGACTGTACATTTATTTCAAATCTGCGCGGGTTAGTACCCGATAAAGTGGCAGCAAAGACCATGATTCAGGATAAAGAGATACTGAAGTATATCCTTGATAAGAGTGGGGCCGATTTTGTGATCTATGGAGAGTGCGACCTATCCATTGATGAACTCTTGGAAGGGACATCGACTAAAGGCGCCGCCTTTTACAGAGATGGATCTTTTACAAGGGAAGACGGAGAGCCTGTCCAGGATTTAGATAACTTGCCTTTTCCATCATGGGATCTTCTCCCATATGCCAAATATACCTATCCCCTGCTTGGAGATGGAATGATGACCATGCAAACCAGCCGCGGATGTCCCTTTCCATGTTCGTATTATTGCCCATATCCATTGGTAGAAGGCAAGGCATGGAGGTCCCAGAGCCCTGGCCGGGTCTTCAAAGAGATAAAGGAGATAGTAACACAATATAATATCAAAAAGATCCTCTTCAGGGATGCCACTTTTACACTGGATAAACAACGGGTACATCAGATATGCGATCTGATCATTGCTGACAACCTTGATGTCAGATGGTGGTGTGAAACTAGGGTGGATTGTCTTGATGATGAACTCTTAGAGAAGATGAATAATGCCGGATGTGCGGGCATAAATATAGGTGTGGAGACAGGAGATCAGAGGGTCGTGCAGTTTCAGGCCAAAAGGGGCTTAACCCTTAAGAAATTAACCCATTTAAGGGAAAAAGCAAAAGCACTCGGTTTCCGGCTGCATTTTTTATTGTCTGTCGGTTTCCCAGAGGAAACTAAGACGTCGATTGTAGATACTTTCGACCTTATACAGGATCTACAACCCGAATCTCTCGGCATAACGGTAATGACCCCGTATCCGGGAACCCCTCTATTTAAAGAGGCGGAAAATAAACAGTGGATCGAATCGAAAAACTGGGAGGAATATGGAGGCCACCAGTTTGTTATGCATACTGACAAGATGTCGAGAGAAGATATGGACAGAGGGTTTAAATATCTGGTGTCAGGTTATGGCCTGCTTAAAAATAGGTATGCAGGTATAGACGATACAGAGAGTAAAAGGCAATATCAACAAGTATATACCAACCTGTTAACCTGGGCACTGGATCTCGATGAGCTGCAGAAGAAGTTAAGGAAAAAAGAGCTAAGGGAAACAGGTTTGACCATGAGTGTTGTAATACCCACCTTTAACAGAAGAGAGCACTTGCTGAGGTGTCTTGAGAAATTGGCTCAGCAGAGGATCCAGACATCAAGATTTGAGGTTATTGTAATCGATGACGGGTCTACGGATGGAACGCAGAGGGCCCTTGAGTCCTTAAATGTACCATACAGTTTGAGATATTTTTATCAAGAGAATAAAGGCCCTGCAACGGCCAGAAATCGGGGAATAGTCGAGGCGAAAAACGATATTATCGTCTTCATCGGTGATGATATCCTTGTCACTCATGACTTCATAGCTGAGCATCTCACGGCACATCAGGAAAATCCGGATCTTGGGATTGCGGTCCTCGGCCATATCGATTGGCCCCCTGGGCTTCAGGTCACACCCTTCATGGCATATATAACAGGTGCAGGCGGACAACAGTTTGCATTTCATTCTATCAAGAACAATCAAGACGCTGGTTTTAGTTACTTTTACACCAGCAATATTTCCTTAAAGAGGCCCTTTTTATTAAAACAGGACAGACTCTTTGATACAGATTTTATTTACGCAGCTTATGAAGATACTGAATTTGGTTATAGGCTATCAAAAATGGGGCTCCGGATAATATATTACCCCGAGGCGTTAGTATACCATTTCCATCCCGCTACCTTAAGCGCCTTTTTAGACCGGCAGAATAAAGCCGGCAAGATAGCCGTACTCTTTGCGCAAAAACATCCTGAGCTGGATCATACCATACTCGGCGTTACAGATATCCTGCACACGAATCATACCGACGAAGGGACTGTTCCCAGGCTGCTTGAAGTCATCGAGGAGCTGGAAAAGCCTGATATGAAAAAATTGGCGGTGTTTCAAAATAATGGAACCGGCATAGACACCCTATATGCTAAGACAATACTTTATCCATTCTATGATGCTGCCTTGCGTACGGCCTATAATACAGGGGTCATTGAAGGTGCGAGGGAACTAAAAACAGGCAAATGGAGAGGTTCTGAACTCAAGGTATCCATCATTATCCCGGTCTATAACAACTTTGAACTGACAAGGTCCTGTATTGATGCCATTATCAAGAATACCCCTCAAGGATTGTATGAAATCATTATAGTCGATGACGCATCCACAGACTGTGAAATGGGATCTATCGACAGACTATACCCTGTGGCCGACCTCAAAGTAGTTGCAAACGAATCAAATAGAGGGTTTGCATTCTCATGTAATTCGGGGGCTAAAAACGCTAAGGGTAAATATATTCTGTTTCTAAACAATGACACTCTCCCGCAATCAGGGTGGCTTGAAGCGATGCTGTCCGTTATAGAGAGCGATGATAAGACCGGAATCGTAGGGAGCAGACTCCTTTATCCGGACGGTCATCATGTACAGCATGCGGGCATAGCCTTTGACAGAAACGGCCTTCCGTATCATATCCACAGGGGGGTATCTGCCGATGATGAAAACATTAACTCTGATTATACTGTCGATGCAGTCACAGGCGCCTGTCTCCTGATCTCAAAGGAGCTGTTCGAGGAACTCCTGGGATTTGATGAGTCATACGGGATGTATTTTGAAGATGTGGATCTGTGTCTCAGGGCACAGGAACTTGGCAAAAAGGTCATCTACAGCCACAGGAGTAAGGTATTGCATCATGAGAGTGCTACGACCGGAAAGGTAAATGACCGGGAGCCGGCAGCAAGGGAGATATTTCTCAAGAGATGGAAAGAGAGACTCCCTTTAATAAATAGACTGTTGTGGAGTGCGCCGATCTATGATCCGAGTGGTTATTCGGATGAGGCCCGAAACTTTGTCCTGTCAATTAATGATCACGGAATCCCTGTAAGGGTAAACCCGATAAAATGGAGTAATAAAGAGGCAAAACTCCCTGCATCAATATCAAACAGGATAAAAGGGCTCTCAAAGACCCCGCTCTCTCCCGGTTTTATTAATGTCATGCACATCTTCCCCCCTTACTTCCAGAAGAATCCGGCTGCGAGGTTTAACATAGGCCGGACGATGTTTGAAACAGACCGCATCCCTGAAGAGTGGGTGGCCAAGTGCAATGAGATGGATGAGATTTGGGTCCCAACGGACTTTAACCTCCAGACCTTTGCGGCTGCAGGGGTCAATCCGGGGAAATTATTCAAGATCCCTGGGCCGCATGATTTTTCAGGATATTCACTTGATGTCCCTCCACTGCCTATTGAGGGGAAAAAGAGGTTCAGTTTCCTTTCGACCTTTGACTGGAACCTGAGGAAGGGGTGGGACATCCTGATAAAAGCCTACATCGAGGAGTTCAAAGAAGATGAGGATGTAACACTCATCTTGAAGGTATGGTCGTCCTATGGGAAGGGTGTGACACAATTACAGCAGGATGTGGAAAAGTATATCAGAGAGGTGTTATCGGTAGACCCCATACGCATACCAGACATGCTTTTCTTAGACTTGAACATCCCGGTGGAAGAAATGCCCCATCTCTATAAGGCAGTGGATGCCTATGTGATGCCGACCCGTGGAGAGGGATGGGGAAGGCCGTATATTGAGGCAATGGCGATGGAACTCCCCACAATCGGTACCCGGTGGAGCGGGAATACGGAGTTTATGAATGATGAGAATTCCTTCCTGATCGATTTTGAGATGGTGGATGTGCCAGAGGAGGGATGGAAAGAGGTCCCCACCTATAAGGGACACCGGTGGGCAGAGCCATCCGTTATGCATCTGCGCTCCCTGATGCGCCATGTCTTTGAAAATAGAAATGAGGCAAAGAAAAAGGGTGTTATAGCCCGGGGAGAGGTCATAAGGAAATACAACGGGGATGCGATCGCGGGGCAGATTATCCATCGTATAGAAGAGCTCTCAAAGAGGCAGAAGAGAATAGACACAAGGCCGAATCAACCTTCAGAAAAGCCAGGTATTGCCGTTTGCTGGGAGGGTTCACAATTTGTATATCATAGCCTGGCCTTAATCAACAGAGAGGTTGGAATCGAACTTCTTAAAAAAGATGCTGTAGATCTGTCCATCATCCCCTATGAAACTCATCAATTCGATCAGAATATGGACCCAAGATTTCCAGCCTTGGCGAAATGCTTTCGTAAGAAATTGGACAATATTGACATCCATATCCGGCATCAGTGGCCGCCCAATTTTAATCCGCCCCCTGATGGCCGCTGGGTTCTTATTCAACCCTGGGAGTTTGGATCGCTGCCAAAGGCATGGGTTCCTCCAATCCAGAATCTGATAGACGAGGTCTGGATCCCAAGTCATTACGTCCGGCAGGTTTACATTGACAGCGGGATAGACCCTGAAAGGGTCCATGTCATTCCTAATGGGATCAACCCTGAGATATTCAATCCGGATGGACCGGAGATGAAGATACATTCCAGAAAGGGTTTTAAGTTCCTGTTTGTCGGAGGAACGATCTACAGAAAAGGGATCGATATCCTCATTAATACCTACCTTAAAACATTTACAGCCAAAGATGATGTGGTATTGGTCATTAAAGATATCGGGAGCAAGAGTTTCTACTCAGGGCAAAATCTCGCTGATGAGATCAAAAAGATCCGTAAAAATCCCAAGGCCCCTGCAATCTACTATATTGAAAAGGACATCATAGAGACAGAAATGGCATCTCTCTACAGGGCTTGTGATTGTCTCGTGCATCCCTACAGAGGAGAGGGGTTTGGACTTCCGGTCCTGGAGGCTATGGCCTGTGGCCTTCCGGTCATCGTAACTTCCGGAGGGTCTACGGATGATTTCGTAGATGATAATACAGGATACAGGGTGCCATCCCGCAGGACCATCTTTGGCAACCGGGATATTGGAAATCTTGAGACGGTAAGTGACACATGGTTTTTAGAGATAGACCAGGGCTCTCTTCAGGAAAAGATACGATATGTCATGACACACCCTGATGAAGCCAGAGCCATCGGACGAAATGCCTCACACAAAGTGCTAAGAGAGTTCACCTGGCAGAGGGTGACTGAAAAATATCTGGAACGGATGCATGAACTATTAAAAAAACCCATCCGGCGCCATAGGATATAAAAGGAGAATATATTGTCGCGCCCCCTTCTGTCTCTGTGCATGATCGTTAAGAACGAAGAGACATCTCTCCCAGGATGTATCTCTTCGGTCCGGGAAGTTGTGGATGAGATTGTCGTGGTAGACACAGGCTCAGAGGACAAGACGGTAGAGGTTGCAAGGGCATTGGGCGCCGAGGTCTATTCCCATGCCTGGCAGGATGATTTTTCTCTGGCAAGAAATGAGTCCATAAAGCAGGCAAACGGGAGATATATCCTCTGGATGGATGCAGATGATGTGATACCTCATGATGAGGTCTCTAAGTTGTTACGACTCAAAAAAGCCCTCAAGGCATTGCCTAAAGACGCCTTCTATTTCAGGCTTGTAAATCCTATGGATGGCGGTGAAGAGCAGGTTTGCATGCACCTTCGGATATTTCCAAACCTCCAGGGGGTCTCCTTTGAAGGGGCGATTCATGAGCAGGTCATTCCCTCCTTAGAGAGGATAGGTTGCCGTGAGGTATATACAGATATTACTATTCATCACCTCGGCTATCATTCCCATGAGGCCGTGACACAGAAGGCGAGGCGAAACCTTCAGATACTCCTGCGGTGTGTAGAACAAAACCCTGATGACTTTTATTCGATGATGCAATTGGGATTCACCTACTCTACTCTTGGACAGGATGAGAAGGCTCAAAGATATTTCAAGAAAGTGATGGAATGTCGTAATCCCCTCATCAGGAAAAAGAGGTGGCACCCTTTCGCCTTTATCTGTTCCGCTATCTTCAACCGTAATAACGGCAACATGGAAACGGCTGTAGGCATCCTGAAAGACCTTATCAGGGATTTTCCTGACAATGGTTATGCCAGATTTCTCCTTGGAGAGATCTATTATTTCCTTGGAGACATAAATTCTGCTGTACCGCATCTGTACGATGTAACAGAGGATAGACTGAACTCTGTAGTTGCCATTCCAATCCGGATGGTGATGTTTAAAAGGCACTTTATTCTCGGGGAGTGCCTCAGGAAGATGGGGAATCTTCAGGAGGCAGAAATGGCATATCAGGCATGCCTGAAAATAGCGCCTGATTCACTTGAGGTGATGCTGGCCTTAAAAAATCTCTATGTGGACATGATAACCGCAAAATAACCGGTGGAAACCTGATGAAAGAAAAGACCATCACACTCTGTATGATTGTCAGGAATGAAGAGTCACTCATTAAACAGTGCCTTGAGTCAGCCGCTCCCTATGTGGACGAGATTATTGTGGTAGATACAGGTTCAACTGACAATACAAGTAACGCTATTTATTCATCTGCTGCCGGCAACAAGGTCAAGGTCTTTCATCATATATGGAATGATGACTTTGCCGAAGCAAGGAATCTTTCTCTCTCTCATGCTACCGGGGATTGGATCCTGATTCTTGATGCGGATGAGCGTATTGCAGAAAAGGATTGGGTCCTCCTTCGATCCTATATTGGGACAAAGGAATTCATGGGTTATTCTATGACTACGAGAAACTATGGCCTGCTGAGGAACATGCCAGGGTGGAGGTCTTGTGTTGGTGAATATCCTGGCCTGGAAGCGGGATATCCAGGATGGCATCCCACCTCAAAGGTAAGGCTGTTCCCGAATCGCAAAGGGATCCTGTTCAAATACAGAGTCCATGAGTTGGTGGAAGAATCGATCCTTTCACAAAAGGGTCGCATAAAACCATGCCGTATCGTAGTTCATCATATAGGGGCTTCAGAGACATCTGAGAATTTGAATAAGGAAGAGTATTATCTATCGCTGATCAGGAAAAAGATGGAGGAATTTCCAGACGACCCGCTCCCCTGTTTCGAGGCCGGTGTCATATCCTACGGCCTCAGGAGACTCAACGAAGCGGATAAATATTTCAGGTTATCCTTGGAAGCCCTAAGGGCAAAAAGCGCTGTATACCTGCGACCTGAGACAGTACTCTGGAAGATAGGAGTCGTAGCGGCGGATATGGGGATGCTCGATGAGGCAGCGACCTATTATGAAAAAGCATTGCAGGAAAATCCAGAGTGTATTGAGGCCCTGAATAACTGGGGGGTCCTGTTAGAGAAGTGTTACCGTTATGATGAGGCTTCAGAAAAGTACCGGCAGGCATTGTCCGTCGACCCGGATAATCTTCTTATTAAGGAAAATCTACAACGAGTGGACAAAAGACTTGCAAGGCCATTGGCAAGGCTTTCCCTCTGTATGATCGTCAAGGATGAAGAGAAGAACATCGGCCCGTGTTTGGAGTGGATACGGGATGTTGTAAATGAGATTATTATCATTGATACCGGTTCCAGAGATGCTACACCTCAAATAGCAAAGGAATATGGGGCGAAGCTCTTTTCATTTCCCTGGTGTGACGATTTTTCTGCGGCAAGGAATGAATCGTTACGACATGCTACCGGAGATTATATATTGTGGCTCGATGCGGATGACCGTATCAGCAGGGAGGCGGCGGAAAAGATCCTTCAATTAAAAAAGGGCCTCCCTTCCGGAAAAGACAGAGCCTATCTGCTGAGACTGGTCAATATAAGGGATAACATAGAGTTGGATGAAAGCTGGCAGCTGCGGATCTTCCCAAATCTCAGGGAGGTAACCTTCCAGAACAGGATCCATGAAACAGTCTTTCCTTCACTCGAGAGGCTTGGAGTTGAAATGGTCCAAGCCGATATCAGGCTCTACCATACGGGGTACAATAGCGAAAATGTCTGTTTATCCAAGGCAGAGAGAAATATCACCTTGATGAAGCGAGAATTAGAGGATGACCCTCAAAACTTCATGATCTGGTATCTTCTTGGGGGGGCGTATGCCCTGGTCAAGGACTACCCTGCTGCCCTGTCCTCCTATCTGAAGGTTGTTCAGGAGAGTGGATGGAATAAGACAAACATACCCCTTTATGCGAACACCCTTCTTCAGATCGGGGAAATACACTATGCCTTGAAGAGGTATGCTGAGGCATTAAAGTCTTACTATCAATCATTAGAACATTTGCCAAATGACGCCATGGTATGGTTTGCCATTGGGGAGGCTTTATTTGCCGAAGGGAAATATGCAGAGGCCCTTAATGCCTTTGACAAGGTGAGGGATGAGGATATCAACATCAGCGTCTACATCACCCCCACCTTTAATATCCGCTACCTTAAGCACTATTATGCCGGGAGATGTCTTCTTGAGTTGGGAGATATAGAGTTATCCATTGAGGCGCTCCATAAAGCGCTTGAGATCTATCCTGAATTCATAGAGGCGATGAAGATCCTGGGTTCAATTTACCTTAGTCAGGGAAAATGGGACACTGCCAAGACACTTCTCGAAAAGGTGATTCAATTGGAACAGAATGACCCTGCAGTACTCTCCAATCTTGCCTTGGTCTACTCAAAACATGGAAAAGTAGAGGAGGCGGAAAAGTTTTATCGGAAGGCACTGGGGGTAGATCCGAACTGTATAGAGGCCCTCATAAATTTAGGGCATCTCTCGTTCAGTACAGGAAAATACGAGCAGGCAAAAGACATCATGGAAAAGGTAGTTACTATAGATACATCAACTCTCGATGCCTGGTTAGTGCTATCCAGGATTTATGTTGAGACTTGCGAAATGGATTCCTTTATTCAGGTCTCTGATCAGATAGTGAGACTTATGGGCTTAAACCATTTTTATATACAATCCTTTGAAGACCTTTCAAAGGTATATATAGAGATAGGTGAGGCCCTCCTGCGGGAGGGGAAGACCTCCTTTGCCCGCATGGCCTGTGAGATTGGAGAATGTATGCTGAGACATCACCATTCGTCAACTCTAAAGTAAGTTTTAATGCCCCCCGATATAGGGTTCACTTTTACAAAGATAAAGGGGGTGAGAAGCAAAAAGGCCTTGAGACAGGCCCTAAACAATCTCGGAGGAAGGGTTGGCCTCCAATGCTCAACCCAAAAGGCAAGGATGCTATAAACAGAGGACAGACGTAAACGCATGTCTGACCTCAAACTATCAAGGAGGATAAAAAAATGGCTCTTCGTATACAAAACAACCTCGAAGCCTTAAACGCGCACCGCTATTTACAAAAATCAAATAACGCTTTTGCACAGTCCCTCGAAAAGCTCTCATCAGGATTTCGTATCAACCGGGCTGCCGATGATGCCGCAGGGTTATCCATCGCAGAGACGATGCGGGCAAAGGTCGCCAGCCTGCGGGTTGCGTCAAGGAATACCCTGGAGGCAAGCTCCCTTGTCCAGACGGCTGAGGGAGGCATGAATGAGATCGCCAATATGCTGGTAAGGTTGAAAGAACTTGCCACCCAGGCATCTTCATCCAATGCCGGTTCAGACAGGGATAAGCTGAATTCAGAGGCCGCTCAGCTTTTAACAGAAATAGACCGTATTGCGAACACGACACGATATGCTGGAACAGTCCTGCTGACCGGCGGTTATGGAAACAGTGTATCTGCCAGCAGTGGTCTTGGGGGTGCCACAGGTCTTTCCACAGCCAACGTCAATGCATCAGGATTTACAGGTTTAAATGGTGCCGTCCTTACCTTTGCAAACAGCTCTGCCACAGACAATTACATGACCCTTACCGATGGTCTTACTACCCAGGCTGTTTCTATCAACAATAGCGGGGCCCAGACTGTTACCTTCAGCTCCTTCGGGGTAACTATAAAACTGGGAAGTGATTTCGGTGCCACAGATCTCAATACTGCTTCAATTACAATGGGTAAGAGTAGCACAGGTGATCCCTTCCAGGTAACGGAGAAGAGCGAATCGAGCTACCAGATCTCCCTTTCAATAGATAGGGTTGATCAGACAGGATTAGGGGTCAACGGGCTGGATCTCTCTACCCAATCAGGCGCCGCTACAGCATTGGGTACAGTTGACTCGGCTATCAGTAGCCTGAACAGTTACCGGGGTAACATCGGCGCTGTTCAGAACAGGCTGACTTATGCCGCTGCAAATCTGAGTATCAGCATAGAGAACACCGTAGCATCGGAATCTGTCATCCGGGATGTAGACATGGCCTTTGAAATGACAGTCTTCACCAAGAACCAGATCCTCATGCAGGCAGGTACTGCGATGCTGGCGCAGGCAAACATGGCGCCACAATCGATACTGCAGTTACTTAAATAGTAATACTGCAGTTAACCCTTCTGTTCTCTTAAAATCCCCCTTATTTCCCCCTTACCAAAGGGGGGTAAGGGGGATAAAGAGATAAAAAGATGAGGTGCAGACAATGGCGATAACGGCAATCAATAATTTGCAGATGATAGCGCCTCCGAATGGGTATGGCAAGGAACAAAGCTGTGATCCACCTGACGTATCCAACACCAACAAAAAAACCGCGGGTGATATAGATACGGCCGTAGATCATAGAGAACTGGAAAAAACTATAGTAAATATAAACAAGATGCTCGAATCTATGGACACTTCCCTGCAATTTTATGTACATAAGGACAGTGGACGCATCGTCGTAAAGGTCATCAATAATAAGAGTAAAGAGGTCATCCGGGAGATCCCACCAGAGGAAATATTAAAACTTGATGCCAAAATAAAAGAGACAGCAGGTTTAATAATCGATAAAAAGATTTAAAAGGGGGAAGTCTTTAGATGGCATCCACAAGTATGATCAGCGGTCTTGCATCCGGAATAGACTGGGCAACCATTATAGACCAGCTTATCCAGGCCGACCGTAAGACGGTTAAGATATTGGATGACCGGCAGACAGGATTTGAAAATAAGCTTAAGGCATGGCAGGACTTTAATAAAAAACTCTTATCGTTACAATCAAGCGCCGGCAAGTTAAAGGACGAGACTGGTTTTAATATCTTCACTACTTCTGCGACCTCTTCTTCCTCTACCGTATCCGCAGGTGATATCCTTACCCTATCTACGACAAGTTCAGCAAACCCCGGGACCTATTCTATAGTGGTAAGCAATATTGCCCAGGCAAAGAAGATTGCCAGTAGCGCCTTTACTGATACGGACACGGCACTTGGATACTCCGGAGAGTTTCTTATTAATGGGAGAGTGGTCAATGTTGCATCCACAGATACCCTTAT
>Ga0209431_10001014_pt1 | contig 23499 bp, 23 predicted proteins | sample RifCSP13_3_FD_184021 | JGI IMG/M metagenome (GOLD analysis project Ga0209431, IMG submission 184021) | Soil microbial communities from Rifle, Colorado - Rifle CSP2_sed 13_3 (SPAdes) (version 2) | ecosystem: Environmental > Terrestrial > Deep subsurface > Rock core/Sediment | place: Rifle...
GTAATTCCTGATCCAAAAACGGCAAGGATTGACCCATTTACAGCAGTTCCCACGTTGTCAATAATCTGTGATGTAGTAGATCCTATAACACGCGAGCCCTATTCACGTGATCCTAGAAATATAGCAAAAAAGGCAATAGCTCATGTGAAGAATATAGGGATTGCAGATACCGCTTATTTTGGGCCAGAGCTTGAATTCTTTATATTTGACGATATTAGATATGACCAAACACAGAACTCGGGATACTACTATGTAGATTCAGTAGAAGGCCAATGGAACACAGGTAGGGATGAAAAACCAAATCTAGGATATAAACCGAGATACAAAGAGGGATATTTCCCCGCACCACCTACGGATAGCTTTCAGGATATGAGGTCTGAAATGGTTAGAACCCTAGAAGAGCTTGGCGTTATGGTTGAGAAACACCATCATGAGGTCTCCACCGCTGGTCAGGCTGAGATTGACATGCGTTTTGCGCCACTTGTCGAGATGGGCGACAGAATGATGTGGTATAAATACGTGTGTAGAAACGTTGCCAGAAAGTATGGAAAGGTCGTTTCATTCATGCCAAAGCCGATCTTTGGAGACAACGGCTCAGGTATGCACACACACCAATCCCTTTGGAAAAACGGCGAGCCACTTTTTGCCGGCAATAGTTATGCCGGTCTAAGCGATTTGGCAATGTACTACATTGGAGGAATTCTGAAACACGCTCCTGCCTTATGCGCATTTGTTGCACCTACTACCAATTCATATAGAAGACTGGTTCCCGGATTTGAAGCCCCTGTGAATCTTGCATACTCTGCAAGAAATAGAAGCGCTGGAGTGAGAATCCCGATGTATTCGCCAAGTCCAAAGTCAAAGAGGATAGAAGTAAGGTTCCCCGATCCATCATGTAATGGCTACCTTGCTTTTGCAGCTATGCTTATGGCCGGGCTTGATGGAATCGAGAAGAGAATAAATCCTGGAGAACCCCTCGATAAGGATATATATGCACTAGGTCCTGAAGAGCTTGCTGGCATTCCATCGGTTCCAGGTTCACTAGAAGAAGCCCTTAAATCCCTTGAAAAAGACCATGAGTTTCTATTAAAGGGCGATGTGTTTACAGAGGATGCGATTGAGACCTGGATAGGATACAAGATGGAAAAGGAAGTAAACCCAATAAAGCTTAGGCCAGTGCCTTATGAATTTGTCCTTTATTTCGACGCTTAGCAAAAACCTTTAAGAAGGCGGCTTTCTATATATACGCATATTCATCAAAATTAGGTGCAGTCTTTGCCTGCGGTGAGTTTAGTCGAACTGTGATTGCCCTTTCTTTTTGGGCGAACTCTGTGAGATGTCGCAAGCTATCTCACAGAGCAAATACAAGATTCGCCTCTACAAATTTTACACAACATTTTTATAAAGAAATTGTATATACCCTAAAATCTAGCTGACACCACCATGTATATAAGGATCGCTACCGCCCCAAGAGCCATAAGAGCAGCATAGAACCTTAGGATTCCTGCCTGTGCTGTGCGAAGAAGAGTCGCTGCTCCTCTTGCTATACTTCCAACCCCGTTCACAGCACCGTCAATTATTGTTACATCGAAATTAGCCCAAAGTAGATCTTTCGATAAAACAATAAATGTCCTTGTAAACGCCACACCATAGATTTCATCAACAAACCACTTCGCATACGAACCACGGTAAAGAGTAGATATAACAGGTACTTTCGCAAGTGTCTCGGGCAGAGAGGGTTTAATAAGATACATAAAAATTGCAATACCAATCCCGAGAAAGGCAGCGATAGTTGCAAATTCTACAAGCGTCCAATGTCCAAAAAGGTAATATTCTTCCGGTTGTACCCATTTTACAAAGATTGAAGACCCAAGAAATTCTTCGAATAAATTTGAATCATGAATCTCAAGGATCTTTCCCATAAATGCAGGAATACCTATATATCCACCGATTAACGAAAGAAGCGCAAGAATTAAAAGTGGAATAGCCATAGAATAAGGAGATTCATGGATATGATGCTTTACTTCTTCTGACATTCGCGTTTTCCCTCCAAAGGTAAGGATATAAAGCCTCATCATATAAAACGCCGTTAGGACTGCCGTTATAAGCCCAATAAGCCAGTGTATGGTGTATCCCCTTTCATAAAGCGCGCTTAGGATTTCATCCTTACTGAAAAACCCCGAGAGGAGAGGAACACCCGAAATCGCTAGAGTGCCAATAAGAAAGGTTATGAATGTTATAGGAAGAAATTTTCTCAAGCCGCCCATCCTCCTTATATCCTGCTCTCCACCAAGAGCATGTATAACACTTCCAGCGCCTAGAAAGAGAAGAGCCTTGAAAAAGGCGTGGGTTACTAGATGAAACATCCCAGCGGCATAAGCACCACACCCAACGCCCATGAACATATACCCAAGCTGGCTTACGGTTGAATAGGCGAGAACCTTTTTAATATCGTTTTGAGTTATGGCAATAGTAGCAGCAAGCAAGGCTGTGAATGCAGCAACAGACACAACAAACGCCTGTGCTGTAGGAGACTGGGAATAAAAGACATTACACCTCGCTGTCATGTAAACACCAGCCGTAACCATGGTAGCGGCATGTATGAGAGCACTTACCGGCGTAGGTCCTGCCATAGCGTCAGGAAGCCAAACGTATAGTGGAAACTGAGCGGATTTCCCTACCGCACCTACAAAAAGAAGAAGAGCTATTGTAGTAACAACCACCCCTGGAATGGCACTCATAAATTCTGGATCAATTGCTTTCTTAAAAACCTCTTGGTAGTTCACAGAACCAAAGACGAAAAATATAAGGAAAATACCCAGTATAAACCCGAAGTCGCCGATTCTGTTTACTATAAACGCCTTTCTTCCTGCAGTTGCTTTAGCAGGGTCATCGTACCAGAAACCGATAAGGAGATAGGATGCAAGTCCAACGCCCTCCCAGCCTATGAACATGAGAGGAAAATTGTTTCCGAGAACAAGTACGAGCATAAAGAAAACAAATATATTTAGATAGGTAAAATACCTTGAATAAGATTTGTCTTCTTGCATATAACCGACTGAATAAACATGAATGAGAAAGCTTACCCACGTAACAACCAGAGTCATAACGCAAGAAAGTGAATCAAAAAGAAACTCAAATCTAGCCGCAAAATCACCCGAAGGAATCCAGATATAAAGCTCCTGTATAATCTCTTTTTGTTGTGGGTGAAGCGCCTCAAGCTTAAAAAATAAGAAAGAAGATATTAGTGCTGAGATTAAGACAACTCCGCATCCTATAATACCCACAATTCTTTTTTCTTCGTGTTCACTTCCTCCAAGGAATCTTCGTGAGAGACCCGATGCAAAGAGAATCCCATTTATCAAAGCACCGAATAGAGGGGCAAGTATTATCCAAGCAATCACTTATTTATACCTTTACTGAAAAAGCAAGCACAAAATCACAAGCATCAAATAACAAACAAATTCTAAATCACAAATTCTAAACCTTCTGGTCATTGTAGTTTCGGATTTTGAATTTATTTGAGATTTGTAATTTGTTATTTGGAATTTGTAGTCCATTCTATCCTTTAAGCATTCTCAACACGTCTATATTAAGTGTTTCATGATGAGTATATATCGTGACTACAAATGCAAGGCCAACAGCTACTTCAGCCGCTGCAACGGTTATTGACATTATCACAAAAATATGACCGGTCAGATCACCCAGTACATTTGAAAATGCAACGAAAGCGAGATTTGAAGCATTTAGCATCAGTTCCAATGACATGAGCACAATAATCAAATTTTTACGTACGATAACACCATATGCACCTATTATGAAAAGTATGGCACTAAGTACGAGATAATGTTCTATGGTCACAGTCACTTAATCAAACCTCCTTTTAGCTATTACTACGACGCCAAGAATAGCCACTACTATAAGTACTGATGTCAGCTCAAAAGGTAAAAGATAATCGCTAAAAAGAACCTCCCCTACCCCTTCTACCGTACCAAATGGTTCAGGATGAGAAATAACCATGGTGTTTAAAGGAGGAATTTTTTTGAAACCAATGAATGTAAAATAGCCGGAAATCAAAAGAAGTAGTGAGAGGATGCCTAATTTAACAGGAACTTTCACAGCATCAAACCTGAGTGATTCATCCCTTAGATTCAGAAACATAACAGTAAAGAGAAACAAGACCATTATGGCCCCGGCATAGACTAGAACCTGGATTAGTGCAATAAAATGGGCAAGGAGTAAGATGAAAAGAACCGCTGTTGAAAAGAGTGTAAGTACAAGAGAAAGGGCACTTGCCACAGGATTTTTATGTGAAACTAAAACAAGAGACCCTATTACTGAAGTCGCAGCAAATACATAGAAAATTATTGTTTCCAAATCCTGTTTACCTTCTTCTCATATCCTTTAATGATACACCTCCAGGAGGCGGAGTAAGTGACCCAGGAAGCGCTTGAACCCATTTTCCTGCAGATTCAAACCCGCCAAAGAAATGTCCTATATACTCTGCTGCCTCGTCTTTTGAGAAGAACATCCTCCAGAGAAACCTGTTTTGCTTTTCTGGAATTAGCCAGTGAAAATATTGCCATCCATTCATCATAAGGTCCTGGGCGAACTCCTTTTCGCAATCGACACCAATACACACAGCACCTATCGCATCAGGGCTGTGCGCAAGGACAAAAGCCTTTATGTTTTCTTCATAAGGTGAACAGTCGATCGTAACAGGATTTGCATAAAAAACGCTAACAGTTTTTGGGTCAATCTCTTCAAGTAAATCATACTCTACCTTATATTCATCAAGAATCTTCTTAGTTAAATCATCCATATAGAACTCACCCGTCACCTGACTCATATATGCAGCCACAAAAGTGGACTCTGGAACACCTTTTATAATCTCATACATTGCCTCTAAATCCCGTGGGCTAAATCTATAAATCATTGCTTGCCTCCTTCTGAATCTTCACCATCGCTAAATACTGCGAACTTATAGTATTCCTTCAGTAACTCAATTATATGTGGAAGCAGGGTATAGTCAAACTCCCAGATGAGCCTTCCGGTTCTCTCTAAGGAGGAAACTGGCGTAATTTGGAAGTCGCGTTCCTTGGTCTGGCCATATTGGTCGCTTGGAAGAGCGCTTACAACCTCGAAGTCACCTGTCTCAACAATCACACAATAGTCGAATTTTTCATAACCAGTGGGCTTCTGCCCATCTCTGAACCTCATGATCTCACCCTTAACCAGTTTCATCAAGCCTCCTCCTTATGACTATTTAGCCACTAAGACACTAAGTCACGAAGAATTCAGTACTCAGGAGACAGAAGTCGGAACTATTCTTTTATTCTGGATTCTGACTCCTGAATTCTCATGTTCGATGCGATTTGTTGTTTGGAATTTGTAATTTAATATCATCGACTCTTATCTACACCCACTTTATCACAGTAGCTTTCAATAGGACAAACACTACACCATGGAGAAATCGGACGACAAAGATGCTGTCCGAAGGACACTAAAAGGTCATTATACTCGATCCAATATTTCTTAGGAAGTTTTTTCCTTAGTAACATCTCTGTCTCAAATGGTGTCTTAGTTTTTATGTATCCTAATCTGTTGGATATTCTGTGGACATGCGTATCAACACAAATCCCTGCTTTTCCATAGCCTAAAGTAACAACAAGGTTTGCAGTCTTTCTCCCTACGCCTTTTAATTTCAACAACTCATCTAAATCGTCAGGCACCCTCGATTTATATTTATCTATAAGCTCACGGCAGAGGTAACGAATTGTTCTGGCTTTTGTTTTATAGAACCCAATTGGATAAATAACCTTCTCGATCTCCTTAACGCTAAGTTTAAGCATATCTTGAGGATTATCAGCAAGCTCAAATAATCTCTTTGATACCTTGGCAGTAGTTGTATCCTGTGTACGAAGACTGAGTAATGTAGAAATTAAGATCTTGAAAGGATCGTGGGATGTCTCTGCTGTGAGTGTGACTATCGGCGCATCCCATTTAGGGGTTTCCTTACTCAAGATTCTAACAATCTTATGAATATCCTCGTGTCTCATTACTCATCACCGTTTTCACTTTTATTTATCTTTTTCAGAACTTCATTTAATAGTTAATCTACAGATTTATCTCTCTTTTGGGATTGCTTCGGGACTTAGTCCCTCGCAATGACAGCGAAAACCAAGTTGCAAGCTACAGTGAATTATCAAGTTAAAGTTTATGAAGCAGATGTGATATAGAATAAACAATTTACAAAAATGGTTCAAATATCATATAGCCTAACAATATCTGTTTTTGACTGAACACACCCTTTTATGTAAACTGCCATTTTAGAAATGGGAAAGATTAGAATTCTTCCTGATAAGATTATCTCCAAGATCGCGGCAGGAGAAATCGTAGAAAGACCCGCCTCTGTTGTAAAAGAGCTACTCGAGAATTCCCTTGACGCTGGAAGCAATGAAATAAAAATAGAGCTTAAAACTGGGGGAAAGAAGCTCATTTTGATCTCTGATAACGGAGAAGGGATGACGAGAGATGATGCTCTCCTATCCCTTGAGCGACATGCCACAAGTAAAATCAGGGATGCTGAAAACCTATTTTCTATAAAGACACTCGGCTTTCGTGGGGAGGCACTGCCTAGTATCGCCGGCGTTTCTAGGTTTAGACTCATAACAAAAACAAAAGATGAAATCGTTGGAACCAAGATCACGATTGATGGGGGAACCATAAAAAGAGTGGAGGAGATAGGATGCCCTAATGGAACGACCGTTGAAGTAAATGATCTTTTCTACAATACACAGCCAAGGCTAAAGTTTATGAAAACCACCGAAACTGAATTATCAAATATCCTTGATATTATTCAAAGAGAAGCGCTTTCTCATCCAAATGTAGGATTTGAAGTACTGCACGAAGAAAGAACCTTACTTCACTTGCCTCATAGAAAAAGTATAGGGGAGCGATTTCCAGAAATCTTCCCGAATACTGAGCTTTTTGAAATCGAAGCAAAAGCTGAGGGAATTAAGATTTACGGTTTTATGAGTAAACCTGAAGATGAAAGGACTACTACACAAAAACTATACACATATGTAAACAAACGCACTGTAAGAGATAAGTTTCTCACTCGAATGGTGATTGACTCCTATGGAAGGTTAATAGAAAGAGGCAAATTTCCGCAGGGAGTTCTTCTAATAGAAATCCCGTTTGAGGAAGTTGATGTAAACGTTCATCCTACAAAGAATGAGGTCAGGTTTAGAAGAGCAAGAGTTGTAGGAGACCTGATAAAAGCCGCAGTATCAGAGATGCTAAGAAATGCTCCTTGGATAAAAGACTACCATTCAAGGATTGAGAATGCAGTACACGGATTTTTTGAAAGAAGAGGAATTTTTGAGACTACTCAAAATCAGCACAAAGTAACTTTCTTAGAGAGAGGAATTTCTGAAGTACTTGAAAAAGATACAGCATTAAAAATAGCAAATAACCAAGTACAAACAAAAGGGGATGAAATGGCAACATCACATAAACCGGTTATCAAGAGTGCCTCAAGTTCCGATGTTGCTAAACCAGAAAACCTTTTTAAGGAAGAGGGTTTTTTCTCTACCTTAGAAGTAATAGGACAGCTAGGTGAGCTCTATATAATTTGTGCCTCCGCAAGGGGGATGATTCTTATTGATCAACATGCGGCGCATGAAAGAATAAACTACGAGAGGCTTAAGGATGCCTATTTAACAAGAGAACTCGAAGCTCAAGAACTACTTTTTCCGTTATTAATTGAACTCTCTCCCGACGAGGTTGAACTCTTAGGACAGTATAGCGAAGAAATTGCGTCTCTTGGGATAAAGTTGGAAGAGTTTGGAAAGAGCTCCTTTCTTATAAGATCTATTCCCGCACTACTTAAAGGTGCCGATCTTGAAAAACTATTAAAAGACATTATTGGAGAGCTTTCTATGCTAGGAAAAGAAAAGGGTTTAAGTGAGCAAATGGATCATATTATTTCAACTATGGCATGTCATACTTCTATTCGCGCTGGAAAAGAGTTGAATCATGAAAAGATGAAAGCCATTTTAAGAGACCTGGATTGCGCCAGGTTTCCACACTCTTGTCCACATGGAAGGCCTGTGGCAAAGGAATTAACCTATGAGGAACTCGAAAAGATGTTTAAGAGGTCCTGAATATGAAGGAATTTATCATCTCAAGACTCCGGGAAAGTGCCGACCTTAAACTCGTCTTTGCAAGACAAGCAACAAAAGAAGTTATAAAGGCTGTAAATATTATTGAGAAATCACTTAAATCAAGTGGAAAGATCTTGATTTTTGGAAACGGTGGAAGTGCCGCTGATGCTCAGCATATTGCAGCAGAGTTTGTAAACCGATATTTAAAGGAGCGTAATGCTCTCCCAGCCATAGCACTTACCACAGACACATCAATTCTCACCTCAATTGGAAACGATAGTTCGTTCGAAAACATTTTCTCAAGACAGATTGAAGCACTTGGAAAAAAGGGAGATGTTGCATGGGGATTATCAACAAGCGGCAGATCCAAAAACATTGTAAAAGCCCTTAGTATAGCAAAATCAATTGGTCTTAAAACCATTGGTTTTACAGGTAGTGATGGAGGAGAAATCAAGAAGTTAGTTGACTGTAATATAAACGTGCCCTCCATGTCAACGCCGAGGATTCAGGAGCTACATATTACTATCGGTCATATTATATGTGAGCTCATTGAAGATATTTTCTCTAATATAAAGAAATGATTGAATATGAAGTATTACCCTATTAACCTGGATTTAAAGGGCAAGAAGTGCTTAGTTGTGGGAGGTGGAAGGGTTGCGGAAAGAAGGGTTATATCACTCCTAGAATGTGAAGCAGATGTAATAGTTATAAGCCCTCGTGTTACTCCAAAGCTAGAGAGGCTTTCAGTTAATAAAAAAATCACCTATAAATCAAGGAGCTACAAACCAAGTGATCTAAGAGGAGCATATCTCATCATCGCATCAACGGATAACCAAAAATTAAATCGCCACATTGGAGAAAGAGCGAGAAAACTCGGAGCTTTAGTTAATATAGTTAGCGAACCTAAGCTGTCTGATTTCACAGTACCAAGTGTATTGAGGCGTGGTAACCTTTTACTAGCAATTTCCACAAGTGGTACTAGTCCTGCACTGTCAAAAAGACTTAGGTCGAATCTCGAAACAATTCTGGGAAAAGAATACGAAATATTTACTAATATTATGGGGGCTATAAGAACAAAATGTCGAAGCCTCCCAGTCAAAAAGAGAAGACGCATATACTCTCAGGTTGCAATGTCCGAGATACCAGAGTTATTAAGAGAGAAAAGATACAAAAAAGCAGAAAAGGTACTTATGAACATTGCTGGGTTCAGTTTTAACGAACTTAAACTTTCATCGAAGTCCCAATCTTAACTTGATTTATCACACTACCTCAGCCATAATTTCAAATTAATGCAGGTTAGATGCCCAAGATGCGTCAGGTTTGTAGAATGGGAGGGGAACCCTTGGAGACCGTTTTGTTCCGAAAGATGCAAACTCGTAGACCTTGGTACTTGGGTCGATGAGGAATATAAAATTCCTGGAGAAAAATCATCAGAAGAGGATCAAAAGCAAGCAGACGCAGTCCAATTAGGAAATGAAGACAACTAACTTACTTAAACTAGTTTACATTTCCAAGAGAATGACTATTGGAGTTTATCAATCTGTTTCAAGGCTTGATCCAACGGAAGAAAAAACAGAAATAATTGAGGAGTTTATGAGGGAAGAGGGAAAGCATACGATGATGGCTGTAAAGAGACTCGATGAGCTCGGACTTGTAACCCCTAAAAAAAGCGGTGAAATAGCAGAAAGATTCGGTGAAACTATAGGTAGAGCTGCAGGATTTTTTGGCTGGAATGGAGTTTGTTTTTTTATGCAGATAGGTGAAGAAGTAGAAAGACTGTTCCTTGAAGCTGCCTCGAGGATTTGTAAAAATAAAAACGACAGAGAAATCTTGAATCTTATTATATTCGATGAAAGAAAACACGGTGATTGGTGGAAGAGGAAATCATACCATAGGAGGCATTAATAAATGGCAGTTACCGATACTAGCCGCTTTTACAAGGGGGTTAAAATCGAGTTCGAAGGGGGAATCTGGGAGGTTCTCGAATATCATCACTCGAAGATGGCTCAGAGAAGCCCCGTTGTAAAAACTAAGCTTAGAAATATAGTCACTGGCTCTGTCCAAGAAAGAAACTTTCGATCAGGGGAGACATTTAACTTGCCCGATGTTGAAAGAAAAAAGATGCAGTTTCTTTACAAGGATGAGATTGGGTTCCACTTTATGGACTCCGAAACCTTTGAACAGTACGCATTTGGTGAGAACAATCTAGGAGAGACAGTAAGGTTTCTAAAGGAACAGGAAGAGGTGAATATCCTTTTCTATAAAGGCAAAACGATGGGAGTAGAGCTACCGATAACGGTAGACCTTCAAGTAATTCACACTGAGCCCGGCTTTAGAGGTGATACTGCAACAGGTGGGAGTAAACCTGCAAAACTCGAAACAGGAGTAATAATTCCAGTGCCTCTCTTTATTGACGTCGGCGATCTAATAAAGGTTGATACTAGAAGTGGAACATATATAGAGAGAATGAAGAAAAAATAATAATAAATTAAGTTTTTTTAATCAGTCTTTCTATAGTTCAATTAGGTTTCTAATTTGAAATTCTTATAAATGGCCACATAGATATAGACTATTCATCATGTCAATCCTATTATCTACTTCAAAATCTTCGCAACTCAAGTATAGCGTCCATATATGACAGAAGAGACAAAACGGAGAAAAAACCCTAAGCTTGCACTCATACTCTCGGCGATATTCCCCGGGCTTGGACAAATCTACAATAATCAAGTACTTAAGGGAATAGCCCTCATAGCGTTAAATACGGTTGTTAATTTTCTATTGATTAAGCCACTTGAAGGGTTAATTTCGTCCTTAGATTCAAAACCGGATAACTCGACCCTTTTTATCGTAGCTTCCTATACAGTAATAGGGTTGATCCTATGGGTTTACGCAATCATAGATGCTAAGAGGACAGCAGAGAGAATAAATCGAAGAGATCCAAAAATAATACAGAATGGTTAATTATTTAACCTGAAAGCTCCCTTAACTTTTCTCTCGCGATCTTAGCCTCTTCAGACTTTGGAAACTTATCTATAAGGGTCTCTAGAAAAAACTTTGCTTCATCTTTTCTTCCAATTTTAATAAGAGAAAGTCCTTGCTTTAAATATGAGGTCGGAGCCCTTTTATCTCGTGGGTAAGTATCAACAAATCTCTGAAATTCTAGAATCGCATCAGCATATTTACCCTCTTGATAATAGGACTCCGCTTTTAAATACAAAGCGTCAGGAGATTCAACTAGAGGAGAGCCTAACGATTCAGCTTCTTCAGATCCACTTGTTTTCTCTAATTTACTCAATCTTTTGTTCAGTTTTGAATAAACTTGTTCAATGTTTTTCTGGATCTTAGTTATTTGTTGATCTCTTTTTTTCTCCATTTCTTGAATATCCTTAGATAAACTCTCAATTTGGGTTTCTAACATAGTTTGCCTTTCATAGATTTGCTTTACCTGATCCGAGCTAGCAACACATCCAAGAAAGATTATAAAAATTGTCAGTCCAAAAATCCAAACCAGTTTCATTATCCGTCTGCCTTCTACCTAATTATTCGTACCATAACAAGTGAATACTATCAATTTGCATACGCAAATCTAGAAGCTAAGACGAAAATATATTGCTTGAATAAAATAAAAAATTCAACTAATTGTTCATGAAAAATTGTAAATTGATTTAAAGAACCTATCGGCTAAAAAAATCTATTTATATGAAGGGAGGTGCCCGAATGGAGGGATGGAGTAAGTATGGAGCATTCTAAGTCACCTCCCTTCCTGCGGTTTTAGTTTAATTTATAACAATTCAAGATAAATTAGTGCTATAAAGAATCTTGTCATAATTTATTTCTATCTTCACTGAAATTCTTTATTATTTATAGGCAATGATCATGCCAATAGGGTTAATGTTATTAAGAATCAAGATTAAAAAGGTTTTAAATAGGAAAAGTGGTTTATGAAAATAAAAAAGGGAACAAATGTGTAATATTACACTGTGGAAGGTGTGCAAATTTACACAAAAAATTAGGCAATAATGTCAATGAATTTATCATTACTAGTTTTAAAGCAATATATTAATATCTTCTCTGTTTCCTATCACACTGGCATATGTTTTGCAATATTTGGCACATTAGGTCTTTATCATGCATTATCTTGAAGAAACTGGTAGAATTTTGAGCAAACCCTTTAAGAACGAAAGAAGGTTAAGTCTAAGTATGCAATTGAACAAGCAAATTACACTGGGATATGTATTAATGTTCCTACTAATTGTAGTTATAAGCGGGTTCTCTATTTACAACGTATATAAGCTTGACAAAACGGCGTCAAATATCAAAGGGCGATATCACACCTTATCAAATCTTCGTTCAATTAAGGAAGAAGGAATGCAGCAGCACCTCTTCAGCTTTGAAAATGATATGCTAGTTGAGGCGATAAAAATTTCTGATGAACAAGTAAAATACACATACATAAACATATTCACAATTATTGGAATAGCTATTTTATTCGGGGGAATACTGACATTCATTGTTCCAAGAGCTATAACAAAACCTATTTATCGTTTAGTAAGCGCTGCAAAATCTGTCGCTTTAGGAGATTACTCATATAGAGTAAACAACCTGAACACAAGCAGTAGTGAGATTAATATGCTCATAAAGGCGTTTAACGCCATGCTTGAAAATATCGAATATCATCACAAGGAACTCAAGAAGAAAAACGTTGAAAACTTGAACCTGCTTGAAGAAACAAGAAGGTTTAATGAAGTACTTGCGATAAAAATTGAAGAAGCTACAAGGGAAATAAAAGAAAAACAAAAGGAACTTTTAAAATCAGAGAGGCTTGCCACAATAGGAGAAATCGCGACGGGGATCGCACATGAGATCAGAAACCCGCTTTCAGGGATCGCTGTAGCATTAGAACTAATGAAGGACGAAGCCCAAAACACTGAGTATAAGCAAACGATATCTGACATTTTAAAGGAGTTAGAAAGACTTGAGCGTATCATTAGAGAGCTTCTTCAACTCGCTTCTCCTCGAAGTCTAAATCTGATTGAGTGTGAACCGAATGAGATCGTAGAAAGAGCTCTTAGTATAGTGCGTTTAAAAGCTGAGGAGAAAGGTATTAGCATCGAGAAGAGACTTAACTGTACCGAGAGGTTTTGGGTAGACCCTGAGCAGATACAGCAAGTAGTTATAAACCTTATTATCAACGGCGTTGAGGCAATGGATAACTTGGGAAAGCTTACTATTGAAACTGAAAATTCTGATGACTATATAGGAATTAAAATTTCAGACACAGGTTGCGGTTTTACACAAGATGAGCAAGAGAGAATCTTTCAACCCTTTTATTCAAACAAGGAGTATGGCACAGGGCTAGGTCTTTCTATCTCTAACAGAATTGTTGAAATACATAAAGGTAAAATTCTTGCTTCAAGTGAAAAGGGTAAGGGGTCTGGATTTACTATTATGATTCCTACGAATTTGACAGTTGAATAAACCACACAAAAACATTTTAAAATGGGATAACTATAATCAAAAAGTGAATGCGCTTATCCTTATAGTAGATGATGAAAAATTTCTATGCAAGCAACTTGAGAAGGCCCTTTCTCAAGAAGGATACAGTGTGTTATCGGCTTTTACGGGGAAAGATGGTCTTGAAGTTGCAAAAAGAGAAAGCCCTGCATTAGTTCTTCTTGATTATAAACTCCCTGATACAAACGGTCTTGAGGTTCTTCAAAGCCTAACTTCACTTGAACCCTATCCTACTACAATCATGATGACAGGATATGGAAGTATTGAGGTAGCCGTATCAGCTATCAAACTAGGTGCCTATGATTTTATTGAGAAGCCCTTTCATATTGATAAACTTAAAGTTATAACAAGAAATGCACTAAGTGCCATCGAACTTAGAAGACATCTCATCGCCGCAACAAATAGGGAACAAGAAAAATATGGATTTAATTCCCTTATGGGGAAAAGTAAATCTATTAAAGAGATTATTTACCTGCTTCAAAAACTCGCAGATACCGATCCCAAAACGATTCTTATTACTGGAGAAAGTGGTACAGGAAAGGGGCTAGCTGCAAGGATCCTTCATTATAATGGGGTAAGAGCAGAAAAACCTCTTATAGAATTAAACTGCGCTGCCATTCCAGAAACACTTCTTGAGAGTGAACTTTTCGGCTATGAGGCAGGGGCATTTACAGATGCAAAGAAGATGAAAAAAGGGATTTTTGAGCTTGCACATGGTGGAACAATCTTTCTTGATGAAATCGGTGATATGGGTCTTGGTCTTCAGGCAAAGCTTATAAAGGTAATTGAAGAGAGAACATTCAGGAAGATTGGAGGAACAAGGGATATAAAAGTGGATATAAGGGTGATTGCTGCAACTAACCATGATCTCAGGGAGTTAGTAAGCAAAAACATTTTCCGTGAGGATTTGTATCATCGCTTAAATGTAATAAACATCAAGATGCCACCACTTAAAGAGAGAAAAGAGGATGTTCCACTCCTTACCGATTACTTTGTTACATATTTCAATAGTGAGGCTCACAGGGATATAACCTATATTCCAGAGGGAGTAAGAGAGTCATTCTTGAACTACCATTGGCCAGGAAACATCCGTGAACTTAGAAACACAATTGAAAGGGCGGTGCTTTTAAGTGAAGGCAAACAAATAAATCATAGACATCTTCAGCTTGAAGAAAAGAGCAAAAACGAAATAAAACTCGAGAAATCTGAGGGTAGGATGATTCTAGAAATCCCTCTTGATGACGCATCACTCACAAAGATAGAGGAGAAGATTATCAGAGAAGCATTAGATCTAAATGATTGGAATCAGAAAAAGACCGCCGAGATGCTTGGCGTTACACGAGAAGTTCTAAGATACCGAATGAAAAAAATGGGATTACTGGATTAAATACTCACCTATTTCTTACTTCTTCCCGAAAATAAAATTAAGAATCAAGGACAGAATTATGCTTATTAGAATCGATGAAACTATGGGAAAGTAAATGGTTATACCATCGCGTTTTATATAGATGTCTCCAGGCAGCCTCCCGATGTATGGTAATTGGGGGGCTAGGATTATTAATAATCCGAGAAGAGCAAAGAAGATGCCGAGAAAAATGAGCACCTTCCCAAAAGGCTGAATTTCCATCCCTCTTTATACCGTGTATAATGGCTTTAAAAGAACTCTTACTACCCCATTTCATATTTCCCGTATTCTACCACAATTCCCTCTAAAACCTTAATAGCGTCAGAGTAATTTCCTAAAATGCCAAGCGCAATAGCAGAACCGGATTTTAGAGCGATAATCTGATCGACTAGAAGCCCTTCAAGGAAAAGACCTTTTTGAAACCACTGAAGTGCTGTTTTGCCATCCCCACTATTGAGGAAACAGATACCTATCATCATGTAGGACTCCCAAACTTTATAACCTTCCATTATAGATTTTCTAAACTCCGAGGCAGCTTGCTCAAACATCATCTTATCTTTATGCATCATCCCTAGCTCAAAGAATTCGCTTTCTCCTATCTTATTTAACCTTGCTGAGCTTAAACCATTTAGCTCGGAAGTAACTTCTCTCCTTTCCTCAACCTCCTGATTATCACCCTTATTATTGAGTACGCCCAATACTTCTGCCTCACCTTCTTTTATCTCTTCTAACTGTGTCTTATCCACAACTTCCATCTCAGATATGTTGCTATCAACTAGCGTAAGTTGGGAGGATATTTCCTGGTGATCACTGAAGTGGGTTGGGGAACCTTCTAATTCTTTAGCATTATCTTCATCTAAAACATTTTCTAGATTACTATCCTTATTCTTACCATATTTATCAACTTGGGAATGATACTGATCTGAGGATGAAAATTCTTCTATTTCCTCTACATTGACCAACTCTTTCTGAATCACCAACTCTTTTTGTTTCTCATGAGGGTTTTGAATTTCTAACTCTTTTGTATTTTTTCCCTGCTTTATATAATCTATTGCTTCAGGATCAAAAGGGTCAAGACTGAGAATCTCCTTATATACTTCTTTAATATCAGCATATTCACCCTTTAACTTATAAGCACTGGCGAGCCTTCTTAAATATATTTTCACCTTCTCTATATCTCCAAGACCACGATAAACCTCGATTGCCTTTTTAAGAATTTTAAAATCATTAGGGTTATATCTTAGCATTCTTTCATAAATATCAACCGCCTGATTCACTGCCCCATCTTCAACATTGAACTCAGTAAGTCTTCTGAGAGCCAACTCATCTTTTGAATCCATGTTTAAAATACGTTCATAAAGCTTCTGAGCCTTGTCAATATGAGAGGATCGTTTCAGTATATCGGCAGCCCTATGCAGGAGGTTTTTTGCGGCATCTGATTTCCCTTCATCATAGTAGTAATGATCAGCAAGCCTCTCAATAGAAGAAACATCTTCAGGGTTTGCTATTACCATCTGTTTCAAAACCTCAATACCTTCTTTTACCATCTTCTTGTCTTGACAGAGTTTAAATGCTGCTTGGAGAGAACCCAAAGCCTCGCTCCTTAGATTTTTTTGTAAAAATAGCTCCCCGAGTTTCAGGTGAACGTTGAATAATCCACTATCCAAGTTTATAATCGTCTTGTAAAGGGATATGGCAAAGTCAATGAACCCATCCTTTTCATAGAGTTCGGCAAGCCTAAAATAGGTTTTTATGGCTTCTTGATTATCACCTTTCTTAGACTGAAGCTCAGCAATCTTCTGTAGTGCCCTTGTATCCTTAGGGTTGAGTCTTAGTAACTTTTGGAGTTCTTCTATAGCTTTATCATAACGGCCTACACGAGTTAATTGTAATGCCTCTTTTAGAATCTTCTCTTTATCTCTCTCTGACATATGGAAGGTAGATTTCCTTCTAGTATTGATTAACGATAAAGCAAATGAATTTGCAAGTCAAATTAACTTAATATACTCGTAGATTCTAAATGCTGGATTTTTACTATATCCTATGAGTGTTTCCTTTACAGAAAGTTCTATAGTGGTATGATTTAGTTGCAGCAGGCTGAAATAGCCTGAACAACTCTTAAAACGGAAATTCAGAAAGAAGGGTTGTTAGAATTTTAGATAAACATGATTTAATCTTGTAAGTATACAGGTTCGCATCTCATGCGTATGGAATAGGAAGGCCTTAAATTATGAAGCCGATTGATACGAAGGAGACTTTACCATGACACCTCCACCCATTCAGCCATCCACTCAACCGAAACTCGTTCAGGAACAGCGTCTTATACTTACACAAGAGTTACAGCTTTTCCTTAAGCTTATTCAAATGACAACACTTGAGCTCAGGGAATATCTTGAAGAACAACTAATCGAAAACCCATTACTGGAGGAGGCTGAAGAAAAAAACGCAGAGAACACAGATTCTAACGAGCCAGATTTTGAGTTTAAACCTGATGAAAATATGCTCCTCGGTAGTGGAGAGAGAGATTATAAGCCCTTTAAAGAGTTTATCGAAGAAGGAGATGATGAAATTCCATGGGAAAATAAAGTGAGTGCACCCGAGTCGCTTTTAGACTACCTAAAATGGCAGCTCGATCTTTCAGATTTCTCAGATGAAGAAAAACACATTGCTTCCATTATAGTTGGCAATACAGACGAAAACGGTTACCTAGAGATAGAATTAGAAGAAATCGCACAACTACTTGCTGAGCATCAATTTGAATCAATTCCTAACCAATTAATCAATAACGCATCGGAAGATGAGAAGAAAGTGTTCTATGAAAATCTCATAAATACGGATAGGAGTTACATTGACAAAGTCGAAAGTGTATTAAAAAAGATGCAATCATCCTTTGACCCCCCGGGGGTTTGCGCAAGAGACCTCAAGGAGTGCCTTAAGATCCAAGCTGAGCAGCTAGGATATAACGGTGGTATTCAAAATGTTAATAAAATAATAGATAGTTTTTTAGAAGAGGTCGCAACTAGAGACTACAAAAAAATTGCTGATGCTCTTGGAGTTTCAACAGAAGAAGTGGAGCAGGCAACTTCAGTTATTTCATCATTAGAACCCAAACCTGGAAGGCCATTTTATTTAAAGGATACGGCAAAGTACATTGTCCCAGATTTTTATGTTTACAAAGTAGGAAATGATTTACATATACAGCTAAATCGAGATTTCCCAAAAGTAAGGATAAGTCAGTATTACGAAACTCTTTTTAAGCGGGGAGCAAGCATCTCAGCGGATGTAAAGAAATACATAAAGGAAAAATTAGAAGCCGCGCGAAGAATAAGAAATTGCCTTGAAGAGCGAGAAAAAATGGTCAACAAGATTATAAAAAAGATCGTCGAGCACCAAAGAGATTTTTTTGAATACGGTAGTGATCATCTAAAACCTTTAAGACTTAAAGACATCGCACGTGATAAAGACATTAATGTTCATGAATCTACAGTAAGTCGGATAACAAGTAGAAGGTACATTCACACACCTCAGGGGATCTTAGAACTTAAATCACTTTTCTCTAGGGGGATAGAAATGTCTGATGGTGAACTAATATCTTTTGAAAAAATAAAGACACTTATTAAAGATATAATCACCACTGAATCACCTGAAAGCCCATACTCGGATGAAGATATAGCGAAGATGCTTGAGAGAAGAAACATAAAAATCGCACGGAGAACTATCGCAAAATATAGAAAAATACTAAAAATCCCCTCTTCCTCAGAGAGGGTCGCAAAAAAAGGAAAAGACCATGCAAGTTACAGTAACAACCAGACATATAGAACAAAGCAGAGCTGAGCACCTGAGAACCCATATCTTAAGAAAGATAAAAAGGGTAGAAAGATATATTAGAGCGGAAAGAAACCCTTCGGAGGTGAAGGTAGTCCTTTCGATGGAGAAATTTAGAAACATAGCTGAGATATTTGTAAATAGCGGTGATCTTAAAACTACCTCAACTGTGGAAGCCGATGATATGCGCTCTGCGATTGACAGGGCAATTGATAGCATTATAAAACAACTTAAAAGACTCACTGAGAAAAAGATTAAAACAAAAAGAAGAATAGGTATGAGATCGAAAGAGGAAATTGCTTCACTATCTCGGAGCCAACAATCGAGTACAATTGAAGACGATACTTATAATATTAGAGTTGAAAAAACACAATCCAAGCCGATGTCAGTTGAAGAAGCAATACTACAATTAAAGATATCAGGAATGGATTTTTTAGTATTTCTAAATAGCGAAAGTGGTATGATTAATGTCGTATATAAAAGAAAGGGGGGAGGTTTAGGCTTAGTTACTCCTCGGTAAACCTAATCAGTAATTATGACAAAAGATATAAAAATAGTAGATGCTTTAAAGAAGGAGTCTGTTATTCCATATCTTCAGTCAAAGACAAAACCTGAAGTGATAAAGGAAATTGCAGATTGTGTGACATCCCTTTACTCTAATATAAATTCTGAGAGACTAGTTGAGGTTCTAATGGAGAGAGAAAAGCTATGTAGCACTGCTGTTGACGCTGGCGTAGCGATCCCTCATGGTAAACTCAGCAGTCTCCCAAACATAATTGCTGCGTTCGGAAGGAGCCTCGAAGGAATTGATTTTGAATCTCTTGACGGTAAGTCCACTCATCTTTTTATACTGCTTATAGCCCCTGAAAACTCGTCAGGTTCACACCTTAAGCTTCTTTCAAGAATATCTAGACTCTTCAAAGACACTAACTTTCGATCTCGAATCATGGAAGCCAAATCTCAAGACGAGATCTATGAAATTATAAGTGAAGAGGATGAAAAGTATTAAACTAGGCACTAGCCTTGATGTTCGAGAACTCTACAGCGCTTGGGGAGGAGAGCTTGAGATCAAGATCATTGCTGGAGAAGACGGCTTAAGGCGCAAGATAAGGTCAAATAGGGTTCAAAAACCTGGGCTTAGAATGATCGAGCCAAATATACAACTCGAGGAAGGAAAGATCCAGATACTTGGTAGAACGGAAATATCTTATATTAATAAATCCTTACCCGCAGAACAAGTAAGGATCACAGAGATTCTTTCATCGCAGGATCTCCCCTGTATTATCATATCAAAGGGACTCACTCCACCTGAGCTTTTAATTAAAGCTTGCAACAAAAATGAGATGCCTTTATTTATAACAGAGCTCCACACTGGGAGACTGATTTCAACCCTGAATGGAATACTTGAAGAGAGGCTTGCTCCATTTGTAAGTGTTCATGGAGTCCTAATAGATATACATGGCCTAGGGATCCTTATTCTAGGGAAAAGCGGTATAGGAAAAAGTGAATGCGCACTCGACCTAATAATTAGAGGCTCCAAGCTAGTTACAGACGATGTAGTCGAAATAAGAAAAGTAGGAACCTCAAAACTAATTGGAAGCGGCCCCGAGATTATAAGATACCTTATGGAGATTCGAGGTGTAGGGATAATTAACATAAAAGACCTATTTGGAACAGCCTCAGTTATGGATAGGAGGGAAATCGATATGGTAATAGAGCTTGCACATTGGGACCCAGATACAGACTATGACAGGCTCGGAATCGACCAAAATAGCTTTACCGTAATGGAGGTTGATCTCCCATATCTTGTTCTTCCGGTAAGTTCGGGAAGAAACATGGCTACTATTATTGAAGTCGCTGTAAGAAATCAATTATTAAAATCAACTGGTGTGTACGGAGCTGAGAAATTTGAAGATCGTAGTGCAAGACGTGATATAAAAAAGGAAAGATCGTGACACACCTTGTAATCTTAAGCGGCCTATCTGGCTCAGGTAAAAGTACTGCAGTAAAAGCGCTCGAAGACCTCGGATATTTTTGTGTAGATAACCTTCCACCAACACTTCTTCCTACATTCATTGAACTGTGTTCAAACTCCGCCGAGCACATTAAGAAGACAGCCCTTGTGATTGATATACGTGAAGGGGTATTTTTTGAACGCGCTCCTGAGATGATTAGGGAAATTAAGGAAAAGGGAAGCTGGGTAGAGCTTTTATTTCTAGATTCTACTGACGAAGCCCTTGTAAAACGCTACAAGGAGACAAGGAGAAAACACCCCCTTTCTACTAATGGAAACATCTTAAAGGGAATCACAAAAGAAAGAAAAATGCTTTCTAAAATTAGGGTTTTAGCCGATCATGTAATAGACACATCACAATTAAACGTTCATCAGTTGAGAGAGATAATTCAGGATACATTCGGTAAAACCATATCGAGAAAGATCACCATAAATCTCCTCTCATTTGGATACAAGTATGGATTCCCCTACGATGCTGATGTTGTGTTCGATGCAAGATTCCTCCCTAGTCCCTACTTTATTGAAAAATTAAAAGACCTAACTGGTTTGAATAAAAAGGTTAGGGATTTTATCCTGAAGAACAAAGACACTAGAAAATTCATAAAAAAACTGGTAGACCTTTTAAGGTTTTTAATACCCAAATACGAGAAAGAAGGAAAATCTTATCTCACAGTAGCCATAGGTTGTACAGGTGGGAAACATCGTTCTGTAGTTATTGCAACTGAACTTGCAGAAAGATTAAAACACGTTTCCCCTACTGTTTGGCACAGGGATATTTCTAAGAGCTGAGGTGAACCGATGGTTGGAGTTGTCGTTATAACCCATGGTAAATTGGCAGAAGAGCTTATTTCAGCCGTTAAATTTGTAGTTGCCGATAAATCTGCGGTAAGAATGGAAGGCGTATCTTTGGATCCTCGTGAGGAATTCGGAACATTTTCACAGAAGATTAAAAATACTATAAAAAGAATAGACGACGGAGATGGCGTTCTTCTTGTCACGGATATGTTCGGTGGGACTCCATCAAATGTAAGTCTAACATTTTTAGAGGAAAAAAAGGTAGAGGTCATATCAGGGGTAAATCTTCCGATGCTTCTTAAGCTTGCAACGATTTCATCGAAATTAACCTTAGATGAAGCGGTAAAGATAGCTGAGTCTGCGGGGAGGGACAATATAATTGTAGCAAGTAAGCTACTTCAAAAAAGAAATGCCTAACTTATGAATTGTGCTTAAATAATTCGTGGTAGAGTTTAAGCCGCCTGGTTAATTTTTAAACTAAGCTAGACTTTTAATATTTAAGTATTATAATTAAAAGCAGAACGTAAGATCTATTAATCATTACCAAATAACCTAAGGGGATAATAAGATGAATGTTGATGAATTTGAAAAAATAATAGAGTCATGGAGAAGTTACATCTTGGTTGATGCACTTCAAGATTATTCCCTAGAGATAGATGAGGATGTACCAAAGGAGTTCGCTGCAATTGCGCTTTATCTTGATACTACGACAGTTCGAGCAGCAGGTGAAACTACTGAGTATTATGATGGTTATAGAAAAGCTGCAACAGATGTTTTAAACCTGCTTGGGCTTCAAATGGTGCAGGACGATGAGATGAGGATTATTCATATAAAGCGAAGAGCCTCTGAGGAAGACAAAGAAGAACTACTTAAAGAATACATTTGGGGATAGCTTTTGGGGAATGACCTTGTATTTTACACAATTGGTCCAATATTTATCTCAGAAACTAGAAATAATCAAACAAAGATAAAATGAAACTCGCTGATTTATTTGAGCACTTTATTATTGATCTAGATGGTGTGGTCTATATCGGGGATAAACCCACTGATGGAGCTATAGAAACAATCGCAACACTTAGAGGACTAGGAAAGACTGTGATTTTCCTTACGAATGACCCAAGAGGATCATGTCGCGAATATGCGGAAAAACTTAATAAGATGGGCATCCCAGCAAGTCCCCAAGATATAATTACATCAGGAATGGCTATAGCACACTACCTCAAAAAACATTATAAACTAGATTATAAAAAGGCGTATGTTGTTGGCAGCCAAGCATTAAAAGAAGAAATAGCAGAGATAGGACTCATACTCACTCAAGGTGAAGAAGCTAAAAGATCGGACTTTGTCATAGTAGGAGGACACCAAGGATTTAATTACGAGGAAATGAAGATTGCAACAATTGCAATAAGAAATGGAGCACACTTCTTTGCAACCAATCGTGACCCTGTTTTTCCCACCCCTGAGGGACTCGTGCCTGCAACAGGTGCCATACTTGCATCAATCGAGTACGCCACAGGGAAAAAAGCTACCATAGTCGGAAAGCCAGAGGTTATAATATTTGAGGTTGCAAAGAAATTCCTTTCCTCTCACGAAAGAGTCGCAATCGTTGGAGATAGACTCGACACCGATATACTTGGCGGAAAACGCGCAGGTATTACAACTATTTTCACCCTTTCCGGTTCTATAGATCAAGATGAACTTTCTAAATCAGACATTATCCCTGACTACGTTATTAATGATTTAAAAGATTTATTGAAAGAGCAATGAAGAATCACCCT
>Ga0209431_10001017_pt1 | contig 23424 bp, 21 predicted proteins | sample RifCSP13_3_FD_184021 | JGI IMG/M metagenome (GOLD analysis project Ga0209431, IMG submission 184021) | Soil microbial communities from Rifle, Colorado - Rifle CSP2_sed 13_3 (SPAdes) (version 2) | ecosystem: Environmental > Terrestrial > Deep subsurface > Rock core/Sediment | place: Rifle...
CCCGAAACAGGGGACCTGAACATACAGTCCGACACAGCCTTTTACCTGTATCTTATTCAAACCCATGCCGAAGTTAAATTCAAGCTTACGGAGGGAACTACTCCCGTAAATCTGGCCCTGGTAACAGTAGATACCGGTTCGCTCCTTACTAACTCCCTCGGTATTGCCCTTTTCAGGCAACTTCCGGTATTTGAGGATTACACGTACCGGATAACAAAGGACGGCTATGCGGATGCGGAAGGATCTTTCTTCCTGGCCAGGGATACCACGATGCAAATATCCATGGATGTTAAAACAGCCCTTGCCGAGAGATTAGCCGACGACGGGAAAATTACGTTCTGGCCCAATCCGGCAGACGACATATTACATTTTAAAGTTGACAAAGATTATATGGGAATTTTATTACGTATAACCGATGTAAATGGCAGGGAAATTCATAACCAAAGAATAGGGAGCAAAAGCTTTACGGTACAAGTGAAGAATTTCCCGTCCGGAATTTATTTCATTCATACCTTTACCGGAGAAATTGCGGATACGCAATATGTTATCAAAAAATAGATCCTCCTAAAGGAACTTAGTAAATATCGGTATTGTCAGACAACAACAATTCCCATATATTAACTTTTATTTAGTATTTGCATTAACTCATCCAGCTTTGGCGACAGAATAATTTCAGTTCTTCTGTTTCTCGCTCTGCCTTCTTCAGATATGTTATCGGCTCTTGGATAATACTCTCCCTTGCCTGATGCGGTAAACCGGGTTGGGGATATTTTATAGTCATTTGCCAGTATTCGTACTATTGAGGTTGCTCTTCCAACACTTAAATCCCAATTGTCCTTATAAACAGCAGTCTTAATCGGTACGTTGTCTGTATGCCCTTCAATCAGGATGTCAATATCACTGTTTTTCCCAAGCACGTCCGCCAACAATTTTAGTGCTTCTTTTCCTTTGGATTCAACAGAAACACTTCCCGACTTAAATAAAAGCTTGTCTGTCATGGAAACATACACTTTTCCGCTTCTTATTTCCACTGAAAGCTCATCGGCATTAAATCCCAGTAAAGCATTCCGCAAAATATCATTAAGTTTTTTGGTGACAGAATCCTGGCGGGCAATTATCATCTGCATATCTTTAAGCGTTTTCTCCCTTTCCGATAGTAATTTCTCCTTGCTGTTTAATTCCTCCGATTTTGCATTGATGGCTTTATTGAATTGGTCAGTCTGTGATAAACTTTCATTGATCAGGTCTTCATACTTACCTTGCAACTCATTGTTGCTGGTGACCAATTCACCATATTTAGCTGTAATACCCCTGAGGTTATTATTTAACTCAGCGATTTCCTTTTCATTACTGTTTGACAATGCGCACAATTCATCTCTTTCCAATACAACACTTTTTAGTCTGTTGCTCCCAGAAATTTTCTTTTCAGGAATGGGATCGCCACATGTATATAAAGGAGAGCATGCATTAATAAGTACTGAACTTATTATCGGGAAGATTAAAAATCGTAATCCTTTCATTCTATTTTAAATTAAATATTTACAAAACAATCTGATAAAAATAAGGGGTCCCGATACAAGGGACCCCCAACCAACCGCACTATTCACATCAAAGGACAAAAATCAATTAACCTTCAACGCCTATTTAAATCCTATATACACCCCGGTTAAATAAATATCATCATGATATACAGATAATTTATACATACCTTTTGCCAGTTTACTTTTTGGTATATATTTCAAATCCAAGGTCTTGGTTTCATCTTGATAGCCTGCTGCAAATCGTTCGTTTTCCTTCGTGGCATTTATGGCCGATACGTTTACCGAGGCAGATGGTTCATTCTTACTTGAAATGGAAGATCCATCGGGATAAACTATTGTAAAACTAATATTGTCACCAATTGAGACGGGAATATCCAGTTTCGCCGAGATCATATTAGTCCTTGCAGCCATAACGGTAAGCTTGTTTTTTTTGCCCTTTGTGGCAGAAATCCTGATATTATCAGAGATTAAAGATCTTAAAAGTTCATTTTGCTTTTTCAGCGCATTGTTTTGATTTTCAAGATCTGAAATTTTACCTGATTGGTCTTTTGTCTGCTCCGATAAATTAAATAATTGTTCTTTAAGTCCCTTGATTTCCGACTGTAATACCGAATTCTGCGATTCAATTTCCTTTATTTGATTTTTTGCTGAATTACCTGATCTGTTTTCAACAACCAACCTTTGGATCCTGGCATTATTTTCAGCAATCATACGCTCCTTTTCGGCAATAATATCATCCACCTGAACATTTCTATCCGAAAATTCCTTTTGAATTGCTTTCAACTCATTCTTGAGTCCTTCGCTTTCTGATGCCAGGGATAGATTTTGTTGTGTCTCAATTTTTAATTTTTTCTTATTGCTTTTTCCGTTAAAAAAAAGGATACCCGATAACAAGAGTAACAGAAAAATAATAACACCGAAAATTATAGCGTTCTTTGATTTATTTTCCATAATTTATAAATTAAGTTTAAATAATACTAAAGTAGCTATTGGCCGTTAAGTTCACATGAATCACCGATTAAAAAGAAATTAAAATTGCATGGGGTAATACATAAAAGATTTAACGCACAATCGCTTATATATCTGTTTATTGCAAGATACTGCCCGGAATAATATTACTAACTTGCCGATAATTTAATCTCATAGAGGATTGTAACCCTGAAGAAAAGTCTTAACAAAGGTCGTAATCCAACCATATTCGACCAATTGTTAGTCATGACCCTGTGTCTGAAAGCCGAATGATATTTTAATCGGGTTATTTCCAGTCCCAATGGCATTAATATCCATTTCTGAAGGTGTTCAGGGGTATACTCGATAAAATGATCTTTTGACCAGAAGACCTGAGGCCGTGAACAGGCTGACAAAAATATTTTCCCATTGTCATTTAACAGGTATTTCATGCATTTCATGAACCACAGTGGATTTTGCAGATGTTCAAGAACATTGAATATGCAAATTGTATTATACCGGTTTTCACGCTTTTCCATAAAGTTAAAATCAGGAGCTTCAATCTGGTCTACTTCAATTCCCAATTTCTTTTTAATATATTCCATTTTGGCATTTTGTTTACCCACATCTGCCGCAGGTAATATTATTTCACCCATAAACGCTATTGCTTCATCATAAAGTTTAGGATGATAATAATTCAAAATAGAATCGGGGTTATAGCCTGGTCCCAGCATAGTTCTTTATTGTAGTTACAGTGTGATTTTTAAGTAAATATCCTAAATAGTACAATGAATTTTCATCCATGCTTTTAGGGTGGCTGATAAAACAAATATTTTTTCTGGGGTCGAGCTTCAGCTTCAGCCAACTGAACTCGGGAATTACATTTTCAAGGGTATACATCCGGTATGAGGACAGAAAATTGCGAAGGATGATTTTCTTCCTTTGCATCCAGGATTTATCCCCGTGAATGTCATTGAACCCAAATCCTATTCCATCACCGAATTTTGGAATTGTATTTTTCTCACTCCCAAGGTTTTCGATGATGTTTTGTTTGTAAGTGGTAATTGGTATCTCCAGTAATGTTCCATTGGATTCAGTCAATGGATCATCGGTGAATGCATAAATCGATTTGGAGGGTGCATTCCGGAAGTCAATGTGTTGAACAGATGAATTAATATACAAGCCTTTGGCTACTGAACTATCAATGATTAGCCCATACTGTTCAAAATAAGGCTTTAGCTCTGAAAACGGCTGAACCATTAATGCCCCACCCCGGTAAGAAACGGGGCAACAGTCCGGAATGATCTTATCTTTCATGGTATACCAGATTTCAAAGCACTTTTTAATATCAGATTTAAAAATGCTCACTTCACCATTTATCCAATGGGGGTGAATATGTACGCCGATTTCATGACCTGAGTAAAAAATGCGCTTTATCTGATCATTAACCGCTTTGTCTGGAAAGGCAACGAAGTATAGCAGGTCAATAAAAAAGGTTCCTTTTTTGTTGTAATGACTAAAAAGTTTAAGGATCCTGTCGGTAGGTTCAATAACACTTGATTGAACATTTCCTGGAACCCTGCCAAATACCTCGTAATCAAAAGATAATATAACTGTCTTCATGAAAATAATTCAACTTCAACTTGTCTGACTATATTTTAATAGTCCTGTATTTACTAAGGCAAGGACTTTTAGAAAGAAACCCCTTATATTTTTAAAAAGGTTGATAAGGTAATAATACTTTCCCCTGGCTCCCAGGATCCTTTTTCGAGCTAATTTGACTTCATCGGGATACTTATCTCCATAGTTTTCAAGCGTAAACAATGAATAATAAAAATCATTTTTACGGAAATCATCCTGCATAGAAAGGTTATTCCCGGAGACATATCGCTTCATTAGAATTTTAGGAATTTCAACCGATCTCTGATTTTCAAATAAGCGGAGTATCCAGTCATAATCAACCATGCCAAAGTGTTCCTCAAAATAAACATGTCTAAGATCACCTCTTATCATAATTGTGCTATAATTTGTATTCTGCCGTTTTTTGGATTTCCGCATCATGGAAAGAAAAGTCTCTTGTTCTCTGAAAAGAACCTGTTCCTTGCCTTTTGCAATTTTGTGAATTACCTTAGAGTTGTTTGAGAATATTTCACGATATCCTGTTGTAATAATCGGGGCATAATGTGTGGCACGAAGTTGTATCAAGGTTTTTTCAGGATCCCAAACATCATCATGATCGATAAAACAGATATAGTCACCCGTTGCCTGTCGGAGAGCAATATTTCTGCCTTTATTTGGACCTCCCGAATTTGATTTAGTGGTTAAGAAGGAAATGCTGTTCTCATGTAATATCTGTTGGGTTCTATCAACAGAGCAATCATCCACCACGATCAATTCAAGATTAAAGAATAAACCTCTTCCCCTTTGATCAATTATTGAATCCAACGTTCTCTGTAAGGTATTTTCAGAATTGTAAGTCACCAATATCACAGATACCTTAATCATATACCCTGCAAATAAATATGCATAGGTACAAAGTCGCACAAAACGGAAGATTAAGGGAAGATTAAATTTAGATTAAACTATGCGGCTTTCAAGTGGAATATAAGACCATTCTGTTTTAACAAGTATCTTACCGATAAAGCGGAAAATACAGGGAGAATGTCGAACCTGTCTTAATGGTTGAATTTACAGTAACATAGCCATGATGGATAAAGGCAATGTTTTCAACAAGGGTTAAACCGATACCATGGCCTTTTATTTTAAAAGCGTTCCTTGATCGGTAAAAGGGATTAAAGATCATTGAAACTTCATCCTCGGGTATGCCGATACCATTATCAGAAAATCTAACAACAATATGGTCAATATCCAAATCCACCAAGACTTTAATCCTATGATCTTCAGAATATTTATAGGCGTTTTCCAGCAAATTCAAAAACGCGGTCTTTATTAGAAGATCATTCCCTTTTATTGTAAGGTTGTCTTCTCCGGCAATCGCATTGCTAAAATTTATATGTATCTGATAATCAGGATAAGTTTTTTTCATTTCATTTGTTGTCTGCCAAATGGCATCATCTATACGAACTTCGTCAAAGCTATGTGAAGTACTGTCCAGACTTGTTTGGGCAAGTAACAATATATTATCAGCCAGATGATTAATATTTACTACATCTTCATGGACCGATTTCAACGTACTCAAGTATTCCTTCTTTGAACGCTCAGCCATTAGAAGTACTTCCAATTGGCCGGTAATTGCGGTAAGGGGATTTCTGAGTTCATGAGAGGCATTGGCAACAAAGGTTCTTTGAATTGCGAAAGAGGATTCCAAACGCTGCAACATGTTATTAAAGGTTATTGCCAGTTTAGCTATCTCATCCTTACCATTTCCTTCATCAACGCGTGCATCCAGGTTTGAAATACTTATTTCATCAACCTGGGAGATTATTTTTTCAATGGGCTTCATAGCGCGGTTGGCCAATGATCTTCCGGCTATGAAAACAAAAATTAAACCGATAATATAAACAAATGCAAGTATGTTCCGAAGCATCTTTAGCTTTTTAATGCCAAAAATATCAGTGGCTGCTGTAAATACAACTATCTGGCTACCCCTGCTGGAATACAACAGTCCACATACTTCGAAAGCCTTCTGTACAAATCGTATTTCATCTCTTTCCCTTACGTCATTTATGAACGCAGAGGAAATATTCAATCTTCCCGCGCTATCATTGGAGAACAATATTTCATTATTAACATCATAAATGATAATATTTTCATTGGCTAGATTGAGCGGATTATTTTGTTCAATTTTCCGCAATACCTCCACATCAATCTCATCAATATCTATAAGCATTTGTCCGACCAGTCGCCCCTTGCTTGAAAGTCGATCGAAGAATTCTGCCCTTCTGGATTGAGAAAATGATATGTAAATAGCTACAAAACATAAGAAAAGAATTACCGCAACTGTAGCGCTGAACTGATAAGTGAGTTTTTTTCGTATTTCCATTATATCATATCAAAAAAATAACCAAGTCCGATCCTTGTATGGATTAGTTTGCATTCGAAATCCTTATCTATTTTTTTTCTCAATATGTTGATATATACATCCACCACATTTGTCCCGGTATCGAAATTTATATCCCATACATGTTCGGCTATTTCTGCCCTGGACAAAATCCTTCCCTTGTTCAGAATAAAATATTCGAGTAATGAAAACTCCTTTGCAGTTAAAGTTATGACTTTATCTCCCCTTTTAACTGTCTTTTTGTACAAATCGATTTCCAGATCGAAGACCTGGAGTGTTCTGGTTTTATGCTTTACTCTCGATGCCCTTTTTGTAAGTGCCTTAATTCTAACCAGTAGTTCCTTGAATTCAAATGGCTTGGTGAGGTAATCATCAGCCCCTGCATTAAATCCTATCACTTTATCTTCTGTTGTACCAAGGGCGGTTAGCATTAATATCGGCAATTTGTCATTGGATGCACGAATTCTTCTGCACAATTCCAATCCATTCATATACGGCAATATTAAATCAAGCAGAACAATACTATAATTACCCTGTAATGCCAGCCTTTCACCCATCTGGCCATCAAAGGCTACGTCAACTTTATATCCCTGCTCCGTCAATCCTTTTTTTAAAAAGGCAACCACCTTTTCTTCATCCTCAATTATCAAAATATTCACGGCTACTTAGAATTAATTGAATAAGATTGGTTTTACTTAAGGGTATTATGCTTTGGTCCGTTATGTGACAAGTCAAAGTTATCAATTTCATATAATGTTTTGGTTGGTGACAATTCGCAACTTATAGAAAATTGACTCAAATTCTGTTTGGTACATAATCATTTCTAATTTTGCCATGCTATGCGAATAATTCATCGGTATTTTGGCATGCTTCTCCTCATATCCTGCCTGATCGGGCTGGTGGTCCCATCGGTGGGTTCAGGCACTTCGCTTATCGTGATTGTATCCCTTGCCTTTATCATCTTCTGTTCATTTTTCCAGGTCAATTTCTCATCATCAGCCCTGGCCACCGATATTACCTTATCGTTTAAATTCTGGCTGGCAAGGTATGTGATAATACCGGTGATCGCCTATTTTTCACTAAAATGGATCAGTGAATTTTATGCGCTGGTTCTGCTTCTCTCGTTTATTCTCCCGGCTGCTGTTTCTTCTCCGGCCTTTACGGCAATTTTCGGGGGCAAACCCGAACTCTCCCTGAAAATACTTTTGTACAGCAGTTTCCTGGCTGTTATTACCATACCCATCCTGATGAGAATGCTGGGAGGTTCAGCCATTCATGTTAGTGCAGGACAAATGTTGCTGACCCTGGTATATACCATTGTGGTGCCATTTGTCCTCCATCTTCCCTTGCGCCATATAAATGCAGTTAAGGAAATTGTGGGGCGTTATAATGCCATGTTTACACTGCTTGCCCTGGGTACAATCTTCATTGTTGTCACCGCCAGGAATAAACCGGCTATATTAGCGAATCCTCAAAAAGTGGGATTATATGCGCTGATAGCACTTGTCATTTATGCGATCATGTATATTTTGGGCTATTACCTGTTTCCTAACTTGCACAGAGATGTCAGGAGGACCTTTTCCATCAGTTCGGGAGCCAACAATATAGGTCTTGGCGTTACCATAACGGCCCTCTTTTTCCCGGGTGATATGAATATTTTCTTTATAGTTTCCCAGTTGATCTTGGTGTTAATGCTGATACCCCTGCGAAAGGCATTTAAGCATTGAATTGGTCTTTCAAAAATTGAGGTAATACGCTTTTGTCAGCGTCCTGTAACCGTAGGTATATTCTTTGCCATCCTGGTTCCTGATAATGATTTCCTGGTTGTCACACGGTTGATCCCTGTTCCTCGAGAATTCGGCCATGCACCGTGAATAATCTCTGTCAGGCCGGGGCCGGGCCATGGTTTGTCTGACCGGATGCATTCCATGAAAAAAAGCCAGCTCTGTAAACCTTGTGCCTGCATCTGCCGGGAGAATGACAGCCAGGCGGCCTTCGGGAGCAAGTAGTTGTGAAGCACAATGCAATAAGCTTTGGTAATTCAGGGTTGTGTTATGCCTGGCCTGTGAACGCAATGTTGAAGGCGGTTTTAGCGAATTCAGGAAATAAGGCGGGTTGGATACAACAAGTTGGTATAGGACAGTTGTCTCGTCGGCAAAATGTTGAATAGCATCGTGATGGATCGTGATCCTTTCATTCCAGCGACAGGCGGCTGCATTTTCCCGGGCCTGGCTGCAGGCATCCGGATCAACCTCAACAGCATCGATCACTGCATCGCAACGCTGTGCCATCATAATGGCAATAAGGCCGCTGCCGGTACCCACATCTATTATCCTGCCGGCGCCCTGCACATTGATCCATGCCCCCAGCAACACCCCGTCGGTACCCACCTTCATGGCACACCTGTCATGCCGGATCGTAAATTGCTTAAATGAAAAATACGAATTAGCCATAGTTAGATATCAGGTTAGAAACCCCCCACCCCGAGGGGTGGGCTCCGAGTCCGAATAGTGCGAAATCATATTTTACGGGATCGGCCGGATCAAATTCCCGCAGACGTTGCGTAAGTTCAATTACCGACCTGTGATCGTTCTGCTTCCGGGTCAGCAATCCCAGTTTGCGGGATGTATTGCCGGTGTGTAAATCGAGTGGAATATTCAGCCACGCCGGGCTAATGGATGTCCAAAAGCCAAAATCAACACCCCGGGTATCCCTTCTAACCATCCACCGCAGGAACATGTTGAGCCGTTTGGCCGAAGATCCTTTGCCCACATCCGGCACATGTTTTTGTGTTCTTTCCGGAAAGTCACATTCAAAGAAAATACTCCGGAAATAAGCTATAGCCGTTCCGGCATCCTTATTGATGCCGAAACCTTTCTCAAAAACCTGGTTGAGCCCTCCGTGCCTGGAATAGATATTCTTAAGGGCATACAGAAAATACAATGCATCGGTTGTATTAAAGGTCCGGTGACAAAAATTCCCGAATCGTGAATAGTCGGATTCCGCAGCCTGTGTTATAAAATGATAGGGACTATTATCCAACAGGCTGAGCAATAGCCTCGACTTGTTAATAATTGTCTTTCGTTGTCCCCATGAGAGGGTAGCCGTGAGAAACCCGGCAATTTCAATATCCTCCCGGCGTGAAAATAAGTGGGGTACCTGTATGGGGTCAGTCTCAATAAATTCCGGGCGGTTATACTGATTGTATTTCGAATCAAGAAAGGATTTCAGCTCATTAGCACATTGGCACATTGGCATATTGGCACATTGGCACATTGGCACGTTAATCTACAAGCAAACCATCATGCATGATAATCGTCCTGTCGCTCATGCCGGCCAGCTCGTTATCATGGGTAACGATTACAAAAGTCTGGTTATATTGCCGTCGCAAAGTAAAAAAAAGCTCATGCAGTTCCTTTTTGTTGTGTGAGTCGAGGTTACCCGAGGGTTCATCAGCAAGGATCACATCCGGATTATTGATGAGCGCACGGGCAACGGCTACACGTTGCTGTTCGCCACCCGACAGCTCCCCCGGCTTATGCTGCAACCGGTGACCAATACCCAGAAAGTCAAGTACCTCCGTGGCCCGCTTCATAGCCTCCTGCCTGGGAACCCGGGCAATAAACGCGGGGATGCATACATTTTCAATGGCAGTAAATTCAGGCAGCAGGTGGTGAAACTGGAAAACAAAACCAATATGCCTGTTCCGGAACCTGGCAAGCTCCTTTTCACGCAGGCTGTTTACCTCAGTGCCATTAATGCTGATTAAACCCTCATTGGGTCTCAGCAGCGTACCGGCAATCTGAAGGAAGGTAGTTTTACCGGCACCACTAGCGCCTACGATGGCTACAATTTCACCTTTTTTTATGGAAACACTGATACCTTTTAACACCTGCAGGGAGCCGAAAGATTTACAGATATTTGTTGCTTCAATGATGTTCATGATGTTTTGGTCCCGGGTGCAGACACATGTTCATACCATTATAAATGAAACGGTTATGAATTTACAGGTTTATTCATTTCGTTAATGTTCTTATCGATATCTCCGGCGGTCTCATTGAGGTTGCGTGTAATATCTTTGGCGGCCTCATTGAGGTCTCGTGTGACATCTCCTGCGGTCTCATTGAGGTCGCGTGTGATATCTCCCGTCATATCGGTAATATTTTTCCGGATATCATTTGTGCTTTCGGTAATCTCCCTGGCAATTCCTCCGGTGGTGTCGTTAATTTCCCGCTTGATATCATCTGTGGCTTTTTTAAATTCACGTAATCCCTTGCCCAGTCCTTTTGCCAGTTCGGGTATTTTGTTCGACCCGAATAACAGAAGAAAAATCAAAAAAATCAATACCAATTCTCCGCCGCTGAGAAACAAAAAAGTGTATTGCATATGCTCGTAATATAAGTGCACAAATATAAGAAAAGATGAACAAAAAACCCCGGAACATTTATCCGGGGTTTAATAAACAATTCGTATTTAAAAAAGCTTTTTGACCATTTTCTTCTTGCTGGTGTCATACACCAGGGCAGTGGCAACAAAGATGGTGGAGTACACCCCGGAAAACAATCCGATCAGCAGGGCAAAGGCAAAACCCATCACGCTTTCCCCGGTATACACGAAGATAATTGCAACCGTGATCAGCACCGTGAGCGAGGTGATGATGGTCCGGCTAAAGGTATCGTTGATGGCTTTGTTCATCAGTACGGCATAGTCCATCTTGGGATGCAATGCCCGGTATTCGCGTATCCTGTCAAAAATAACCACCGTATCATTCACCGAATATCCCACAATGGTAAGGATAGCCGCTATAAATGTCTGGTCGATCTCCAAGGAGAAGGGCATTATTCCATACAGCAAGGAAAAAGCACCGATGACCAGGAAGGCATCATGGGTCAATGAAGCGAGAGCCCCGATGCCGAAGCTCCAGTTACGGAACCGCACCCCGATATACAGAAACATAAAAACCAGTGAAATAAACAGCGCGATAAAGGACTTTCTTTTGATATCCGCGGCGATGGTAGGTCCAACACGCTGTAAACCCTGGACATTCACAGTCTTAAACTGATCGTAGGTCACATTTTCACTGAGCAGCGGTTTAACACCCCTGTAGATCATTTCCTCAATGGTGTTTTCCATTTCGGGATCCTCTGAATCAATGCCATATTTGGTGGTAATGCGGATTTTATCATCGGAGCCATAGGTAATAACAGTAGGACGCATGCCCAGTTCATCCTCAAGCATGCCTGCAATTTCAACATTGCTGACCGGTTTATCAAACTGGACAATGTAGTTTCGTCCACCGGAGAAATCAACGCCCTGATCGAGGCCGCGTACAAAAAGCGAAACAATTCCTATCAGGATAATTGCACCGGACAGAACATAGAATTTTTTACGGTGTTTGATATAATTGATGTTGATCTTTTTAAAAGCCCCTTCCGAAAGTTTGGTGCTGAAGGTTAGCTTCGACTGCTTATCGAGCATCATTTCAAACACAAGCCGGCTGATGAAAATAGCGGCAAACAGGGAAGTGGTGATACCAATAACCAGCGTGGTGGCAAAACCTTTAACCGGTCCGGTTCCCAGTACAAAAAGGATGATACCGGTGATCAGGGTGGTAAGATTTCCATCGATAATCGCTGAAAGTGCATTTTTGTAACCGTCGGCTATGGCTATCCTCATACCTTTTCCTGCTGCAAGTTCCTCACGGATACGTTCATATATAAGAACATTCGCATCAACCGACATACCAATGGTAAGTATCATACCGGCAATACCGGGCAGCGTAAGTGCAAGTCCGAGGGATGCCAGTACGCCGATCAGGAAGAACATATTCAGGAACAGGGCAATATCTGCAACCAGGCCTGCTCTCCGGGTATAATAAAAGATCATGAAGGAAAAGATCAGGATGAAGGAGATGATCAGGGAACTCATTCCCGATTTGATTGATTCCTTTCCAAGCGAGGGACCGATCACTTCTTCCTGGATGATCTTACACGGGGCAGGCATGGTACCCGATTTCAACAGGTTTGCAAGGTCTTCGGCTTCTTTTGGAGTAAATTGTCCGCTGATCGAGGAACTTCCGGTAGGTATCTCCTCATTTACACGGGGATAGGAATAAACATAATCATCCATCACAACGGCAATGATCCTGTCTACATTTTCACGGGTCAGACGAGCCCATACCCTGGTACCTTCGGCGTTCATCGACATTGAAACCAATGCTTCGGCGGTGTTCGGGTTATATTCATTAACAGCGCGGGTAATTACATCTCCTGTGAGGGGGGCTCTTCCGTCGCGGCTGGTAACTTTAATGGCGTGTATCTCATAGTAATCAAGCGGCTTTTTTGTTGTAGGATTGGTGATGGGCAGCGCCGACCAGAAATATTTGAAGTTACGCGGGAAAAGATTGCGCTGCATACCAAGCCGCAGGTATTCGTTTACTTTGGCCGTATCCTTGTAATGCACCTGTCCGAAAACAGATCCCTGGATAAGCTGGTTGTTCTGGTTAACATAAGGAATAAGTACGGTAAAAAGCGGATTATCCTGCATAAAGGCGTTCCGTGCCAGGGCGGTATCAGTAGCTGCCTGGGAAGTGTCCTGTGTTAGCTGCCGCAACAAAGCCGGGGTATCATCGGCGGTGGGTGTTGCACCTTCCTGGCCGGCAGTGAGGGTTGAAGCAACGGCCGCAGAATCGGCTACCTGTGCACTGGATTTATTCACCGTTTTTATGTAATCATTCAATGCCAGCATTCCGTCACGGATCTCGGCATCGGTATTGTCGTAGGTTTCCCAGAATTCAAGACGGGCTGCACCCTGGAGGAGCTTCCTGACCCTGTCTTTTTCTTCAACACCGGGTAATTCTACCAATATGCGGTCACCGCTTTGCAAACGCTGAACATTTGGGGAGGTCACCCCAAAATGGTCGATACGGGTATTGATGATATTGAATGAATTCGCTATGGCTTTATCGGATTCCTCGCGGATTACCCTGAGCACTTCCGGGTTGGTTGTATTGTAATTAATGCGTTCACGCAATTCAGGAGCAGTAAACAAGGCAGAAAGCCGTGCATTCGGATCAACCTGTTCAAAAGCCTGTCCGAAAAGCGTAACGAAGTTTTCGTTTGATCCGATCTGGTTTTGCTTCGCCAGGGCCAGGGCTTTATTGAAAGTTGAATCCTTGCTGTAATTGGCCATTGCACGGATAACATCGGTAACCGAAACCTCGAGAATAACGTTCATACCCCCCTGGAGGTCGAGACCAAGGTTTATTTCCCTTTCCTGGCATTCCCGGTAGGTATATTTTTTCAGCCATATGAAATTGTACACCGGTTCACTGGCAATTGAGTCGAGGTAATAATCGGCCTTTTTCAGGTCGACAATATTTTGTGCATCACGTGCATATTTCCTGGCATCATTTTTTACCTTGTAGGTTACAAGAGTAAATGAAAGCTGATAAAGACATACAAGCACGAGCGCTATGGCCAACGTCCAAATGGCTCCTTTGTTACGCATTTCTCTGATCGTATTAGTTTATAAATCTGATTTTTTATCGTGGCGCAAATATATAAAAATTTCTGCATGACGTAGCGGGAAGTTGTGTAATTGTTCGTTCAGAGAAATGACGATTTGATGATTTGGAGATTTGATGATCTGTTGAGTTGTGGGGTTGTGAAGTTGCGGAGTAGACAATAAAACGTAGTAACTTTACAATTTTACAACCTCATAACCCACTTCCATGCTGGAAATAGGAAATACCATCGTCAGCCTCGATGTGATATCATCACATTTCACCTGTAATCTGGACGCCTGCAAGGGTGCCTGTTGTGTTACCGGTGATTCCGGCGCACCGCTTGAACCCGCGGAAGCAAAGATCCTGGAAGAGATCTTCCCTGCCCTGAGGCCATATCTTAGTGAAGAATCCATAAAAAGCATTGAGGAACAGGGAACTTCGGTTATTGATTTTGAACAGGACACTGTAACCCCTTTGAACAATGGAAAGGAATGTGCCTATACCTTTTTTAAAAATGGAATAGCATTTTGTTCTATTGAACAGGCATATCGTGACGGGGTAATAGGATTTCGCAAACCGGTATCCTGTTATCTGTATCCGGTGAGGATCAGGAAATACAAAAAATTTGATGCAATAAACTATGATCGCTGGGAAATATGCAGTCCTGCCATTGAACAGGGAAACCGGCTTGAAACCCCTGTTTACAGGTTTGTTAAGGACGCATTGACCCTGAAATACGGTGAGAAATGGTTTAACCTGCTGGAGACAGCGTCCAGGAACCTGGAAATTGAGAAAAATTCTCCGGATTTACCCTGATATTTAAGTACCTGCCTAATGTTGTCAACCCAAAGATGAAAGACAGGGATTACGCAATTTCAGGGTTTTATTTGATTTTACCGGCCCATTTGATGGCAGCCAGAAAATGCTTCTGAAGCAGCAGTTCATCGTAATTGTCTTCGCGATGTCCGGCACCGGTATAAAAAGCCCGTCCACCGTAGAATTCATGACACCAGATAAAAGGATGGACCTCTCCGTTCTGTCCGCCCTTGTAGGAATTCTCATCCAAATAGGCGAGTACTTTGACATCCGGGTTTAAATCCTTGAAATCATACCATTCATCTGTGCGTATCCACTTATCCGGAAGGAACTCCGTGGCAGGATGGGTCTTATCAGCCACCTTTATTACGGCTACCTGCTGGTTAGGCGGATGTGAAAGAAAATATGCACCGACGAGCTTATTATACCAGGACCAGTCGTATTCGGTATCAGTAGCAGCATGAATGCCGACAAATCCACCCCCCGACCGGATAAAATTCTGAAAAGCTGCTTGTTGTTCATCATTCAGAATATCACCAGTTGTATTCAGAAAAACAACAACTTTGTATTGCATGAGCTTATCAATTGTAAAAACCGAGGCATCCCTTGAAGTATCTACTACTATTCCCTGTTGTTTGCAAATATTCATCAGGGTTATCATACCCTTTGGAATGGAAGAATGAAAAAATCCCTGGGTTTTGGCAAAAACAAGCACTTTATTTTCGGGTTTTCCGGCACAGGCTGCCTGGGTTATGAACATAACCAGCATCAGCATTGCTCCATTCAAAATTTTCCTGTTCATATAATTCAGATAATGTTATTAATTGATCTTCATTAGGCAAATAAAATTACTACAAAATTTCGATTTTTATGGAATTGACCGGCAATTCTGCCAAAAATATCCTGAAGGCAGGACTCTCTATAAATCATAATCACACATCAGAAATCTCTTTTTTTATAAATCATACCCTATATTTTATAGGTATTTTTCATAATTTTTTTGTTTTTTTAAATATTTTCTCATTTTTTTGAGGTTGTATTCAAATTTTTTGTATTTTTGTGGTCAATATTAACAATAATATTATACATCTATGGCAGCAATTCGTTTTACAGCACTTGCAAATGCCTATTCCAGGCAAAAGAACACGTATACGCCTCCCAGGGAACTTATTTCGGAATATTTTGGCGTCAATGTCTTTGACAAAAAGAAAATGAAAAGATTCCTGTCCGATGAGGCCTATCACCATGTTATGGAAGCCATTGAAAAAGGCACCCGGATCGACCGTAAAATAGCTGAGCAGGTTGCATCGGGTATGAAAGCATGGGCCCTTGAAATGGGAGCTACGCATTATACTCACTGGTTTCAGCCTCTGACCGAGGGTACCGCTGAAAAACACGACACCTTCGTTGATTTTACCGACGATGGTACTGTAATCGAATCCTTTTCAGGAAAGCTGCTTGCACAGCAGGAACCTGATGCCTCCAGTTTTCCCAGTGGTGGTATCCGTAATACTTTTGAGGCCCGTGGGTACACGGCATGGGATCCGTCGTCACCTGCATTTATTGTTGGAAACACGCTCAGCATTCCCACCATATTTGTTTCCTATACCGGTGAAGCGCTTGACAACAAGACGCCACTTTTAAAGGCCTTGCATGCTGTTGATAAGGCTGCTGTTGATGTTTGCCAGTATTTCGACAAGGACGTAAATAAGGTTATTGCAACACTGGGGTGGGAACAGGAATACTTCCTGGTTGATGAAGCGCTTTACAATGCGCGCCCCGATCTGGTTCTTACCGGCCGGTCGCTCATGGGACATGCATCTGCCAAAGATCAGCAATTGGAAGACCAGTATTTTGGATCCATCCCCGAAAGAGTTTCTGCTTTTATGAATGAATTTGAAACTGAGTCTTACAAACTTGGGATTCCTGTAAAAACAAGACATAACGAGGTTGCGCCCAACCAGTTTGAATGCGCGCCTATATTTGAAGAATGCAACCTGGCTGTTGATCACAACGTGTTGCTTATGGATCTGATGAGAAGGGTCGGGCGGCACCACAACTTTGCGGTTCTGCATCATGAAAAACCGTTCAATCATATTAACGGATCAGGCAAACATTGCAACTGGTCGCTTGCCACCAATACCGGAGTAAATCTTTTGTCGCCGGGAAAGAATCCAAAAAGCAATCTTCAATTTCTTACCTTCCTCATAAACACATTGAAGGCCGTTCACAAGCATGCTGATCTGCTCAGGGCCAGTGTAGCTTCACCCGGCAATGCCCATCGTCTGGGTGCCAACGAAGCCCCGCCTGCCATCATTTCCGCCTTTATCGGTAAACAGCTTACCGATATGCTGAATAAGCTCGAGAAAAAGGTGTCGAATGAAAAGATGACCCCTGATGAAAAGATCGAGCTAAAGCTGAACGTAATCAAGGTGCCTTCGATCCTGTTGGATAATACCGACAGGAACCGTACCTCACCTTTTGCCTTCACAGGTAACAAGTTCGAATTCAGGGCCGTTGGTTCGTCAGCCAATCCGGCTGTTGCTATGATTGCGCTTAATTCAGCTATGGCAGCACAGCTTATAGAATTTAAAAAGGATGTGGACAAGCTCATAGAAAAGGACGTAAAAAAGGACGAGGCCATCTTCCAGGTTCTCCGTCAATACATTACCGATTCTAAGCCGATACGTTTTGAGGGCAATAATTACAGCGAAGATTGGAAGAAAGAGGCCAAAAAAAGGGGTCTCAGCAACATCAATAACCCGGTTGAGGCTTTTGATTTTTACCTTACCCCGCAATCCAAGAAACTCTTTTCCTCACTTGATGTGTTGAGTGATCGGGAAAATGAAGCCAGAGTGCATATTCGCTGGGACGATTACACCAAGCGGGTGCAAATTGAAGCCCGTGTTATGGGTGACCTCGTCATGAATCACATCGTTCCGGTTGCCATCAGGTATCAGAGCGAACTGATAGAAAATGTCAAAGGCCTGAAGGAACTTTTTGGTGATAAAGAATACCAGGAGCTGGCCGGTGCAAGGATTGAACTTATCCGGAATGTATCACAACATGTGAGCTATATTAAAGCCAAAGTGAACGAAATGATCGAGGCACGCAAATTAGCCAACAAGATAGAGGATGAAAGAGAAAGGGCTCTGGCTTATTCTACGAAAATATTCTGTTACCTCGATGATATCCGGTACCATGTAGATAAGCTCGAACTCATTGTTGACGATGAATACTGGCCTTTGCCAAAGTACCGCGAATTGTTGTTTATCCGCTAGTTCATTTTCAAATTTCAATAGCATCTTAAACCCCGGACAAATGATCCGGGGTTTTTTTGGTTGTTGCTGCCTGCAGGATTAATCACTGCCTGTGAATATCTTCTTTTTACTATATTTGTTCAATATACTATTTTTGTATACGAAGCATATTAATCATCCGTTTATTATTGTAATAACAAAGAAAACAATGAAACTCGTAAAATACTTGCTGGTTGTTACGCTGATCACCGTTTGCTGTTTTCCGGCCAACGCCCAGAACAAGAAAGCAATTAAGGCTTATGCCACATTTGATGCGGGTGAGTATTATGTTGCTATTGATCAGTTCAAAGATGCTTATCAGAAGACAACCGATAAAAAAGAAAAGCTTCATGTCGCCTTTTATATTGCGGAATGTTACCGCAAAACCGATAACGCGCCTCAGGCAGCCTTATGGTACGGGAAGGTAATAGCCAAAGATTATGAGAACCCGCTTTCGATTCTTTATTATGCCGATGCGTTGCGGATGAACCAGAATTATGAGGAATCCAAAGCACAATATCAGCGGTATAAAGAACTGGTCCCTGATGATCCCCGCGGATCCGATGGCATTCTATCCTGTGATTTTGCGCTTCAGTGGATGGATCAGCCAACCGGCTACCAGGTTGAAGAAATGAAATTCATCAATTCGAAAAACCGTGATTTCAGTCCGGCTTATTCCCGGCCGGATTACCAGGAATTGTATTTCACCTCCTCCCGTGACGAAACCCTGGGCAATGCAGAACATGGCGGCACCGGTCAGGAGTTCTCCGATATTTTCTTTTCGTCCATGGACAAAAAAGGCAAGTGGAGCACCCCCCTGCCCCTCGAAGAACCTTTGAATACCGAGGCCGAAGAAGGCACCCCGGCATTTTCATCCGACTATAACACCTTGTATTTTACCCGGTGTAATGTTAGCAAACGTAAGGCCCTCGGTTGCGAAATTTTTACCGCACGACGTGACGGTGAAAAATGGACCGATATAGAATCACTTGGAATTGCCGGGGATAGTGTGGTAATTGCCCATCCGGCCGTTTCCCATGACGATCTGAGTTTGTATTTTGTTTCCGATATGGAAGGAAGTACAAAAACGTCCGAAGGCATTAACGGCAAGGACATCTGGGTTATGACCCGTGATAATGTCAGGGCAAAATGGGACAAGCCGGTTAACCTGGGCTCGCCTGTCAACACACCCGGGGATGAACTATTCCCTTTTATTCATGCCGACGGTGCTCTTTATTTCTCTTCCAATGGCCATATCGGTATGGGAGGACTCGACATTTACAAAGCTGTCAGAAATGAAACCGGTAACTGGCAGGTCGAGAACATGAAATATCCCATTAACTCTGCCGCGGATGATTTCAGTATCGTTTTTGAAAGCGACCGTGAAAGTGGCTATTTCAGCTCCGCACGCAAGGGGAAAACCGGCGACGATATCTATTCCTTCCTGCTGCCTCCGCTCAGATTCAGTATCGTGGGTGTGGTCAAAAATGAAAAGACCGATGAGATCATACCCGAAGCTACCATCAAATCGATAGGTAGCGATGGCATAACCCTGGATACCAAAAGCGGGAGGGACGGGCTTTTCCGTTTTACACTGAAACCCGGTACCGACTATGTTTTCATTGCTGAAAAACCTGGTTTTCTTAAAGGAAAGGAAAGAGAATCCACCAAGGGTATTTCCCAAAGCACCGAATTCAAAACAGAGATCTATCTTGCTTCAACTGAAACACCCATTGAGGTGGAAAATATTTTCTTTGACCTGGATAAAGCAGAGCTCCGGCCCGAATCCATGGTTTCGCTCGATAAGCTGGTTGAGACACTGAATGACAATCCCAATATTGTTATAGAACTGGGATCACATACCGATTCCCGAGCCAGTGATGCCTATAATGATGATCTTTCCCGGCGAAGAGCCCAATCTGTTGTCAATTACCTCATCGAAAAGGGAATACCGCGTGACCGACTCGTGGCAAAAGGATACGGGGAGACGCAGCCCAAAACGGTTGACAAAAAAGATAATGCTGCCTATTCTTTCCTGCCCGAAGGCACCGTTCTTTCGGAAAGCTATATCAATGGGCTGGGTGATGAGGACCGGCAGGAAATGGCACATTTCCTGAACCGCCGTACAGAGTTTAAGGTACTGCGGACGGATTACGCCAGTAAGTAAATAGTAAACGTTTCTAAAACCCGATATCCGTAGTGGATTCAATATTACTCTTATTTCCCGCCCGGTCAATGATGTAAAAATCATACCGGATGGTATCGTACGGGGGTGTCAGAAAGTAATATATCTGTAGTTTGATTTCACCTTTGATTGTCTTATTCTGTCCTACGCGTGTAAGTTTCTCATCGTTGCGGATCCCGTATTTCAACGTATCAGCATCCTCAATCGGTTCGTAACCGGCATCGAGTTTTTCATAGGGGATCAGGAAGAAGTTAAGTGTATCCTCGGTACTGCTCCCGCTGAATAATCCTATGTCGGCATCTCCGTCGATGAATGAAAAAACCAGTTCCCCTGCCTTGATGCGACTTCCCAGGGTATCGATCTCAAATAAATCGAAACTTTTAAAACCGATCTCGGGAATTTCGCTGACTTTTTCGAAAGGCTCACAGGAAGCAACTGCCAGCAGGCTAAGCATGGCAGGGAATATCAGGTTGCCGGTTGATTTCATGGTTGTCAAATGCCTTGATTTGTATGTTTTTCACAAATATTAAGCCAAAATTATTTCTTTCGCATAAATATTTGTAATGGTACGCCCGTAAATTCAAATTTTTGTCTGATCTGATTTTCCAGGTACCGCTTATAGGATTCCTGAACATACTGGGGAAAATTACAGAAAAAAGCAAATGATGGCGCATAGGTAGGCAACTGGGTAACATACTTTATCCTCACGTATTTTCCTTTCACTGCCGGAGGTGGAAAATCTTCTATAGCTTTGAGCATTACATCGTTAATAACCGAAGTGGGAATCTTACGCTTCCGGTTTTCATACACCTCCATTGCCTTTTCAATAACCTTATGAATCCTTACCTTGTTTAATGCCGATATAAAAATAACGGGGACATCACGGAAAGGTGCTATTTTTTCAAGGATGTTTTTCTCATAATCCCTGGCAGTATTGGTGCCCTTCTCCAGCAAATCCCATTTGTTTATAAGAATGAGCATCCCCTTGTTGTTGTTTTTTATGATGTTGATGATGGCCAGGTCCTGGGATTCCAGTCCCTGCACAGCATCGATCATCAGCAGGCACACGTCGGAGTATTCGATAGCCCGTATGGAACGCATGACCGAATAAAACTCAAGGTTTTCCTTCACCTTACCCTTTTTCCGGATACCAGCAGTGTCTACCAGCAAAAAATCATGGCTGAATTTATTGTACCGGGTAAAGATCGAATCGCGGGTTGTACCGGCAATTGGGGTAACAATATGTCTCTCCTCACCAAGCAAGGTATTAATGAGTGTGGATTTTCCCACGTTGGGCCTGCCAACGACAGTAATACGCGGCAGATCGGGCAGCTCTTCCTCAGGATTCAAGGTGAACGATTTCACCAGATCATCCAGGAGTTCGCCGGTGCCACTTCCCGTAATGGAGGAAATCTTGTAAAGATCCCCAAGCCCCAGAGAATAGAAAACGTCCCCCTCATATTGCTTCATATTGCTGTCCACCTTGTTCACTACAACCAGGGTCTTCTTTTTACTTCTCCTGAGCATATCGGCCACCGATTTATCCATATCGGTTATTCCATCATTCACATCCACCAGGAAAAGAAGCACATCAGCTTCATCAATGGCCAAAACAACCTGTTTTCTAATCTCCTCTTCAAAAACATCATAGGATACTTCAACATAGCCTCCGGTATCTATTACCGAAAAATCAATACCATTCCAAACCGATTTGCCGTAATGCCGGTCGCGCGTCACTCCGCTTGTCTCATGTACAATGGCCTCACGGCCTTCGGTAAGCCTGTTAAATAAGGTGGACTTACCGACATTCGGACGACCCACTATGGCAACTAGGTTACTCATTAAAATTCAGATAAATTAAAATTTAGTATTCAATATCAATGCAAGCCCTGTCCTTTCTTACATTCTTCACGTATTCCACAACTTTCTGGTGTTCGGGATGCATCTGGTAGCTCTCGAGTTCAGCCCATGAACTGAATTCACAAACCAAAACAATATCATAATTGTCCTGGGGAGCCAGCGGTGAATTAAACAACACCTCCATGCTCCGGATTTCCCGGATTTCCTCTTTCAGATTCAGGAGACGTGATTTCATTTCGGCCATTTTCTCGAACTTTGACCGGGGAGTATCCCCCTCCCTGATTGTCCACATTACCATATGCTTTATCATGACTGAAGCTGTTTATGTTGATGTTTAATACCCGAACCTCTTCAATGATTTCTCGTTGTTCCTCCAATCGGCAGAAACCTTTACCTGCAGTCCCAGGTAGGCTTTTTTGCCCAGGAACTTTTCAATATCCATACGCGCCTGGGTGCCCACTTTCTTAAGCATCCCCCCCTTGTGTCCGATAATAATTCCTTTCTGCGATTCGCGGATGATATGGATAACTGCGTTTATTCTTACCATATCCTCGGCTTCTTTGAACGAATCGATAACTACCTCGCAGGAATAAGGAATTTCTTTCTTATAGTTCAGCAATATCTTTTCCCGGATGATCTCTGTTACAAAGAAACGTTCCGGCCTGTCGGTCAACAAATCTTCGGGATAATATACCGGTCCCTCCGGAAGTTTTTCCAGCAGGGTTTCAAACAGAAATGTAAGATTATGCTTATGCAATGCTGAGATCAGGATGATAACCGCATCTGGAACGGTCTCCTTCCATTCTTCCATCAGCAGTTTTATTGCAGCCTGGTTTGAGAGGTCAATTTTGTTAATGGCAATGACAACCGGAATACGCGTTTTTATGATCTTCCGGATAAATGGACTTTCCTTATCTATTTTTTCCAGTGCATCGGTTACGTACAGAATGACGTCCGCATCGGTAAATGCAGTTCTTACCGATCGCATCATCGAATCATGAAGCTTGTATACCGGTTTCACGATCCCGGGCGTGTCTGAAAAAACCATTTGAAAATCTTCACCGTTGACAACACCCAGAATCCGGTGACGGGTGGTCTGAGCCTTTGAAGTTATGATTGAAATACGTTCACCTACCAGCTCATTCATGAGTGTCGACTTTCCAACGTTTGGATTACCCAATATGTTAACAAATCCTGATTTATGTGTCATTCCGGTAAGCGGGTTCTTTACCTGCTGAATTGCAGTG
>Ga0209431_10001018_pt1 | contig 23401 bp, 23 predicted proteins | sample RifCSP13_3_FD_184021 | JGI IMG/M metagenome (GOLD analysis project Ga0209431, IMG submission 184021) | Soil microbial communities from Rifle, Colorado - Rifle CSP2_sed 13_3 (SPAdes) (version 2) | ecosystem: Environmental > Terrestrial > Deep subsurface > Rock core/Sediment | place: Rifle...
GAGTATGCAGCAAATGCCGCTGTTGCCAGTCCGCAAAAGGAGTATGGCTATCGCAACGGGCAGTTGCTGATTACCGCCGAGCCGGGTGCGGCTTCATCCAGCCCGCAGAATGTCACCTGGACCAGTGTGGCGCCGACCATCCAGGTCACCGGCAACAGCCTGCAAAAGGTCAGTGGCACCAGTTCCTGGTACGACGCCGGTGCTGTATCAACACAGGCCATACCGTCAGGTGATGGCTATGTCGAGTTCACCCCCGGCAACACTGTCACAAACCGCATGATTGGTTTGGGCAATGGCAACACCAGCGACCATTACAGCGACATTGAGTTTGCTTTCTATGTCAGCAGTAACGGTTTGCAAATCTATGAGGCAGGTGTTTATCGCGGGAACTTCGGCGCGTATGCCTCAAATGACTTGTTGCGCGTGGCAGTTGAATCCGGAGTAGTGAAATACCGGAAGAATGGGGCGCTCGTTTATACCAGCACTGTCTCTCCCACCTACCCGCTTCTGGTGGACAGCTCGCTCAATACGGTGAACTCACAGCTGCTCAATGTTGTCATCTCCGGAGCACCAGGTGGTGGGCAGTCACAGGGATTTGTAGCCAGTCAGACTTTGGGAGCACTGCGTTCGGACTCTCCCGGTTGGACAGGATTCAAGATGACGATTGGCAGTCAACCCATCACTGTCACTTCCCTGGGAAGGTTCTGCGTGGCGGTGGGAAACAGTGGCACGCACGAGGTCAGGGTAATTCGTGTCAGCGACAACACTGTGGTAGCCAGTGCAAATGTCTCGATGAGTGGCTGTACGGTCGGGCAGTTCAAATATGCAGCGCTGGGAACTGCGGTGACACTCTCAGCCAGCACGGCCTATTTGGTGGTGAGCTATGAAGTCGGTTCCGACACCTTCCACAACTGGGTGAACACGGTGCTGACTACTACCGCGGTAGCCACCGTGAATCATGGCATCTACACTACTGACGGTGGTCAGACCTGGGGGCCAGCAGGTTCTACGGGAAACAGCTATGTACCGGTTAGTCTGATGTACACCTCAGGTAGTGTGGCGATTATCAAATGGCTGGTAGCGGACCACCTGGGGACGCCGCGCATGGTCTTTGACAAGAGTGGTTCACTGGCTAACACCAGGCGGCATGATTACCTCGCATTCGGTGAAGAATGGTTTGCCGGCATGGGCGGCCGCACCACGGGTGAAGGATATGTGGCAGATGGAGTGCGGCAGAAGTTCACCCTCAAAGAACGGGACATTGAAACCGGACTCGATTTCTTCGGGGCACGATACTATGCGAGCACCCAAGGACGCTTTACCTCGACGGATCCGATCATCATGGCTCCGGAGCGTGCGCTCGATCCCCAACAGATCAACCTTTATGCTTACACAAGAAATAATCCGCTAAGGTTTGTTGACCCGGACGGAGAGACCATCAACGAGCCGACTGGTCTCAGCGAAAGAGATCAGAAACGCTACGACGATTGGAAGAAGAAATTTCTGTCGACAGCAGAAGGGCAAAAGTTGTGGAACAAATACAACGACGACAAGAACTTCACCTTGAATCTCAATGTGACTGATCGAGGGAGCGACAATAAGAACAAAGGGGCGGAGACTGGTGATTACAAGTTTGATGATAAGGGAAATATGACTGGAGCCACGATCACGCTTGGAAATAACATAGGTGGTGGCATTGCAGGTCCCGCATCAGATTATCCGGTATCAAGCACACTTGAAGGTTCGGGTGCGCATACGATAGCGGCGGCCAAGATTGGTCATGAGTTCGGTCACGTTGAGTATAACCGCTCACTAGGGCATCTGTTCTATGGGCAGCAGCAAGTGATTGACCAGTACAATGAAAGACAGAATGCGCTGACCAGACTAAACGCAACGGCGGCGCAACGAGGTAACGATGCAGCACTTCAACGCATCTCACAACAGTTTCAGACGCAGTTTGGTGCGACGATGGAGACAGTCAGGAATCAGCGTGAGCTTGGAGCCGAGCGCACTGCTATCCCTGTCATTCGACAGCTTCTTAATAACAAGCCGTCTTCCCAAACCCAGAGAGCAATGAGGCGCTTGGAGCGCAGTCCATAAGGAGGTTAGCATGATGAGGTACAGAGTCTTTGGGTCAGCCGGCTTCCTGCTGCTTTTGATTATGTTCTCAACTTCGGGGAAGGCTCAGAGTATATGTGTTATCTCCGAGATGAAAATCTCTGAAGTCAAAGGCATCATCTTCTTGCCGAACAAAATACCGATCCCTGATGCAACTGTTGAGCTGCACGAGAAAAACAGCGAGGGTCGCATCATCGCGCAAGTAAAGACAGATGAAAATGGGCGGTTCAAGTTCGCTGATGTTGCATCAGGCAAGTACGCAATCGTAGCGAGCTACCCAACTCTGGTGACCCTTCATGTGCCTGTGCGTGTCACATCGAAGGCACGCAAGAGTGAACAGAAAGAGATCGTAATCATCTTGAATGGGCTGATAGATAAGCCTTGCGGCGATGGCGATGCGTACCTTCAAGATCAAAAGCAGTCCGAGAAGAAGCAAAAGACTGCCCATAGGGGCATTCTTACCGTCCGGCGTGGTGGGCGATGAAGGGTTCGAGCAAGGCGGTAATCTTCTCTTGTTGGCTGCGGGGAAGCTGAGAAGCGGCCTCGAAAAGTCGGCGCATCTTGCCGGTAGAACCGGTTCCTCGTCTCTTTCTGCCGTTGGTGTTGTCCTCACTACCGAGTAGTTCAATCATCGGGACATTGAGAGCTTTGGCGCAGCCGCGCACGACTTCGAGAGCGGGGTTGACGGCGCGGCGCTCGTAGTAATCGACCATCTCACGGGTGGTTTGGAGCCGAATCGGCGAGCTCTCTCTGGGTGATGCCTTTAGCTCTCCGCGCTGCGGCCAGGCGCTGGCCGAATACTGGCGCTGCTTTGGTTGCCGGACGTCCTGCCATAACGTCCTGATTATAGGTGGCGATTTCTTCGTTCATCTTCCCTGCAAAAACCACTTGCCGATATTGCGAAAGTAATTTATCACTCGCCCGTCGAGTTATCAATAGCGGCTTTTTTGAACTTTCCTCTTGACAGCTTTTTTGAGAAACGGCGGAAACTGAAAATCTTCGGATGCTGATCGACAAAGCGGAGGTAGAGCGGGTGAAGCGGGGGAACGAGTTGGTGGCGTGCATTCGGGCGCGTGGTGTCACTCTCACTCAGCGCGGCAAGCAGCTTGTCGGACTTTGCATATTCCATGATGACCACGAGCCTAGTCTGGTGGTCGACCCCAAGAAACAACTGTGGAACTGTTTGGGGGGCGTGTCACGAAGGCGGCGACGTGTACCGCTTTATGATGAAGGCTGACGGCGTGGACTTTCGCGAAGCGCACTTGCGTTTGAAGGCGCAAGCGGGAGTTGGGGGTCAGGAGTCGGGGGCCAGGGCATTCGGATCAGAACTCACGGTTGCGGATCAGCAGTGGCTTGAAAGAGCAGTGGATCATTATCACGCGCGACTGTTAGAGATGCCGGCAGCGCAGGACTACTTGCGAGCGCGCGGGGTGACAGCGGCGGAGATCGCGACCAGCTTTCGTCTTGGTTACTCAGATGGCACGCTGGCGGAGAAACTTCCGGCAGAAGGACGCAGGGCATTACGTCGCGTTGGTGTGCTGACCGGCTCGGGGCGTGAGCTGCTGCGCGGCTGCGTGATCTTTCCTTTAGTCGCCGCGGTTGGACCAAACAGCGGCCACGTGGTTGGTCTCTATGGCCGGAGCATTGAGGGGCGGCGGCATCTCTACTTGCCCGGAGAGCGGCGCGGCATCTTCAACCCGCAGGGCGCGAAGAACACTGATGAAGCGATCGTCACTGAGAGCGTGATCGACGCGGCGGCCCTGTGGAGCGCGGGCCTGCGGAATGTCATTCCAACTTACGGCACAACTGGCTTGACGGAAGAGATCGTCTCGCACCTGGTTGAGTGCCGCGTTAAGCGGGTGGTGTTGATGCTGGACGCCGACGAAGCGGGCCGCGCGGCTGCTGTCGAGATGGGCCAACGGTTGGCAGTCGCAAACATCGATGCCCGGTCAGTTGAGTTGCCGGTGAAAGACGCGGCGGAGTTCATCGCCAGTGGCGGCACGGCTGACGACGTACGCCGAATCCTCACCACGTCCGTGACAGCGACGACCAGCGAATCGAAATCAACAGTGCAAGTTGAGACGAGCGCTGACGGCTCAATGCAGTTTGCGATCGATGGCCGTGAGTATCGAGTACGTGGCTTGTCGCCGGTGGGATTGGAGCGGCTAAGAGTGAATGTGCGGCTCAACCTCAACGGCAACTTTCATCTCGACACCATCGATCTTTACCAAGCGCGGGCGCGAGCATCGTTCGCCCAGGGTGCGGCGAAGCTGTGTGGCGTGAGCGAACAACAAGTGAGCGCGGACTTGCTGCGGATGATCGAACGACTTGAGGCCGTGCGGCTTCAGATGCGCAAGAACGGCGATGATGGAAAGCACATTGAAGCGCCGATGACGTCCGTGGAAAGAGATGCGGCACTTCAATATCTAAAAGATCCGAAACTCACGGAGTGCATCGTCGAAGACTTTCGCAAGTGCGGGCTGGTGGGTGAGCGGGCGACGGTGTTGACTGCTTACCTGGCTGCCGTCTCGAGAAAACTCTCCGAACCGCTGGCGGTGCTGATTGTGGCCCGCAGCGGCGCAGGCAAGTCTGCCCTCCAGGATGCGCTGTGCGCGTTCGTGCCGCCTGAGGAAGCGGTGAGAGTGACGCGGCTGACGGGGCAAGCGTTGTTCTACAAGGACCCGTACTCACTGCAAAGAAAAGTGCTGCTGATCGCCGAAGATGAAGGCGCGCAAGCGGCCGTCTATTCGTTGCGCACCCTGGCCAGCGATCAAAGGTTGTCGATCGCAGCGACGCGGACGGATCCACAGAGTGGGAAGCTGCACACAGAGCATTACGAAGTCTACGGACCGGTGGTGATCGTGCTGACGACCACGTCGCCGGAGGTGTTCGACGAAGAGACGCGCAGCCGCTTCGTGCAGTTGACGATGGATGAGTCACACGCCCAGACGCGCGCGGTTCTCGAACGCCAGCGCCGGGCCCACACATTGGCCGGCGTGCTGGAAAACGCGACGGCGGAGATAGTGCAACGGCAACATCACAACGCGCAACGGCTGTTGCGTCCGCTGAAGGTCGTGAATCCGTTTATGGAGTGGCTTACCTATCCGACGGAGCGACTGCTGTTCCGACGCGAGCAACAGAAATATCTGTCGCTGATGAACGCGATCGCGCTCTTGCACCAGCACCAACGCGAGGTAAAGCGCGAAGTGGAAGGCGACGTCGAAGTGGAATACATCGAGGTCACAGTGGCAGACGTGGCGCTGGCGAACTTGTTGGCACAGGATGTTCTTTCCCGCGCGCTCGATGAGCTGGCGCCGCCCGTGCGGGGCATGTACGACGAGCTGCGTGCGCTGTGTGTGAAGCGTGCTGACGAGCTGAACTGTCAGCCTGATGGGCGTGCAACTTTCGCGTCGTGAGATCCGCGAAGCAACGGGCTGGAGTGACTGGCAGGTGCGCTCCTACTGCCGGCAACTGGTGGAGATGGAATATCTCTACGCCAGCCTCAATGGCAACGGTCGACCGTGCGTCTACAGCCTGGCGCGCGCGGAAGAAAACGGCCTTGAAGGACTGCGCGGGTTGACTGATGTCGCTGAAATCAAGCAGCGACTAAAAGAAAAAGCTGCTGTTTGTCAGTAATCAGTTGTCCGTGGTCAGTAGCAAACGGACTACGGACCACTGACCACTGGCCACGGACCAACCTTGTGGACCTTGTGGTGAAAATGAGGGGGTTGTGGTGGGGTTGTGGTAAGGCGACCACAAGGTCTTACGCCTGAGCGTTCAATGCTTTAAGCCCTACCTTGTGGCCTTGTGGCAAATAGCAGGTCGAGCCGTTTTTCAAACGTCTGATCTGATCCTTTCTTTCTCGAGATCTCTATCTCGAGCTGTCGGTGTTGCAGTCAGTACCGGGAGCGGTAGCGACCGGGTAACACCTCCGCAATCACTCAATGACCGAAACCCAACAACAGCGGCTAAAGATAATGGCCGAGCGCTTCAGTGAATGGCTCGAAGCCATCAACTACTCGCCCAAGACCCGCGTCAACTACACCCGCGACGTGAAATTGTTCCTCGCCTGGCTGAGCGAAAATACTTCCATAAACTCCATCGTTGAAGTCACGCCGGCGCAGCTGCAGCAATATCAAATTGCCCTCTACAACTTCGAGCGCCACGATGACGATAGCGATCGGGGCAGTAGCCCGACCGTGAGGGAGGGTTCAGTACCAGCAGCTAAAGACAAGCCAGCAACTAAAGAAAAAGAAGCAAAGCGCTTGAGCGTCGGCACACAAGCGAATCGCCTGGCAGCGGTGCGCAAGTTCTTCTCCTGGCTCTTGAGTGAACAACAGATCGCTTACAACCCGGCAACCACTTTGCAACTACCGAAACAACCAGATCGCTTGCCGCGCGGCGTGTTGACTAAAACTGAAGCACGCCGACTCATCGAAGCCACGCCGTCAACGAAGCCACGCGATATTCGCGACCGGGCCATGCTGGAGACTCTTTACGCCACCGGCATCCGTCGCGCTGAACTGCGCGCGCTGACGATCTACGACGCCGACCTGCAAACGGCTACTCTCAGAATCGAGCACGGCAAAGGCAACACGAAGCGTGTAGTACCGCTCACCCAGTCGGCCATCGCCGCGCTCAAGCTTTATCTGGAAGAAGCCCGCTCGTTGTTCGCTCATGAAGCTGGCCAGGTATGGCTCTTTGTCTCGTCTCGTTCCGGTGGTCCACTCGATGACGATGACATCGTGCGCATCGTCGCCAAAGGAGCAGTACGGGCCGGCATCAGGAAGCACGTCACGCCGCATACGCTGAGACATACCTGTGCGACTCACTTACTGAAAGGACGAGCCGACATTCGTCAGATCCAAAAGCTCCTGGGTCATCGCCGACTTTCTTCCACGGAAGTCTACACGCGTGTCGAGCTCACCGACTTGCATGAAGTAATTGCCCGCTGCCATCCCCGTGAAAAGCGCAAGAGAATGCTGGGAGCGCGGGCGTCCCGCCCGCAATAAGCGCGTAGCGCGAACAAAAGCGGCCACTACAAAGCTCCAATCAAATGAATCGAGTAGTTGATACCTATCTTGCTGAACTCACAGCCCGGCGCTTCTCTCATTCACGCCGCTATCAGAGCACGCGCACGCTTGAACGGCTCGTGCCCTACCTGCGCGAAGCGCACAGCGTCACCGACTGGCGTGCCGTCAACGAAACTCATCTGCGCGACTTCGCTGTGTACGCGGCCACACGCCATCGCTCACCCAGGGGCAAGCGCATCACAGCGGGCACGCTGCGCCAGTGGCTTTCGATCATTCGCACGTTCTTCGCCTGGCAGTGCACGCATGGCCATCTGCTGCACAGTCCCGCCGCGCGGCTGGTCCTGCCCCGTGGCGAGCAACCATTGCCGCACGTCCTCAACGAATCAGAGATCGCCAAACTCATCGAAAGACCCGATATCAAGACAGCAATCGGCCTGCGCGATCGCGCGTTGATGGAAACACTCTACGCCACCGGCATTCGTCACAGTGAAGCTCACAAGCTCGACCTCTATGACATCGACACCGCCGCGCATCGTCTTACAGTGCGCCTGGGCAAAGGCCAGCGCGATCGCCTCGTGCCGCTCACGGAAACCGCCGCGCACTGGCTCACTCGTTACGTTACTGTCGCGCGTCCGGATCTCGCTTCCGGCAAGCTCTGGGGCAAAGGCAAACGACGAATCAAACGCAAAAGATCTCAATCACCTGTCCCGACGTGGATCGCCTCGACGCCGGCCTTGTGGCTCGCGGTAACCGGCCGTCGTCTCTCTTATCAAATGATCGCCGACCGCATCCGCGACTGTGCTTTGCAAGCTGAACTCAAGGCCTCGGTGCACTCCTTTCGCCATTGCTGCGCCACTCATCTCTTGCGCGGCGGCGCCAGTGTTCGTCACGTCCAACAACTCCTGGGCCATCGTGATCTGAACACCACTGAGATCTACACGCATCTCGAACTTCAGGACCTTAAACAAGCCATTGAAAGTGCCGCCGCTTCAGCTCACGTTATCGAGTAACTACCCGCACAAACTGGTTTGCGTTGCCTGCGTGATGCGTCAGGCTCTGTCTCGTTTGTCGACAAATTGTCTACAAACGGAACCGCAACTCCCGGCTGGCTGGTCCAAGTCTTTGCAATCACTCAAGTTGACTAACGAGACAAGTTTGTCGACAAACGAGCCGAACTTGTCGACAACGTAGACAAAACGCGAAATCCTTTAGGGGTGACGTGTCTGAAAAAATCAGGTGCGCAGCGCCTCGTCACCCCTCCACGTTCTCTGCCAGTAACAGAATGCAGCTATAATGGCCCTTCATCGAGCAGCTCTTGCCGTTACTTTTTGTCGTCGCTTTTGCGTTGCTCTAATCGCGGTCTTTTCTCTTTAGCTGCTGCTCTTAAACTGCTGCTGTTCTTTGACAAATTGCCTTCGCGCGGATGCGGGCGCGGGGAGTAACTACCCGTTCTTAACCCAAAAAGAACGGGACATTGAAACCGGACTCGATTTCTTCGGGGCACGATACTATGCGAGCACCCAGGGACGCTTCACGAGTGCTGATCCGATACCGATGACGACACAGCGGCCTGCGGACCCGCAGCAGTTGAACCTTTATACTTACGTTCGCAACAATCCTCTGCGTTACAACGATCCATACGGCCTCGATCTTTACGCCACGGGTGAGGAGGCTGAAAGATTCAAAAAGGATCTGGAAAAAGCAACGAAGCTGAAGCTAAAGCTAGACACCAAGACCGGCAAAATAACAATTGACGGGAAGTTGCCAAAGAACATGTCCGATGCAGCTAAGCAGATTTCCAAGATCATCGGAGATAGCCAGAACACGGTGAGGGTCGATGCTATAAGAGACAGCTCGCCACACGATTACGTGGGCGGAAGATTCAACGACAATGGCTCTCAGACCATCAACTATGCCGACTTTGACCAACTGAGTAAGGGTGGGAAAGGTGGCCTTGATTCCCCGGCTTCAACTGTCCATGAAACAACGGAGGCTTACGCCGGGCTGACCGAAAAGGGTCCAGGAAAAACAGTACTGGACTTCCACAAGACGGGAATAAGTTACGAGAACATGGTTCGTGCGGATAGGGGTCTCGGTGCTCGTAAGTCCGAGGTTAGTAATACCTTTGGCAATGAAACTTCTGTCAGTGTTGACTATACAACGCACGTCGAACACTACACTCTTGTTCAGACAGGACAGGGCAAATTTGCCATCAAAGATGTGAAAGTCGAGAAGAAGAAGCAATGATCAAGTTACTGGGGGGAATCGTTTTGTGTTTGGTGGCATCAGGAGGCTCGGACTGCGATGAGCGACAGTTAAGCGCTCTCACGCAGAGAGCAGAACTCGTCGTAGTTGCGAAGGTCGTTGAGGTTGAGCCGCCTTTGGGCCTGTGGAGTGGTTACCATGCTATCGGGCAGCACGTGAAGTATGGGATCGAAGAAGTGATAAAAGGCGAAATTGCGGAGCGAGAGGTATACGTTGTTCATGGCATTTGGAAGAACACTTCCACAGTTGATACCGAGCAAGCCCGGCTCTCGCCAAGACTCTTTGTGAAGGGGAATCGGTTTGTATTGTTCCTGGTAACAAAGCAAGGTGAGGGCTATCTGACTCGGACACATCCGGCGAAAGCATATCTTTCACTCAATGAAAAGTGCCTGCCGACAGCGAATGCAGATACGGTCAAGCTAGTCGGGCAGTATGCTACAAACAAGTAACTCTGGCGGTGGGTTCATTGTCTGGTTTGCTGGTATTGGGAGACATAGGCAGAGACCCAGTTGACGATGTGCTCCTGCTGCCGGCGCGGGAGCTTTGAAACACGCTCGAAGACCTCACGCACCTCGCCCGCCCGCAAAGAACGGGATAATGAAACGGGACTGGACTACTTCGTGGCTCGCTATTATTCCAACACGCAGGGGCGGTTCACGAGTGTTGACCCTGAAGGCGCGGGCGCCAGCCTGGATGACCCGCAAAGCTGGAACGGCTATGCATATTCCTTCAACAATCCTCTTAGGTTTATCGATCCGGACGGTCTTCGTTGGGCTCAAGTAACTGTAGAGGGTGGGATTCAATATCAATGGTTTGACGACGATGAGAGAGACGATAATGGACAAACTGCGTATGACCGAGCACTTGCCAGTGGCTGGTCAGCAGTAACATTTGACGAGTCGAAACCATATTCCTTTACGAATGGTCTGCTCGCTCCAGGTGAAACTTTGACTACCGTGACCCTCAGCCCCCAGGGCCCTGACGCCTCGTCGATTTCGACGCACAGGGTTACGTGGGGAGAATGGGTGAGGTCCTTGTACCTTAGGTCCTTCATTGACAGTTGGTCTGGAACGCGATTCGCAACTGCTCAAATGAACGACTTCGTGAGCAGCATAGTGGGAGTGCAAACCAATGCCTCAGGAGACGGCCCAGAAGTTCCTGGACCGGCACTCGGCATAAAACTAACGCCGTCTGAGCTCAGAAAGCTGGGCGGTCTTGCAGATCGAGCAGGAGAAAAAGTGGCTGACGTCATTCGCTCCAGAGGTGGTAATGCGGGTAATGTCAGACAAGCTGGACAGTGGTCTCAAAAGACACTGCTGAAACGAAGCCCAAATGCCGAGGAATTTCGCTTGACAGTTCAAAACGCTTTCGCTTAGTATGCGCGTCGTTTCGCAACGGCTACCGCTTAATTTCAGGTTTCGTGGGTAGCTCTGCAGGCTTTACAGCAATGAGTTTTTGGTTTAGCCCCCGTAAGTGATGTGCATGGCGAATTGCGCGCTCGCGCTGTTCACCATGCATTTTTTGATTGTGGTCACCGTAAGCGCCCCTTCAAAAGCGCGTCCGGCTCACAAGCATTAACCTGGTCGGCGCAAAGTAAAACAGACGCTGGTTCAATAAAAGCAGTATTCCAAAGTCTGCGCCTCTTTGCGCACCGTTTTACCGAATCGTTAGGAGGATTCGTTGTTATGTCTAGAATAACCGGTAAGGTCAAGTGGTTTAACAACTCGAAGGGTTATGGCTTCATCGAGCAGCCTGGCTCTTCGGACATCTTTGTTCACTACAGCGCCATTCAGGGCGACGGCTTCAAGACCCTCGAAGAAGGTCAGGAAGTCGAGTTCGAAGTGACGCAGGGTCCAAAAGGACCACAGGCGGAAAAAGTGATCAAGATGTAGTCTCCCCGGCTTGCTGAAGCAAAGCCACTGACTGCTTCCGGTCATGGGTCCGGTAAGCGCTAAAAAAGGCGACCACACGGTCGCCTTTTTTGTTGGCCTTTTGTTCGCCTTTCTCAGTCGCGATCAGCCTTTGCCTTAAAGCTCACATGACCACGATCCACATCCACTGAAAACTGCACTCGGTCGCAGTTAAGTTTCTCCTTCAGCGTGTCAGCCTTGGAAGCCATCAACCGATGAAACCGCGGAAATGAAAAGTCCTCAACCGGTTCACCGCAGATCTTTTTGGCGTCCATTAACGCGCTGTAAATCTTCTTCACAGTCTCCACGTCCCTATGCGCGTCTTGGCAAACAAATGTCGTTCTAATGAAGCTGTCATTTGCCTCCTTCTTTGCAATCGCGCGCGCCGCCGCTGCCGGGTCTCGTCCCTCCTCACGTCCTTGCATAGTGCGGCGCCACAGGTCTCGAAAAGCGTTGTAACGAGTAGCGAGCGTAGTGTACCGATATCGTTGGGCGAAGCTCAGCGTTCGATCATCTGCCACTCGCTTCAGCGTTGTCTCAACACGACCTTTGGTGTCGTAAGGCGGTCGTTTGGAAGCGCCGTTGAAGAAGATGTCAAATTCGACTTTGAGTTTGCGAATGTCATCCTCAAGGCGTGTCAGCTGGTCATCGATCGACGCCTGATGCTCTCCCGTTGTGTGCTTATGCTGTCTCTTGATTCGAGCTTGGGCCCTTGCAAGCCGATTGTTACGATTTCTCAAGGTTTGGATTCTCCGGGAAGGAACTGCTGATTCGGTGGGTGCGCCGTTGGTCGGACGCAATGCCAGTCTAGCGGTTTTTGGAGTACGGCGGCAAGGGTGCTCTGCCCGCGGCGCCGCTTTTCTTTCTCGAGCGACACTAAGCACAACCATCTTCACTTGCCTCGCCTGATCCCCGCGCCCAAATTTACTTGGCACCTAAGTAGCGGCTACTATCTCGCCTACGGAATATGGCTGAAAAACCCGCTATCCTGTTTCGGCAGTTGCCTTCAGTGGATCAACTGCTGCGTACCGCCCCACCTGAGCTGACTACGCGTGTAGGTATTGAACGTCTGACCGCCTACGCCAGAAGCGTTATCGCAGATCTTCGCCTTGAGCTGCGGTCGGGTACGACGGCTGGCAACGGTGCTCAATATTCTCGGGAAACTCTACTATCTGAAGCATCGCAGAGACTGGAACATCTTTGTGAGATGGACCAGAGCTCTGGTTTGCGGCCGGTGATTAACGCTACTGGCGTGATTCTTCACACCAATCTCGGCAGGGCTCCTTTGTCAATTACCGCTCAAAGAGCAGTCGCTGACGCGTCAGGTTACTGTACGATTGAATACGATCCCGTAACCGGGTCACGCGGCAAACGCGGCCATAGAGTTGAGGACCTCTTGAAGCAACTAACGGGCGCTGAGGACGCTCTGGTTGTGAACAACTGCGCCTCAGCTGCTCTCCTGGTTCTTACGGCACTGGCACGCGACGGGGAGACAATTGTTTCGCGCGGTGAGTTGGTGGAGATTGGCGGCGATTTTCGCGTTCCTGATGTGCTGGCGAACTCCGGAACGCGAATGGTTGAGGTGGGCACCACGAACCGCACACGACTTGACGATTATCGAAAAGCCATAACCAAAGACACGCGGGTGGTGATGCGGATTCATCCTTCCAACTACAGGATCATCGGATTCACCGCTTCCCCATCTTTATCTGAGCTCGCTACGCTTGCTCACGAAATGGACCTTCCCCTCTATGAAGACGCCGGATCCGGTGTACTGAATGATTTAACCCGCTACGGATTGCGCGACGAACCTGTGATTCGCGAGTCTATTCAATCAGGAGCCGATGTAGTTTCTTTCAGTGGAGACAAGCTCCTCGGCTCGGCCCAGGCAGGACTTCTGGTGGGTGGCAGCGAAGTGATTGGTAAGTTACGTCGTCATTCGTTGTATCGGGCGCTCCGCGCCGATAAGCTACGCCTAGCCGCTTTAGAAGCAACGCTTGATGCTCATTCGCGCGGAACAGCGGTAGAAGACGTTCCCGCGTTGAAAATGCTCGCGCTGACTAAGGAGGAGATTGAATCACGCGCGATCAGGATCCGCAACGAACTCAGATCGATTCCCGAACTGAACGTGGATCTGATTTCTGGAGAATCAGCTGTCGGTGGAGGCTCGGGCCCAAGCACTCATCCCCCGACAATCCTCGTTGGCCTGACTCATCCGCGTCTACCAGCCGACGAGATCGATCGACGACTGCGGGGGCACTCCCCTCCGGTAATTGGGCGGATTGCCGAGGACCGTTTGCTTTTAGACCTGCGCACGGTGCCAAGCGTGGATGAAGCGGAACTGCTATTGGCAGTCAAAGGCGCCTTTTCGTTACCCGCCTGATTTTTGGCTAGAAGCCTTAGATGGGGCTGTGTATAATCGCTTCAGCTTTGTCACCAGACATAGCTAACTCAGACCTTCCTTCGAATTCTCGCCATCCCCTTGAAAGACACGTTAAGTTTCAAACAAAGATCGGTTACTAGTGTTCTGGCTGTGTTCGCAGCCCTGCTCTGTTTTGGTCTCTGGCACTCGGCGCAGCAGGCGTGGTTTCGGCAGGCGTTCATCTACAACCGAGCAGAGAACAATACAGCTCCGCTTCAGACGATACCGTTGTGGCTGGCACTCATCTTGGTTTGCAGTTGTGGTCTTGCAGCTGCGTTTGCCGTTGAAAAGTCTGGAATTAAACGAACGCTGCCGATTTTAACGACGACAATGTTGGCGTTGGCCATTACCAGCATAATTCTCTCATGGTTGGTATCGATAGATATTCAGTACACAGCAGTGCTCTTTGCAGTAGCGGGATCGATCACAACTGTTCAGGTGCGAAAGCTCGCGGAGCGGGAGAAGCGGTTTACACATCACCTGACCGAATCGGCTAAGAAACTCAGCACTCTCGAAGAGCAGGATGCACACGCGCGTTTATTAAGCGGTTTGAAGCTGTTGGAAGCAGTGATTGAGCCATCGGAAGCCGTAGTCTTCCGTCGCGACACGGACAACAAGCTAGTTTCTGCCGCGCGGCTGCGTGCATCACCGAGTGGTCCGTTAGATGTCAGCCGAAACTCTGTTTGGCGTGAAGGAATCTCACTCTGCGAACGCGCAATCAGACACAATTCTTTAATAGTTCAAGCGACGAATGAGAGTCCGGGAGGGGCGACTATAGCGTTGCCCTTGCGTCACGAGAGACATACTGTCGGCGCCCTTCTAATTCGAACAGCTGTTGGTTTTGAAGAGAACGATCGGGCTTTACTTCAGGCCGTAAGCACACAGTTGGCGCGCAATCTCCAGAGGGAGCAAGCCGTCAAGTCCGCGCGACCGAATGGTTCAACGAACTTTCTGTCTGTGGTCGAGGCCGATAAAAAGCTCGAATCCCTCTACGTGCTGAACGGCCTCTTGAGTGAGCAGCGGTTTGGGATTGAGACTCTGGAAGAAATCTCGAACGGGTTAGGCATCGCTTACCTCGATGGCACCATCGCTTATGTCAACGATAATTTGCTCAACTGTGCAGGTCTTACGCGTGAGGCTCTTAATCGCTTCAATCTCTTCACTCTCCTGGATCGATTTCGCACTGACGTCTTCGATGAGCCGTCAATCGCTGTGCGTCGAGTTTTGCAGACGGGCGATGCGTACGAAAGGGAACTGAAGTTTCCAGAAAGGAATGTGACCTACGGCCTTAGAATTGCGCTTGTTCGCTCGCGCTTTCAGACTGAAAAAGACCTGCCTCTCTGTCTGGCGATTCATGTTACCGACGTGACTACTGCAAAAGAGCACGAACAGCTAAAGAGTGACATGATCTCCTTGATGTCTCATGAACTCCGGACACCACTCACGAGCATCAACGGCTTCGCTGAACTGTTAACAGCCGATGGCGAGTTGCCGGCTCAGGCAAAGGAGTTTGTGACGATCATCTCCAACGAATCCCAACGTCTTTCGCGGATGATCAATACCTTCCTCGCGGTAACTCAACTTCAACGCAAAGACAAGCAGGAGGTCCTTAAGATCCCGCTGCGTCTGGACGAGGTGGCTCGTGACATCGTCGCGTCGCTCCAACCGGTAGCTAAGAAGAGGCGCATACGACTCGTGGAACAACCAGCGCTGCGTCTACCTCCCGTCGCAGCTGACAAAAGCCTGATCACGCAAGCCGTCAAGAACCTCGTTAGCAACGCAATTAAGTACAGCCCGGAGCGAACCACTGTAACAGTCTCTACCTGCCTTGAGGCTGAAGCCGTGCGAGTTTCAGTGGAGGATCGTGGCTACGGCATTCCGAGTGAAGCGCGAGAGCGTGTTTGGGAGAAGTTCTATCGTGTGGCTCGCGAGGGACAGGACAAGGACGACGAGTCTACCGGGCTCGGGCTCTCATTCGTGAGAGAGGTCGTTGAACAACATGGCGGGAAGGTGGAATTGGAAAGCGAAGAAGGGCGGGGATCAAAATTCAGCTTTACGCTGCCGCGACTCTAATTAATCGATTCAATTGATCTTGTTGATCGTTCGCCGGCAAGAAGGTGCACCACAGCTGCACCTTTTTTTGTTGGAGTGCAGGGTCGATTCGTAATCTATGGTGATCTCTTCCCCCGATTTGATGTCTCTCAAGGCGATGAAGAGAATGTGGCCGTAATGTATCTTCATGAACGCATTGGGCTGACAGCAGTGATTAATGTAATGGGTCCCATTCCCACCCTTGCTCCCATCCAGGCTGCATCGATTATCGATTCCACAGATACGTAAACGCCGTCGCCTGCGAGCCCGCCGCTTTGCTTCAGCATTAGTAATTCGTTCGCCAGTATACTCCGCAATCTTGTGCCTTTTGAGAAAGGGCTGAGTGGCGAAACAACCCCTTCCTTCGATAGGGGATTGGCGGACTGCTAGCCCGGTAGCCAGCTTCATACGCATAGCGACAGGCGATCAGGTGAGATCAATGGCTGGTAATCAATCAGAGAGTTGTGAACCCGACGTCATTTGACTTTAAAACTACGGGCAATTAGATCGGTCTGGTTGCGAATACGTGCCAGCCGGTCGCGTAGTCCGGAAAAACGCAGCGCATAGACCGTCCGATTGTCGACCTGCAAATAGTAGATTCGGCCCAGCATTGGCTTGCCAGTGCGCACAAACTCATATGAAGCAGTAACACCACTGAGACGTCCTGAAAACGGTTCGATCTTGCCCTCCACAAATCCAGGGATAAATCTAAGCTTCTGATCGACGTCACGGCGAGCTAATTCGGATGCGGTAACTCCCGCCTCAACTACTTCCTTGCGGATCTGTAAATAGCCCTCGAGTCGATCACCGTAAACAAACTCGGTGTGTTCATGTGCTGCGTCGGGTTCAGTAATAACGCGCCACGTTTGAGATGGTAGATCAAGAGTGTAATCCACCTTGTCGCTGTTATATGGAACCTGGGCTACTAATGAGCCACCGCCGACCAAAAGCAACGCCACCACCGCAAGTACTCTATACATCATTAACTCCGTAGAAATAGGGCGACAAACCTTCGGTGTGTCGCTTACCCGTTTTGAGATTACCTCCGAGCTTTGCTCTTCACGTTGTTTTGGTTGGAAACAGAGTCGCTAAGATGTCAATAAGCCCAGTATTTGTTGTCTCGCTTCAGGAACTGACCGAAGCAATAGTCTCTTTCTGTAAGCGAACAAGAGTAGCGATCCCGTTCGCCGCCAATGCCAGTAGTTGATCCAGTTGCGCCTGACTGAATGGTTCGCGTTCTGCCGTCCCCTGGACTTCAATAAACCGACCATCGCCGGTGCACACCACATTCATGTCCACCTCGGCCTGAGAGTCCTCGTCGTATTTGAGATCCAGCAGGGCGACATTCCGAACAATGCCGACACTAATTGCCGCGACCTCACTAGTCAAGATGCTCCGACCAATCTTGTTAGCTCTTACCAGCCGATGATTTGCCAGCGCGAGAGCCACATAAGCGCCCGTCACGGCGGCAGTGCGCGTACCTCCATCAGCTTGCAGAACATCGCAATCGAGAGTGATGGTCCGTTCTCCAAGCGCTGTCATGTCAGCAACAGCCCGCAAGCTACGGCCGATTAGTCTCTGAATCTCGTGCGTGCGGCCTGATGGACCACCGCGTCCAATCTCCCTTGGCGTACGTTGCAGTGTTGCCCGGGGTAGCATGGCGTACTCCGCAGTAATCCAACCCTGACCTTTATTGCGAAGGAAGGGGGGGACGCGCTCGTCCACCGATGCTGAGCAGACGACCCGCGTATGGCCCATCTCGATTAGCACTGACCCCTCGGCATAAGGGAGATAGCCCGGTCTGATTTTGACAGGCCGGAGGTCGTCAGGCGCCCGTCCGTCAGTGCGTTCTAAGCTCATCATGCCCCCAAACTTCGACCGCCTCGAGCACACTAGGTGTTACGCCTAAAAACCGCTTAGCAACCCTGCTAAAACGCTCCGCAGCATCAGTGACGTAAAAGTGGTCTAAATCATCGCAGAGTTCTCGTTCGCTGGCCATTCGTTCGTTTCTGCTATGTCTCAACTCACGCGATTGTAGCAGCGACTGTACCTCTCGTGCGGCTGCTTCGCCAGAGTCTATCAGCAAGACCTCCGGCCCGATTGCCTCTTGAATCACACGCTTAAGAATCGGATAGTGCGTGCAACCTAATACAAGCGTTCTGATGTGACTAGCCTTAAGTTCGCTCAGATATTTAGAGGCAACAGCCCTGGCAACATCGGTGTCGGCCCATCCCTCTTCTGCCAGAGAGACGAAAAGTGGGCAAGCGCGTTCCGTGACTTGAATTTGTTTATCCAACTCTTCGATTGCGGTCGCGTAAGCCCTACTTTGCACGGTAGCCTCTGTGGCAATTACTCCGATGCTGCCACCTTGTGCAACCTGAATCGCAGCCTTGGCGCCCGGTTCAATCACCCCAATTACATCGACACCAACGGATTGTCGGATAGCCGGAAGCGCCAGCGCCGAAGCCGTGTTGCAGGCGACAACCAACAACTTGATTCCATGACTTTCGAGGAAGCGCGCGTTTTCAATCGCGTAACGCTCCACGGTGGCAAGAGATTTCGTCCCATAAGGTACACGGGCCGTATCGCCAAGATAAACAAAACGTTCGTCCGGTAACTGTTCGTGGAGGGCACGATAGACCGTTAAGCCGCCAACGCCACTATCAAAGATGCCGATGGGCAGCTCTGATAGTTCGGGATGTGAGTCAGATGCCGAATTCAAATTGTGAAGATCTCGGAAACCGCGAGTCGAAATCCGGGTATGAGTTCCTCGCCACTTAACTCATCCTTAACTGTCAGAAGCTTCCGCTCGCCGTCCACCAATCTGATCTCAACTGTTCGGCTTCGCGGATCAACGAGCCAAACGGACAAGGCCCCGAGTTGCAGCCATTGCGCTGTCTTCCGTTCAACTTGGTGCTTTGATTCGCTGGGTGAGATATAGCGATGCTGACCGCACGGGAGTTTGATCAACTCCTCGGCGGTCATCGCGTGGGCGGCGGTGCTCATAAGATTTGGTGGAGGCGCCGAGAATTGAACTCGGATCCAAGAGCCAACGTCGAAAGACTCTACATGCTTATTCGCTTCTCTTTTCTGATCGGCGTAAGCCGATCAAATTTTCGCTCTGCACCGAGTCAGTGAAGCGACAAGACCTCGGCAAGAGCTAGTCCGACTTGATCTTGCCAGTGCTCACGGACCGAAAGCACCGGCCAGCTCATCTGAGTGACATCTCAATCCGCGCGCATGAGCAACTTGCGGCGAGACGCTCGGTGCTTAATTAGGCAGCGAGAGCCAATTCATTGTTATTGGCAATTGTTTTTTCCCTACGCTTTTTAACGAGCTGCATAGAGTAGCCCGGCATGACATCCGGCGATCGTCCAGGTCTCCTGTCGAAGCCTGTCGCCCCCAGAGCGGCAATTATAGACGTTCTGATGTCTGAATCGGAAAGGCGGATGCTTGTCGGTCGATGGCAAATACCTTACTACTGCTGGCATCGATCGTCCGGCATACATACAATCTCCTGACCTGAAAGGAGGAGAGCCCATGATTCGTGGAAGATTGCTAACGCCGGTCCTGATTGTCTTTTGGTTGTGTGGTGCAGTGTCCGCGGGGCCTCGGCCAGCAAGCCACTGCACCAGCTCGATGGCAACAAGATCAGGGAGCGGTTCGAAAAGCGGTTGCTCCCGTTCTTTGCGGAGAAACTCGCTTATCCGTCGCCTTAGCATTAGTATGAGCGAGTCAGTTATGATTAATTCCGGGCTCACCACTTACCCAGTAGGTTCGTGTGAGTTCGTGGATCGTTTTTCGAGTTGAGTGAGAAAGACCGTTATGTGTCGGAACATCAGAACGCTACACAACTTCAAGCCACCTGCAACAGAAGAAGAAATTAGAGCCTCGTCAGTGCAATTCGTGCGAAAACTCAGCGGTTTCACCCGCCCATCGAAGACGAACGAACTCGCATTTAATCGTGCGGTGGACCAGGTAGCTGAGGCCGCTCGGGAACTACTGCAATCACTCGTAACGAACGCTCCTCCCCGGGACCGGGAAACCGAAAGAGCCAAGGCACGAGCTAGAACCGCGAATCGGTTTCATGCAGAAGCGCCAGCGTCAAATTAGTTTTTATCAGGCGGTGTCTCGAACTGGTTTCTCGGTGCGAGGTCCGTGTTCTCGGTGGCTTTTGTGGAGTCGGCATTTGCTAAACAGATCCGCCACGGAGCCACAGACTAGCAGAGTTAGCACCGAGAAAAGGTCACACTACCTTTTATCAAGCTGGCTGGAAAGAATGTTTGAACAGAATCGTTGCAGGATCTTCGCCAGTTTCAGGGCCCCATTGTTTTCAGTTACGGGATGTCCATCCTCTACATCGCAAATAGCGGATAGAACGGCCTGTGCAAAAGCCCAAGAGATCGTCCGCTCGTAAGTGAGATCAAGACAATCGCTCAAAACCTTCAGCCTCCGTCTGATGGTCTTTTCCGCAGTAAAGAAGTCCGGAAGCTCAGTTGGATTTCTCAACATTGCACCTACTTCGTATTCCAATTCGCCAACTACACCTTTTGGATCAATTGCAACCCAGCCTCGGCTCTTATCGGAGAGTACGTTGTAGTGTTGAAGGTCGCCGTGAAGCAGCATCACTGTGCTCTGTGTTGCAGCCAAGCTCTGGTAGATATCGCGAGCCATGCAAGCAAGGTCGTGAGGAATCTGCTTATTATGACCTTGCAGATACCGATCAAAGCCACGCGACCAATCCTCTACAGTCGCACACCCGACAGGAACCCTATGTCCCGCCATCTGCCGCACAAGACCCGCGAGCGTCTCGGTGGCTTCGTCATCCCTGCCCTGCCTCACGAGATCGACTAGTGCGCCCCCAGGCTCAAGTCGCTCCATGAGTAAGGCACCCGGAGCGGCGTTGAGCACTCGTACTGTGCCATGTCCCTGAAACGAGCGTAGGACCTCTCCGGAGTTCCATTCATCGCCTTTCTCTTTTACGATCTTTAGAACGACACTAGCGTTTCGAATTCGGCCGAAGGCGATTACAGCCGTGCTTGTTTCGCTCGTTTCCAGAACGGTCATCTGCCAACGCGCTGCCTGGGCTTTCAGTCGATCAAATGATGACATCACAGACGTTCCTCTCAGACCTTTTCAACCTAAGCAAGAAATTGAATCTCGAGGAAATGCCCAGTCGTGAGTAAGCTTGGCAAAGTTTGCCGGCGACGTGGGGAATCCGCTTTTCAAATCTCCGCTCTGGCTTTGGGTGAACCTTGGGCAGGCGGGCCAAGTCGATGCCTCAAGATCGGAGGTCTGTGTCTCTTATTTACGACCCGGAATTGACGCCGTTCGGCCCCAATCATCCTTCTGGCGATCCGGTGCTGCTCGTACCGCATCACGGAGTCGCTCGATGCCCTTACTATCGTAGACCGTACCGCGAAGAATGACTGCTGCAATTCGCCGCGTGTTATGAATGTCGGCAAGTGGATCTGCATCAAGCAGAACGAGATCTGCAATCTTACCGTTCTCAATTGTTCCGGTTTGATCTGAAATCCCAAGAAACTTTGCCGATCGTCGAGTTGCTCGCTCGAGCACTTCGGCAGGCGTCATTCCGAGCTCATTAACAAAAAGCACCATCTCGTCGTGAAGCGAATAGTAAGGGCCAGCCAGCGGAAATGCCGCCCGTCACAAACCTTATTCTTTACCGAAACAATAGAGAGCATTCCGCGTCCTGATGTAAATTCGCCCATCGGCGATTGCCGGAGTAGCGAAGCACTCATCATCGAGTTCATTTACAGCCAGAACTTGCCAATCGCCAGCAGCCTTTAGTACAGACACTTGCCCACCCTGACCAATTAGAAAGACCTTGTCGTCTGCCGCAACTGGAGACGAGAAATATTTGTCGATGGCTCCATGTAGTCGGCCCTGCTTAATTACATTGCCGGTGGCGGGATCAAAAGAGAGTAGGATTCCGCTGTCATTGATCATGTAGAGTACGCCTTTATAGAGCAGTGTCGATGGTACCTGCGGCACAGGTTTGGTATACCGCCATCGGATCGCACTAGCTGTCTGATCGCCCTTGCCGCCCATTTTGATCGCAAGCAGGCCGTTCTCTGAAGCCATCATTGAGCGGAACACTTCCCAGTCCTTCTCGTTCAGCTTATCGTCTCGGTCCATATCGAACGCTTCGAATGCCGCACTCAACATTTTATCCATCATTTCCGTTCCGGTGATTTCGGTCTTTGCGATTTGGCGGTCCGCATTCTTGTCGTACTTCGGAAGAGCTTCTGCAAACGTGATGGTCTTGACCTGCTTACCGGGTTGATTTTGTGGGAAGCCCCAGCCGTTGATGTAAAGGTAGTCGGGGTCATGGCTGGCAATAGATTTCATCTCGCACGCAAGCCCACGGACCCACCAAACTCTTTTACCGTTCTCCACCGAATACGCAGAGAGCTGAAATGATTCGGGAAGGACGATCTGTTTCGAACCCTTTGGCGGTTGATACACAATTGGAGTGGAGTAGCCGGAAATGACACCGGGCCGCTCCACTTTCCAGCGCAAACGCCCGGTGTTCCGATCGACGGCAAGCAGAAAGGAGCTCGGATGGTCCTGATCGACCGGAAGTATTACTTGGTCATCAACCAGGATGGGTGAAGCGCCAAAACCATAGAAGATATTGAATGGTCCGAGCGGCAGCCGCCATCTTTCTTTGCCGTTTGCATCGTAGGAAAGCAGCCCAAACTCCTGGAAGAACACGTATACATTCGTCCCATCCGAAACCGGAGTTGGTGACGCAGGCCCGTTAACGTTCTGAAGGCGGCCAACTTTGGATCGCGGTACTTCGCGCTGCCAGAGAATCTTCCCGGTTGCGCGGTCGAGACCGATCACCAGCAGTTTGTAATTCTCTTTCTCACCCGTATGTGCGGTCAGAAAGATCCGGTTTGGGGTCAGCACCGGTGAAGAATGGCCCGCGGGCAGGTCGGTCTTCCAAATCACATTTTTAGTCGGCCCGAAATCCACCGGCAGGTTTGAAGACTCTGAGACCCCGCTACCGTTCGGCCCGCGAAACTGCGTCCAATCCTCGGCAGCTACGCGTCCAGATATCACCATCACGGCAACTGCGATCAATGTAGCTAAGATGGTGTTGTTTGCTTTCGAAATTCCTCTACGCAAATGAAGGCTTTTGTTCAGCATGACAGTGGTCCTCACAACGGGCGGCAGCAGGGATTCAATTTAATATGGAAACAAAAAGGGAACTGGTTTAGTTTTCGTATTGTGTGACGTGCCTCAGTGCTCATTCATGATCGGCGAAGTTCTGCAGCCTCTCACCATCCAGTGAAAAGCGTTGGCGGTTTCGTTTGACACAAGTCGACCCGCGCCGCAAGTATAGGCATGGAATGGCCAACAAGATCCAGTGTGCGACGCACGGTCAATGCGATGAGGCTTTTGTCTGCAGTCACCTCGTTGGAAAATCCGTGGGTCTCGGATTTCATCGAGATAAACCCTCCGACGATAACCCATTTCCTGACGCGTGGTGTGATGACTGTGAACTCATACGCGCTATCCAGACTAAGCACCAC
>Ga0209431_10001020_pt1 | contig 23372 bp, 19 predicted proteins | sample RifCSP13_3_FD_184021 | JGI IMG/M metagenome (GOLD analysis project Ga0209431, IMG submission 184021) | Soil microbial communities from Rifle, Colorado - Rifle CSP2_sed 13_3 (SPAdes) (version 2) | ecosystem: Environmental > Terrestrial > Deep subsurface > Rock core/Sediment | place: Rifle...
CAACTGTTCAATCAAACGATCGTTGGCCTGGGCCTGTTTGATTCCCAACCAGGTGAAAAACGGCACAAGAAAAAGCATGGCAACAATCGGAACGTTATCTGGCGCCGAGGCAATGGTCCAGAGTTGATGCCAATCTTCAACAAAGAGGCCGGCAACCGCGAGCAGACCCACCACGATACCAATCATGATCAACCGGCGACCGGTCAGGTTTAGTCTCTTCTTTGCCATCCTCGTCAGCTATGAGTAATTCAAAAGCTCACAACCTACAGTTAGCCTGATTTTCAGTTGTCCAACGGCCGACGTCGCTTAAGCAGCACTTCGCGGTTTTCAGGGTTTGCCTACTTTTTCTTCACCGCTTTCATTTCTGATTCCAGCATTACTGGGGCGGGGCCTGAAATTCCACCGTCCTTCCGAATGCGCCAAAAATGTACCGCCATAAAGATCGAAGCTACCAGAGGTATGCCTATACAATGCCAGATGTAGGAGCGTAACAATGCATTTGCATCCACGATTGATCCACCGAGGAGACCAAAACGCACATCGTTATAGGGGGTCATCCCCAGTTGCGCGCCAAAAGGACCTTCATGACCAAGCATGGGCGTTGCGCGCGCCATGTTTGTTCCTACCGTAACGGCCCAGAACCCAAGTTGATCATCCGGCAACAGATAACCGGTGAAAGAGAGCAGCAACGTCAACACAAGCAGAACAACGCCGACACACCAGTTGAATTCTCGCGGCCGCTTGTAAGAACCCGTTAGCACGACGCGAAACATGTGCAGCCAGGTCGTTATCACCATGAGGTGCGCCGCCCAACGGTGCATATTGCGTAGCAGCTTCCCAAATGGTACGTCGTGCTCCAGGTAAAGAATGTCGCGAAATGCATCCAACTTCGTCGGGTGGTAATAGAACATGAGAAGGACACCCGTGAAGGTCAACACAATAAACAGGTAGAACGTGATTCCGCCCATGCCCCAGGTATATTGATAGCGAACAGCGTCGCGATTAATCTTCGCCGGATGCAGGTGTAGAAAGACGTTGGAAAGAATCGCCAGTGAGCGGTTGCGTGGATCAGAACGATCATGGGAGACACGGAAAATAGATTTCCAAAGTTGTGTATCCTGCGGATCCTTGTAAGTCTTGGCCTCCTCGATGGCTCGTTCCTTGAGCGCCGTGCCACTCTCGCGAACTCTTTCGAGCACAGTTGTGCCACCCTTTTCGCTCTTAACCAACTGCGTACTCTGTTTCTGATCTGGATTCTCTGGCTCCATCAAACCTCTACGTCAGACCTAAGAAAGTATTTGCACCGGTTCGCTCGAGTCATAGAGCAATGTAAGCTCCCGGTTCGTCAAACTCATTGGTTTCGCCTTTTGGCCATTCGAATAGCCTACTGATGTCCACAACGATTTGACCTTCAGCATCTAGTTCGACGTGGGCGCGATCCATCGGTCTCGGTGCAGGACCTTCGAAATTAATACCTTCGCTGTCGTAGCCACTACCGTGACAGGGACACTTAAACTTGTTCTCACTTGCTTTCCAGTCCGGCGTACAGCCAAGATGAGTGCAACGAGCATAGATGACAAAGAGCCTATCGGAGGTTTTAGTTACCCAAATCCGGTACTGCTGTTGCCACTTTGTATCCACACCCAGAGCATAATCACTGGCGGAGCCAATCCGAAAAGTACTTGGGGGTTCTAAAATTGACCGCGGCAGGAAAAACCGCAGAAACATGAGAAAGCACGTGATTAGAAAACCGGCGATACTGGCCCACACAATACGCCGGCGCATTTTGTTAACTGGCGGATCGGGTGCGGATTCTACGACAGCACCTGCCGGTTTGGCAGATGTCCTTGCAGGAGAAGTGGCGGCTGGTTTTGCCGGAGCAGGAGGTCGCGTCGCGGGAGTTCCTGTTCCAGGGCTTCCCGCCGCCGGTGGTGCAGGGGCACTACTTTCCTGTTCAGCAGCAAGGTCTTGGTCGACCTGAGTATCCACTATGCAAACCTCCGTCGGCTGGAATCTGCAAAGGGTTTTTGGTTGAACGACTACTTCATACAGCGCCGGGTACACTTCGACTTGCAAACAGAGAGTAGTTCATACAATTCGGGATAGCAGGATTACTCTCTGCGAAATCGAACGGATTATTTGCTTAGTCATGAAGAGCGCCCGGCCAACAAAACAGAAAAAATTGGCTCGGAGTCATTATTTATAACCTTTTTCCGGATTTGCTGGCAAGCGGTTTTCTAAAATGAATCTGCAATCGCAATCTGTTAGCAGCAGTTAGAGCGGCCTTCTCGAATTCAGTCTCCCAGGAGGAATTATTTTGGCCAAAGCCGTGGTAGTAATCTATTCGCGCCCCGGATGTCACTTGTGTGAAGAGGCTAAAGCGGTAATGCACTCTGCTGGATGCGCAGACCGTTACACCCTATCAGAAGTAAATATTGAGTCGGACGCTTCGCTACTCGAACGCTACAAGCATGACATTCCGGTGATTACAGTAGACGGACTAGAGACCTTCAAACACCGTTTGACCGCCGAAGCCTTCAGTAGAGTGCTGAAAGCGTTGTAAAGGGAACATTTACGCGTTAAGTTTTAGCTTGTCACTGCTCTCCTCGATTACCGCAAACAACTTTTCGCGTTCAAACTCATCAGTAGTCTGCCGATAACTGCGGAGCAACTCCTTAAGGGTAGCGAGCTCCTTGTACAGCCCGGCGCTTTCGATCGGCGCTGTCAAATACGAGACCAACTCTGCGTAGGACCTGCGCTTCGCAATAGAACCTTCTGAAGGGTTATTGACGCTGTAAATATAGATATTTGGAACCTCATTGATCAGGCGGTCGGGCCAGCACTCGCCGGAAAGGCCTACCTGTTTTCCAGGCATGAATTCCAGTGCTCCGTGCGTTCCCAGGTGAACGACGGCATCAACGTTGAGAATCTTAGTCAGATAGGTATAGAACGCCATGAATCCATGATGTGGCGCGCTGCCCCTGGCCATCATCAGTCGCATCGGATCGCCTTCATAACCGAAAGTTGGTTGCACTCCCACGAACACGTTGCCCAGTGAAATTCCATGGATCAAAAGCTCATTCGCAAAAGTGTTGATTCGACCCGGCGCGACATTCCACTCCTTCTCAATCTCACTCACATACGGACAGAGCTGCCGGTACTCATCTACACTCATCCGGTAAGCTACGTTGATTTGGGTACCAAACTTGTCGGCGTTTCCGGCCAACAGCTTGTTGCGGAGGTCTTCGGCCGAATCCGGTATTTGTACATCATAACCATCCGCCGATAATCGCTTCGTCATCTCGATAAGACTCTCAAAGACATCGAGATCCGCTGCTGTGCCAATGTTGCCTTTGTTGGGAGGAAAGCAGAATAGGATCACGGCGAGCCTGAGTTCGTGGCGTGGCGCCGTGCGTAAACGGTTCCAGCGCTTAAGTCTACGAGCCAAACGCCGGCAACGATCTTCCAGGGCAACCGGTTCAACCCCGCGGGCCGGGATTCCGCCGAAGACAAAAGGTTCGGTAGCGCCATCGATCTCAGGGATGGCTATCTGCATTCCCGCCTGGATTGGATTCAAGCCGCTTCCGGAATCAGCCCAGGCTTCGATTGTTTGCGTATCCAGGCTTACCACCGAACGATAAGGACGATTCAGCCCGCGCAAGAAGCTGGTTGCGGCTTCACTGTCGTTCATAGCGGGACCGCCAACAAAGCTGAATCCGGTCAACGAGAGGATTTGGCTTACGCGAGAGGATAGACGATGGACCATTGACGATGGACCATCTATAATTTCATCACTCAATTCTGTCTGATCCTCTATCGTCCATCGTCTATCGTCCATCGTTTCTTGTTGGCCGTCCATCGTCTCTACGAAAAATTTCCGGCAGGCCTCGCGGTTGTCCATGAAGGTTGAAATGGCTGGAATGACACTCAACCCTTCCTCTTCGATGGCATGAATGAGACTGTCATAATGCCTGGTCGTCTGGCTTATGACATGCGGGCGCATGAGCAATAGTCCAATCGTGGAATCGGGATGCAAGGCCGAAGAGTCGGGGTGTAATTTCTGCGTCTTAGCCCGTACTTTTCCGTCTTTGGTTTTGCCGGCTCTTTTCACATACCAGTGGCTATAGTCTTGAAAGGATTTAAATAGTTTCGGTGCATCGGGATGATAGATCGCTACGGCCGGCTGCGACTGCGGGGGTTTCACCTTGACAGCTCTCAGTCGGGGGTCACGCACGTAGTGCTTAAGTGCATAAAGAATCATCAGCCGAATATTCGAGGGCGACGGTTGCAGGAAATAGGCGAACAGGTACAGATAATTCTTCGCATCGCCCAGGGTCCCCACTGAGGGCACGAAGCGGAGGACGCGCGGCAGGTGATCGATGAGTTTCAGGTAGTGCCTGCGTGATTGAGGGCCGCTTTTGGAGTCACCACTGGCATTTCGGCTGTGCGCCTGCCGGCCTACCCACGCGGCAGCGTTAGCGAGCACTCGAAGTGTTTGGCTCGAATCCCTTCCTTCTGCGTCGCGCGCTACCTTAGTTTGCTTGTCTACTACTCTCCGCGTCTCGCGTACTAAGCGAGAAAGCCGGTCAATATCCAAACCACCCATCCGAGTGTGCCGCATCAAATCTGGCATGCAGTTTATGACGACAACTGTCTGGTCGGGGCGAGGATGCTGCTCAAGCGCGGAGAGCAGGCGTGATGCGTTCTCGCCATCCATAACGTGAATGACGAACACTACCTCCGCTTCCTTCAGGTTGCTGTGGATCTCGCCCCACTCGTACTCGTGGAGCGGTGCGCCAAAATTGTAAGCGGCTATGGCTAGTCCGAGGTTGTAGTCGCGATTAATCTCCCGCTCCGCGTTTTTCAGCGGCGCCAGCAAACTGGACCCTACGTAGAAGACTGTTACTTTCATATGCGTTCAATTTCGTGTTTGTTCGTGTCATTTAGTGGATCGAATTCTGAATTGACTTGTCTTATAATTCGCCAACATCCAGGAACTCAATTAAGTCCGTACGAAAGGCTAGCCTCACATGGCCGAGCTAATACTACGAGAAGAGGTCTATGACATTGTCGGGGCAGCGATGGAAGTCTATTACAAAATGGGTCGCGGATTTCTGGAGCCCGTGTACCAAGAAGCGCTGGAGATCGAATTGCTGCGAAGACGAATTCCTTTTAAGCCCCACGATAAACTCTTCCTTTACTACAAAGGTCAACAACTAAAGAGAAAGTATGTTCCAGATTTCACTTGCTTCGGCCAAATCATTGTAGAACTTAAGGTCTGCGAGGCGCTTGGTGGCCCCGAGGTGGCGCAACTTTTGAATTACCTCAAAGCCAGCGGCCACCACCTTGGCTTGCTCGTAAATTTTGGCAGTGCACCCCGACTAGAGTGGAGAAGATACGTTCTGGGAGATCCACCAAATCACACGAATTAACACGAATATGATAGCGGGTAGTTCAACGAATGCCCTCGAGTTGATCCTCTAGTTCGCCTGCAATTTCATTCAGCCGTGTCATGAGCTTTGGGTCAGCTTCCCAGTAGCCGCGGCCGTGCGCCTCCAGCAGCCGACCAACAAGCACATGTGCAGAGTGCGGGTTCAAAGCCTGCAATCGTTCAAGCATGCGACTATCGAGCAGGAATGTTTCTGCTACTCCTGTGTAGATCCAATCATCAACCGCATCCGCCGTCGCACTCCAACCAAATGTGTTTGAGACGTGGTTCTCGATCTCAGCTACGCCGCGAAAACCATGATTCAGCATTCCTTCGTACCACTTCGGATTGAGCGTTTTGGCTCGTGTTTCCAGCCGCACGGTCTCCTCTAGCGTTCTGATTTTGACGGCCTCCGACAACGAGTCAGACAGATAAATCGACGGCCGGGCTCCGGCTCTTTTCTCTACAGCCCTGGAGATGCCTCCGAGGTATTCAAAGTAGTGATCTACATCAGTGATGCCAATTTCGAATGTGTCGATATTCTGATATGTTGCTTCCACCCGGGCGAGCGCACGATCCATTGCCACGCGCGCCTCGCGACCATCAATCACCAGGCCTTTCGAGTCGCGTCCATACGCGAAGCATTTTCGAGTGACAAAAAGATCGCCCAGGGAATCCTCGCGTTCCCACTCGGAATCCATCACCATGAAGTTTACGTTCGTGCCGTAATTTCCTGGCGCATTTGAAAAAACTCGCACCGCCGCATCATCAACTTCACAATGCGCAGCACAGCTCTGGTCCAACACGTTACGTCGAACGTAATTCATCTCCAGTGGCTCATCGAGTTGGGCCACCGTACGCACGGCTTTATCGAGTAGTTGAATGGTGGGACTGAAAAGGTCGCGGAAGATTCCGGAGACGGTCATCACCACGTCCATCCGGGGGCGCCGCAAATCAGCGAGTGGAATTGGTGTTACCTCAGTAACCCGATTCAAAGCGTCGCGAACCGGACGCACACCCAACAGCCACAAAGCCTGAGCAACACCTTCGCCCTGGGTCTTGATGTTGTCCAAGCCCCAAAGCACCAGCCCAATTGCGTTCGGATAACGGCCTTGTTCGCTCACGTAGCGTTCTAAGAGACTGTCGGCCACAACCCTGGCCCGAGAAAACGCAACCGTTGAAGGAACACCGTAGGGATTAATGGCGTGTGTGTTGCGACCGGTCGGAAGAATCGCAGGATTCTGCACTATGTCAGCGCCCGGCCCGGACGGAATATAATCGCCACGAAGCGCCGCTAGAAAAGATTCCATCTCCGTATTGACCTGCAGCTGTTCCGAAATGCTTTCCAGTAAGGAAAATACAGGACGCGAGTCGTCTTGACTAACCTTTGCTTTGCTGTGTAGCAAGCTGGCTGCCGCGGCCGCACCATTATTAACAAACTCCTCGATTGCGGAAGTGACAATCGTTTCCACCTTTTCCCGCGCTTCCAGTGAGGCTGACTCGAATGATGAGTTGTAATCAGGGAGTTCCAACCCTTCTGCTACAAGGCTGGTCAATGCCCGAGCGCTAGCTTCCGGCCGCTCGAACGAGGCAATCATCCGCAGCATATCGGCGCGCTCGTGCGGCTGTGAGGGGCGACCAAGTACATGTAACCCCGTTGGGATCAATCGTTGCTCGATCTCTAGCAGCTGCTCATACAAATCGAGCACGCGGCGGTCGCGTTCGGCAGATGTCAGGCGAGGGGAAGCGTTAGAGTTTGTCATTTCGGATAATCAAGGACGGTCTGCCGCGTCCTTATATATTTTGGCCTGTTTGCAGAATGCCATGTCGCCAGCCTCAAAGAGCCGTGCACGAAGCCTCGCGGCCAGCTCACGCGCACCACCCGGCAACCAAAAACCGTTCTGTGTTTCTACGACTATTGTCGTCACGCCGGTCCTCAGTAATTCCGCACCAAGAAGACGGGTTTCCTCCTTCACGAGCTCAAGCCGCTCGACTCGATTACAACCGTTTTCGTAAAGCGAAACATTTGCGTGTCCATCGGTAAACAACAACAGAACGACTTCACGGTTCTTATGACGTTTCGCCAACGACAACGCACGGAGAAGCGCGGCGCTTAATGGCGTGCTGCCGCCAACCGGCAAGGAGTCTAAAACTCGACGTGCGCGCAGGATACTTCTCGAAGGTGGAAGGGCCAATTCAGCCGAAGACCCTCGGAATGCCACAATCGCCACATGATCTCGTCGTAAATACGACTGGCGCAACAGACCCAACGCCGCACCCTTTGCTAGATCGATTCTCTTTGCGGCCATACTACCTGACGTATCAATGGCAAAAATAAAGAGAGAGCCGCTCTTCCTGGTAAACTGCTTAAAGCGCAGTGAACCAGACTGAAGGCGCAGAGGCTCGCCCTTAGACGAGCGCTGCTCGACAACCGAGCCTTTTGCTGGTCTATTCATCGCAGCAGCAGCGCGAAGGGTGGCATCCATGGCAATTCTGGAGCCTGGAAGTCGGACCTCGATAGCTCTCACGTATCGGCCGTGCACCGTGTCTGCAACCCGCCCAGCAAGCTCGCTACTCCCGTCGCGCGGTAAGCCCATAAAGGGACGCCTGGGCTGACGGCGGTCTGGCAATAAAATCCTTGGGGTTCCGGTTTCGCGCCCTGGTTGCGATAAACCTTCAGACGCCTTGTGGGAAAACGGAACTTCCCCGGCGGAATTAGCATGCCCGTCGCGAATGGCAGACTTTCCCTTTGCAGGCGACTCCTGAACGGGAGCAGCGCTAGTCTGAGTCTTCAATCTTGATCCGGTAGTCGGCGCCTGGTCTGCGGGATCCAATTCTGATGGCCAGAATTCACGAGACTCGTTGTTGCTCACCGTCGACTTGCCTTTAGGTTCTTCCGGAAAGACTTTGTCGAGCACTTCCTGGATCCGGCTACTGCCGGTAGTCTCCTCAAGTGGATCGCGCCGCAAACGGTGCTGGAGAGCCATTCCGGCAACTCGCCTTACATCTTGTTCAGTTGGTCGCCTGCGTCCGTCGAATGCGGCCATCGCCTTTATGGCCCGCGCAATAGTCAACTCGCCCCGGTGGCCATCCACTTTTAACTCTGAGGCCAGCTGCGCGATTCGCCAGAGCAACGGCCGATCAATCGTTACGCTCCCAATACTCTTTTGTGCGCGATCGATTCTCTTCTGTAGATCGACTTGTTGAGGCTTAAAACGGGCTACAAAGTCTTCTGGATCAGCGGAAAACTGTTGATGTCGTTCCAGCACTTCGACTCGGCGTTCGGGATCATCTTCCGTCTCAACCTCCACATGCAGCCCAAAGCGATCAAGAAGCTGCGGGCGCAACTCACCCTCCTCGGGGTTGCCGGAACCAATCAAAACAAACTTTGCCGGATGTTCAATGGAGATGCTTTCGCGTTCTACCCGGTTCAAGCCTGTCACTGCCACGTCAAGCAAGAGATCGACAAGATGGTCTTCCAGTAAGTTGACTTCATCAACGTAGAGAAAACCGCGATTCGCCCGAGCTAGCAAACCTGGTTCAAACGTCCTCGTCCCGTCCCTTAAAGCGCGCTCGATGTCTATCGTCCCACAGACACGGTCTTCCGTGGCTCCCAGAGGAAGATCGATAACGGGCACTATGTGTCGTTCGCGCCTAAGCTTCTTATTCTCCGCCAGCTTCTGTCGGCACTCAGTGCAAAGTTTGCTCAGGTCTGATGGGTCACAGCGATAAGGACAGTCGCGCACGACCCACATTTCCGGGAGCAAGTCAGCCAGTGCGCGCACCGCACTCGACTTTCCAGTGCCTCGATGCCCCATGATCAACACGCCGCCAATTTCGGGGTCGATTACGTTGAGGATGAGCGCCAGCTTCATTTCCACTTGACCGACAATGGCGGAAAAGGGGTAAAGCATGCGGGATGTGGAACCATCTCCCCTGGCTGCGGGTTGCTTTGTTTGGCGTGAACCCATAAAGAAAGAGTGAACATCTTTTTAACCGAAAAAAGCAGTTGCGGCAAGACGACTCCTAAGCCGAGCTCAATTCAGGCTCGGTGCGGAAACCGGGCTCCATCCCCGGCGCGATGACAACCTTGATAGCCGTCGGTTATCATCATCGCGTTGATCACGGTAGCGTCCGATTAATATGTTGGAAGTCAAAAACCTCGGCTGTGTACGGGGTGAGCGCAGATTGTTCAGCAACGTCAACTTCTCGCTTAGTCCCGGAAATTGGCTCCAACTAATGGGGCCGAATGGAAGTGGCAAGACCAGTCTGTTGCGCATAGTTTGCGGTTTGCTGGCGCCGGCAGAAGGAGAGGTTCGTTGGCAGGGTGCGAACATTCGCACCTTGGGTGAGGAATATTTCACAGCACTGACCTATGTCGGTCATCGCAATCCGGTAAAGGAAGAGCTCAGCTCACTCGAGAATCTGCGCATATCCTGCGGGCTTTCGGGTTATGAGATCACACGGGCAGAAGCGGCCGCTGCCTTGGGCAAGATGGGGCTGAAAGGCCGGGAAAACCTGCCCGCTCGTTTGCTTTCAGAAGGGCAACGAAGGCGTTCTGCCCTGGCTCGGCTCTTAACTTGCAGTGGAACGGTTTGGGCACTTGACGAGGTGCTAACGTCACTTGATAAGACAGCAGTGACCTTGATGCGGTCTTTGATCGAGGAGCACTTGAGTAGGGGTGGAATGGCTATCGTCGCCACTCACCAGGAACTCAACCTTGCCGTAAGTTCGTTTCAGCGGCTCGAACTTGCTTCGTGAGCGCTCCCTCTCCTTTATTAATGTTCCGCTGGATCGTGGCGCGCGATCTGATTCTCGCATGGAGACGGCGCGCCGATGTTTTGTCAACGCTCTTTTTCTTTGTCATTGTGGTCAGCCTGTTCCCGCTGGGGATCGGTCCGGAAATGCAGTTATTACGTTCTATCGCACCTGGCGTGGTTTGGGTGGCCGCTTTGTTGGCCTCGATGCTCTCGCTCTCGCGGGTCTTCGCCAACGATTACCAGGACGGTACACTTGAACAGATGCTGCTCACTCCGCAGCCACTCTACCTGGTAGTGCTGGGCAAGGTGTTGGCTCAGTGGCTGGTCGCAGAAGTGCCGCTGGTGTTGATGGCGCCCTTGCTTGGGGTACAGTTTGACCTGGAGCCGAATACTCTCTTGATACTTTTTGTCTCGGTGCTTCTGGGCACCCCGATCTTGAGTCTTATCGGCTCAATAGGCGCCGCTCTGACACTGGGGTTACGCGGTGGCGGCGTGCTGATTGCTCTGTTAATCCTGCCGCTTTACATTCCGGTTTTGGTATTTGGTGCGGGAGCAGTAGACGCCAGCATCATTGGCGCAAATCCGGCGGCTAATCTCTATCTGCTTGGCGCGATACTAGTTTTTTCTTTGGTTTTTGCGCCCTGGGCAACGTCGGCAGCGTTGCGAATATCTTTGGAGTGAGATGAACATTAATTGGTATAAATACGCATCACCCGCTGCCTTTTATCCGCTCGCGGGAAAGATGATCCCCTGGTTTGCGATCCCGGCTGCAATTCTGTTTGTCCTGGGGATCTACATTGGTTTCTTCATCGCACCTACGGATTTCCAGCAAGGTGATGCCTACCGAATAATTTTCATTCATGTTCCCGCTGCGTGGATGGGCATGTTGCTTTACGTCCTGCTCGCTTTTTATGCTGGTATTGGTTGGGCTTTTAATGCGCGGCTGGCGTCAATGATGGCGTCATCGCTCTCAATTACGGGAGCCATGTTCACTTTTCTCTCTTTGGTGACTGGCTCGCTCTGGGGTAAACCCACCTGGGGCACGTGGTGGGTCTGGGACGCTCGCATGACTTCCACCTTGATTCTGCTCTTTCTCTACATAGGATTCATCTCATTACAGGCCGCTATTGATGATCCGCGCCGTGCCGACCGGGCAGGTGCCGTACTGGCATTGGTTGGAGTGATCAACGTGCCGATTATCTATTTCTCAGTGCAGTGGTGGAACACTTTGCACCAGGGAGCTACTATAAGGATCTTGAACAAACCGACGATTGCACCTCCAATGCTGGCGGCAATGTTAATAATGCTCGGCGCGTGTTGGCTATATTCCATTGCCGTGGTTCTGGTACGTCTTCGGTGCATAATTTTGGAAAGAGAACAAAACGCTGCGCGCATCGCGGAAGCAGCCGCTTAAAATTATGAACTGGTCACAATTCTTTTCTATGGGAGGCTATGCCTTTTACGTTTGGGGTTCCTATGTGCTGGCGCTAATAGTCATGGGTGGCGAAGTGCTTCTGTTATGGAAGCGAAAAAAGTCTCTCATGAGCCGCCGCCTCGAACTGACAGGAAGTGAGAACTAATGAAACGACGACACAGACGAATTGCTTTCATTCTTGCTGGGCTTGCAGGCCTGGCAATCGCCGCAGCTCTGGTCCTGAATGCTTTTCAGAACAATCTCGTCTTCTTTTTCAGCCCTTCGCAAGTGGCTGCCAAGGAAGCGCCCGTTGGCCGCACTTTCCGCGTAGGTGGTCTGGTTGAAGAGGGAACGCTAAAGCGTGACAACGACGGGTTGACTGTTCGATTCACAGTGACCGACACTGCCCAAAGTATTCCAGTGGTTTACAAGGGCATTCTTCCTGACCTCTTTAAGGAAGGTCGCGGTTGTGTGGCCCAGGGAAAGGTCGGCTCAGACGGTGTGTTCTATGCGGATCAGGTGCTGGCCAAGCATGACGAGAACTATATGCCTCCCGAAGCCGGACACGCCATCGATAGTGCCAAGACCGGAAAATCGCTGGTGGAGAATTAGATGGTTCCTGAAATTGGACAATTCGCCTTAATCCTGGCCCTGCTCCTTGCAGCCACGCAGGCCATACTCCCTCTGTTCGGCGCCTCACGGGGAAATCGGTCGTGGATTGCGGTCGCTGCCCCTGCAGGTCAGGCCCAGTTTGTCTTTGTGGCAATCGCTTTTTGCTGCCTCGGATACTCGTTTATTACCAACGACTTCTCTGTCCTGAACGTTGCCACCAACTCAAACTCCCGCTTACCGTTGCATTACCGGTTGGCGGCGACGTGGGGCTCGCATGAGGGCTCGCTGCTGTTATGGACCTTAATGCTTGGTCTTTGGACCGTAGCGGTTTCTCTGTTCAGCAAGCACCTACCTGAGGACATGGTGGCCCGAGTATTGAGTGTAATGGGCGTCATCAGTATAGGCTTTCTAATGTTCATGCTCTTTACCTCAAATCCCTTTACGCGGCTCTCGCCGGTTCCGAGTGACGGCCGCGATCTCAATCCGCTGCTTCAGGATCCAGCGATGGTGGCCCACCCACCAATGCTCTACATGGGATACGTGGGTTTCTCCGTGGCTTTTGCTTTTGCTATCTCGGCGCTTATTAGCGGTCGGCTGGATGCGACGTGGGCACGCTGGTCGCGGCCGTGGACTACCGTAGCTTGGATGTTCCTCACTTGCGGCATCGCTCTCGGGAGTTTCTGGGCGTATTACGAACTCGGCTGGGGCGGTTGGTGGTTCTGGGACCCAGTGGAAAACGCGTCTTTTATGCCCTGGCTTGTGGGTACTGCGCTCATTCACTCGCTGGCAGTTACCGAAAAACGAGGAGGTTTCAAAAGCTGGACCGTATTGCTGGCTATTGCCGCATTTTCCTTGAGCTTATTGGGAACGTTCCTGGTGCGTTCAGGCGTGCTGACATCTGTGCATGCATTTGCCACCGACCCCAAGCGCGGAATCTTCATCCTCGCTTTTCTTGCCTTCGTAATTGGCGGTTCACTTCTGCTCTATGCGTGGCGGGCGCGGACGGTGGGTCTAGGCAGTAAGTTTGACGTTATATCACGCGAATCACTCCTGCTGTCCAATAACGTATTGCTTACGGTGGCGGCGGGATCAGTGCTCCTTGGTACGCTTTATCCCCTCATCGTAGACCTTCTGGGTTTGGGCAAGCTCTCCGTCGGCCCGCCCTACTTTAATCGCGTTTTTGTGCCGCTGATGGTCCCTGCGCTGTTCTTAATGGGTGTCGGTCCAATCGCGCGCTGGAAAAAGGCAACTCTGCCGGAATTGGCAGTAAGACTGCGCTGGGCTTTCGTGGCCAGCGCGATTGCTGCAATCATTCTGCCGTCTATTTTTGGCGGGTGGAAAACGCTAGTTAGCTTGGGCTTGCTATTGGCGCTCTGGATCGTCAGCTCGGCGTTCGTAAATCTCTGGGAGCGCGTTCGCGTCACTTCGGGACAGTTGAATATCTGGCAGAAACTGCGGATGCAAAGCCGAAGTTATTATGGCATGCAACTGGCCCATGCAGGTGTAGCGGTCTTTGTTATTGGCGTGACATTGGTCACCGGATATCAGTCGGAAAAAGACGTTCGAATGGAACTGGGCGATACGGTAACCGCGGGAGGTTACGTTTTCAGGCTCAAGAACGTTACTGATGTTCAGGGTCCCAACTACATCGCTGCGCGTGCAGAGATGGAGGTCAGCCGGAACGGCGAGGTCACGACGATGTTGTATCCGGAGAAGCGTTCTTACATGGCTTCGCAAAACGTGATGACCGAAACCGCCATCGACACGGGACTGTTGCGAGATCTCTACGTTTCTCTAGGTGACCCGATTGGTGGACAAGCGTGGAGTGTGCGCGTTTATTACAAACCGTTTGTTGATTGGATTTGGGGCGGCGCGGTACTGATGGCACTCGGCGGGGGATTGGCCGTGAGTGATCGCCGCTATGCGTTGGCAGCGCGCAAACAACGCGCCGCGTTGGAGGCCGGGAAGCAACAACCAATTCCCGTCCTGGCAGCAGTTTCGGCAAAGGAATCATGACAAGATATATTTACTTAATTCCCCTCACATTTTTTGTACTGCTGGTTGTCTTTCTGGGCTTTGGCCTGACGCGCGATCCACGTGAGGTACCGTCGCCGCTCATCAACAGACCGGCTCCTGCCTTTCGGTTGGCCCAACTTCATGATCCCACAAAAACATTTTCCGCCTCGGATATGCGCGGCAAGGTGTGGCTGCTGAATGTTTGGGCCTCCTGGTGCGCTTCCTGCCGCGAAGAACACCCGGTGCTGCTGGAATTATCGCGCTCCGGAGCCATCCCGCTATACGGGCTCGATTACAAAGATCAACCTGAAGACGGAATTGCCTGGCTTAGCGAGCTTGGCAATCCTTACCTTCTCAGCGCTCGCGACAGGGACGGAAGGGTAGGGATAGATTACGGAGTCTACGGCGTGCCTGAAACGTATTTGATTGACCGGGAAGGAATAATTCGCTTTAAGCAGATCGGGCCGCTTACGCCTGAGGTCCTGGAACAAAAGATCCTCCCTCTGTATAAGGAGCTAAATAGCCAATAGGAGGAGACGCAGTACCAATTTGATGAAACACGCAGTATTGACTTTCATTCTTCTATGGGGAGTCGTTTGTTGCGGCGCGCTAGCGGCGGTTGCTAAAGAGGCGCAGCCCGCTGCTGAAGATCCCCAATTGGAGGAACGTCTGGCGAAGCTCTCTGCCGAGCTTCGTTGTCTTGTCTGCCAAAATGAGACGCTTGCCGACTCGCGCGCCGACCTTGCTGTAGATCTGCGTAACCAGATTCGTGAGCAGATGAAAGCAGGGAAAAGTGACAAAGAGATTGTCGCTTTTCTTACGCAGCGCTACGGAGATTTTGTCCTCTACCGGCCGCCCGTGAAACCACAAACATATCTGCTCTGGTTTGGACCTTTTCTCTTACTTGCGTTCGGTCTCTTGTTCCTGTTTCGTTACGTCAGATGGCGCCGCCAATCGATCGTCGAACAGCCGCTCTCCGACGACGAGCGGCGGCGCGCTGAGGAACTACTGAAAATGGGACCAGGAAAGGAGCCGGCAGATCATGTTCTGGCTCGTTTGCGCGGGTTTGGCGGCCATTGCCCTGGCGTTCATTCTGCCGACGCTGCTCGCCAAGGCGGACCGAAGCGAGGCACCCAACGATAGCGGCCGTAAAGAAGCTAATCTGGAGGTGTATCGCGATCAGATCGGGGAACTTGACTCGGACCTGCGCAATGGCATGATCGCCAGGGAGCAATATCAGCAAGAGCGAGATGAACTGGAGCGACGCCTCTTGGAAGACGTTTCGGATTCAAGCACAGCCAGTCCGCAGACAGCAGAGGCAGGACGCAACATCCCCTACGCAATTGCCGTTGCAATTCCCCTGATAGCCACGAGCTTCTATTTACGAGTGGGCAATCCAGCAGCCGCCTCCGCTCCGACAAACGCGGCTTCCCGCCCGGTAGCCGAAGGCGTCATGGCCGCGCCTGACACTTCCGCTCAACAACAACGAATGGAGGCCAACGTAGCCGCTCTCGCCAAAAGGCTTGAGCAAAGTCCAGCTGACGTGCAGGGTTGGACCATGCTTGGCCGCTCATACACTTCAATGGAAAGATACAACGAAGCTGTTGCGGCGTTTGCCAAGGCAACCGCCCTGAGTGCCAACGATGCGGACCTCTGGGCTGACTACGCGTTTTCGCTGGCGATGGCGAATGGACAAAGTCTCCGAGGGCGTCCGACTGAATTGGTCAATCGCGCTTTGAAGATTGATCCGCAGAACGCGAAGGCGCTCGAGTTGGCAGGTAGCGCTGCCTTTGAGGCAAAGGAGTATACCAAAGCGATTGGATACTGGCAGAAGCTGCTCGATAAGAGCCCGGCGAATTCAGAATTAGCCCAAGCGGTTAGTGAACGGATTGCCGAAGCCAGGAAGCTATCTGGTGTCAAATGAGTAGAGAGAATCTTTTATTTGCGATCATCGGTCTTTTACTGGGTTTCATAGTTGGTTTCATATTCGCTAGTACGCTGAGCCAGCGCTCCGGTTCACCGGCTACTGCAACAGTGGCAGGCGGCCAAAATCTGCCAGCGGAACATCCGCCCATCGGGGCGAACACTACGAACAGCAATCCTCAGGGGATGCAAGCCGAGGTCACCGAATCTCTCGAACGGGCTCGAAAAGAGCCTAACAACTTCGAAGCGCAATTAAAGGCCGCCGAACTCTATTATCAGATTCAGCGCTACGATCAGGCGGTCGAGTATTTGTTGAAGGCAAATCAACTACGGCCTGATGACTATCAGACAGTGGTAAACCTTGGCCTTGTCAACCTGGATGCTGGTCATTACGACGCAGCAGAGAAGTGGTACCGTGCGGCGCTGGTAAAGAAATCCGATGACCTACCTGTGGTTGCGGGTCTGTGCGCGGCAACGCTTGGGAAGGGTGATGCGAAAGCGGCCGAGCAGGCAATCGCCAAACTTGAAAAGCTGGATCCCAGCAGTCAGGACCTGCCGCAGTTCCGCGATAAGCTGGCTAGTCTGAAGGCAGGAAACAAGTAAGCGACGGTCAGCAATGAAGGCAAAAGCTTGAAAAAGCCATTTGTCATATATAACTTGACATTCTTCAAATGGCAGTGAATGGCAAATGAGAAATGTCAAATCAGATATGGCAAATGTTTTTAAGCGAGGAACTAATCAAAAGATCTAACCAGAACGCGTCTCTACTGTTCAATAGTCATCTTCACAACCTGCGCCAACAGGATCCTGTCAACGTGGCCATCCTTACCAACCACTACGACCTGTCCTTGTTCAACTAGCACACGCCGTACAGAACTCATATATCGCTCAATCAACGTTCCGTCTAGGGTCTGAATGATAAGTCGAGGTCCGCTTGGCGCCTCTGCCTCAACCGGCGGCTGCTCGGTCGGCCGCTGGCGTTTCCGGCCAGCACGTGCGCTGCGGCCTTTGGCTGCCGACGGAGCGTTAGGTGAAGTTGCAGATTCGGCGGGGGATCTTTCTTTGGGTGGCGCCTCTCTAGGTTCAGTTACTTCGCCTGTACTGGCGGTCTTTGCAGGTTCCGGCGTTTTTGTGCCTCTCCGTCTCGGCGACCGGCGAGAACGAAGAGTTGAAGGTGAAGCTGGCTTGACAGGCTCCGGTTCCGCCGGTTTTTCCATGGCAACCGCGGCTGGTGTCTCGCTGGGTGTGCCAGCTGCGGCTGCGGGTGTTTCACTCGGAGCTGCCGGCTCCAGAAGTGGCCGGGCGGCTATTTCCGGGGCCGGCTCAGGTTCTGCGATTCGCGCGCCTACCGAAGACACTCTCCTAACCTTATTCGAATCCGACCGAGCAGCAGTTCCCGGAGAGTCTACTGGGGCCGTCTCTGCCTGGGCCATGAGAGGTGCACTCAATGGTTCAAATGATCCTCCCAAGCGAATCTCGTAAGTACCCTCGTCGTCGTTCGGAGTTCGAGCTTCAACACGTATGATCAGGTCTTCGCGTTTTCGTAGGTAGAAGCTCTTGGTGATCGAGGTTAAGCTTTCAGCATAAACAGTAAACTTCAGCAGCGGCCGCAAACCGTCGGCAGTAAAGACGTCGATGTCGCCGTTCAGATTTGAGCTTTGAACGGTAATCAGCAAGTCACCGCGTGTTCCCACGAACGCATAAAAATGCGAGGTTACTCTGGCATCGCCAATGTCTCTTGCAGCTATTTTTCCGGAGATCTGATTACTGCTGATGGGCGTAGGGACAGCGATATCACCCGACTGCGCCCGAACTGCGCCGGTTACACAAACCAGCAACAAGAAAGTGCACAAACTCCGTGCGACCGAGTTAAACCAGCAGCGACGAATTGGAATGAAATACATCTGTATAAGGATTCCACTCTGAAGGGCACAAGAATAACAGATTTGCTGCATGAACCGAATCCTCTTAGTCACCCCACACGGCTGAGTAAAACTTTCTTACTTTGTTTGAAAGTTTTCCCTTGACGCGAAGGTTCCGCCTGGTTTAGCCTTGGGGCTAGTTGAAAATGGTTTTCACTTTCATTTAAGAGGGCGCTTATTTTGTGATTAACAAAGGTGAGTTCTTCATTGCCTCCGGACGGAGATTTACCTGCCGCGCGGTGGTACCTGTCCTTCCCGCATTAGCAGCACGTCCCATTGGACACAGGTTCCATAAAAACCAACACGCAAGGTCGATATTAACCACAACACGACGCATTCTAGGACTTGGACTAGTTGGAGTAACCGGTGCTCTCTTAAGCTATGCACAAGTAGTACCAAAGCAACCATCCCTTCGCGGAAAGGTAGTTGATCAATACGGGGCTGCTGTGGCGGGCGCGACCGTCATCGCGGAACCCAAGGATCGTTCCGCAAGCTTTTCTTCAGTAACAGACCAAACTGGCGGGTTCACTCTGACGCTGGATCGTGGCGAATATGTGGTGAGAGTAGTTGCTGATGGCTTTTCCGCGACCTCGCAGTCTGTCACTCTGAGTCAGTCAGGCGATACGGCGGTGGAAGCCGTTTTGCAGGTTGCGGCAATAGCAGGCAGTGTGACGGTTTTTGCCACCGGAACCTATCAGACGGATTCAATCAGCAGTGCTACGAAAACACTGACGCCGCTTCTGGATGTTCCGCAGTCCGTCGTGGTTGTTACGAAAGAGCAGATTCGAGATCAGTTAATGCAAAGCGTTGGTGACGTAGCACGCTACACACCAGGGCTTTCGGTCCATCAAGGTGAGAACAATCGGGACCAGATCATCTTCCGCGGTCAAAGCAGCACCGCAGACTTTTTTCTCAATGGTGTACGAGACGACGCACAGTATCATCGGGATCTCTATAACCTCGAAAGGTTCGAGACGCTGAAGGGACCGAATGCCATGATTTTCGGCCGCGGCGGCGGCGGCGGCGTCATCAACCGTGTGACCAAAGAAGCGAGTTTCTCGGCCTTGCGCGAAATTTCAGCGGTCGGCGGATCTTTCGGCAACAGACGGATTTCCGCCGATTTCGATCAACCTTTCAGCGACAAGCTAGCTTTTCGTTTGAACAGCGTGTATGAGAACTCCAACAGCTACCGCAAATTCGTCAACTTAAACCGCTTCGCCATCAACCCGACATTTACGATTGTGCCCAGTGACCAGACAACGTTCACAATCGGTTACGAATTCGCCCGCGATAGACGCACCGCCGACCGGGGAATCACGTCATTTCAAGGCAGACCTGCTGACGTTCCGATTTCCACTTTCTATGGTAACCCTGAGGACAGCCATGTAAGGTCGGATGTTAGTCTCTTGTCAGGCACGATAGACCACCAGGTTGGTAAACTGACCATCCGGAATCGAACGCTCTTTGGTGATTATGATAGATTTTACCAAAACTACGTGCCAGGAGCAGTGAACGCTGGCAAATCCCTGGTCACCCTTACCGCCTACAATAATGCCACCAAGCGCAGGAATTTCTTCAATCAGACGGACCTCAACTATCTTGTGTCGACAGGACCAATAGAGCACACTCTGTTGGGTGGTGTCGAAGTAGGTCGGCAGTTAACCGACAATTTCCGCAACACAGGATTCTTCAGCAACAGCACCACGTTTATTCAAGTTGCGTATGACCACCCGACCATCTCCACGCCTGTGATTTATCGCCAGAGTGGAACAGATGCGGATAATCATGTTAAGACCAGTCTCGCTGCTACATACTTGCAGGACCAGATTAAACTCTCTCGCCATGCGCAACTTGTTCTGGGCCTGCGCTATGATTACTTCGACTTGCGCTACCACAATAATCGCAACGCCAAAACCCTGCGGCGCATAGACAATCTGGTTTCGCCGCGTGTTGGTCTGGTGATAAAACCCGTAGCCCAACTCTCTCTGTATAGCAGTTATAGTGTGTCGTATCTACCCAGCTCAGGCGATCAATTCTCTGCCCTGACGTCGGTGACAGAGCAAGTAAAGCCGGAGCAGTTTGCCAATTATGAATTGGGGGCGAAGTGGGATATTCGTCGTAATCTCTCCTTTACATCAGCGCTCTACCGCCTAAATCGCACGAATACGAGGTCAATAGATCCCAACAACCCGGCAGCGATCATACAGACCGGAAGCCAACGCACGAACGGCTTCGAGGTTGGATTAAACGGAAATATCACACGGGCATGGAGCACTACTGGTGGCTATTCTTATCAAGATGCTTTCATAACCAGTGCCACGACGGTGGCTATTGCCGGGAAGCAGGTAGGCCAGGTGCCGCGCCACACACTGTCGTTCTGGAATAAATACCAGATCCTGGCAAGACTCGGGGTCGGCTTGGGAATCATTTCGCGCTCAGAGATGTTTGTCGCTGTGGACAACTCAGTTGTTGTTCCTGGATACACGAGAGCCGACGGCGCTCTGTATTACTCCCTTAACGAGAGATGGCGTCTGCAGGGCAACATTGAGAATCTCTTTAACTCGAGGTACTACTTGAACGCCGACGGTAACACCAATATCTCGCCCGGATCTCCCCGCGCCTTGCGCATTGGTCTCATCGCCAGATTCTAGTGGTTGGCTGTAGTCTAATGTGTACAACGGACAGCGATGACAGGGTCAGAACCGTTGTTCCTAATAAATCAATCGAAATCGGCATTAAGCATCTCATTTTGTCGCTTAATTGGGGGCTCACTAAATGCCGGCAATGTTGATTTAGCCACCGACGCAGAAACACTTCATTCCCTCACGATGAAGCGCATTGTTCTCACATCGTTTATCTTTGGCGGGTTGCTGATTTGGAGCTAGATCCGAAGTTTTTGGCAATATAAGCGAGCCGGTTTCCACCGCGACAACCCCAAGTCCTTTTTTCCTGCGGATGCGAAAACTTCCGCTCATAATTGAGTGAAACCCCACACCTTCCTCAACCCGTCCCCGGGTTGCACGCGAAGAATCGAGCTTTTCTCTGGCTTCTTTCGTGGGCACGGGAATTGATCGCGCTAATTAACACCCAGGGTGACTTAACACAAAACGGGATAACAGACGAAGAATTCGCACTTGGAGATCTGGGCCGAGCCGGGGGTGTTCCAGCGAGTTTGTTTGCTTGCATGGGAGGTGACCTTATGCTGCCGTCCAACCAGTCGTTATTCGGCGCCCTGCAACAAAACGGCGTAAGCCGCCGGCGATTTATCAAGTTCTGCACGGCCATGGTAGCCACTCTGGCGCTTCCTCCTCGCTATGTGGCCCAGGTGGCGTCCGCCCTGGAAAAGGCGAAGAAGCCGGTTCTGGTTTGGCTGCAGTTCCAGGACTGCGCGGGCAACTCCGAGTCCATGCTACGTTCCAGTCATCCTACGGTGGTGGACGTAGTGCTCGACCTGCTTTCCTGGGAATACCACGAGTTGGTCATGGCGGGTGCCGGCCACCAGGCCGAGGCGGCGCTCGAACGGGTAGTGCGGGAAGAAAAGGGAAAGTTCATCGCAGTGGTAGAGGGAGCGGTTCCCCTGGCGGATGGTGGCGTGTATTGCACAATCGGAGGCAGAACGGCAGTGGACATTGCGCACCACGTGTGCAGCAATGCTGCGGCTACCATTGCCACGGGAGCGTGCGCCTGGGATGGCGGCCTCGTGAAGGCGGACCCAAATCCAACGGGTGCAGTCGGTATCGAGGAAGCAGTTCCCGAAGCCAAGGTGATCAACCTTGGTGGTTGCCCGAACAATCCAGCCAACACGGCGGCGGTCCTGGTGCACTACCTGACCTTCGGAGAAATGCCGGCCGTGGATCAATATAACCGTCCTCTCTTTGCCTACGGCCGGATTATTCACGACCAATGCGAGCGGCGAGCCCACTACGATGCTGGTCGCTTTGTCCAGGAGTGGGGCGATGAGGGTCACCGCAAAGGCTGGTGCCTCTACAAGATGGGGTGTAAGGGGCCGGAGGCGACCTTCAACTGCCCTTCAGTGCGCTGGAACGATGGGACAAGTTGGCCGGTCAAGGCGGGCCATGGCTGTCTAGCGTGCGCCTCGCACCGATTCTGGGACACCCGCTCCCCTTTTTACGACCGTTTACCTTCCGTTCCGGGGTTCGGCGTGGATGTGACTGCAGGCGAGATTGGGCTGGGAGTAACCGCGGCCGTTGCGGGTGCAACCATCGTGCACGGCATCGCCAGCGCGATTCGCGATCGCATGAGGACCGTCCCCGGGCAACAACATCCACCGGCGAGCCAAGAGCCGCCGAAACAAGCGTAGGAGGAACTTATGGCCCGCATCGTGGTTGACCCGGTGACCCGAATTGAAGGTCACCTACGTATTGAGGCCCAGTTGGATGGTGGTGTGGTCTCCGATGCCTGGAGCTCAGGGACCATGTTTCGCGGCATCGAACTGATTCTGCGCGGGCGCGACCCGCGGGAAGCCTGGATCTGGGCGCAGCGAATCTGCGGCGTGTGCACAACCGTCCATGCCTTAGCTTCGGTTCGCGCCGTCGAGGATGCCCTGGGGATCGAAGTTCCACAGAATGCGCGCATCATCCGCAATATCATCGCAGCCAGCCAACAGGTGCAGGACCATGTCATCCACTTTTACCACCTGCACGCACTTGACTGGGTCGACGTCACATTGGCCCTGAAGGCAGATCCGGGAAAGACTTCGCAGCTTGCGGAGTCGATCTCTGACTGGCCAAAGTCTAGCCGGACCTATTTCAAAGGCATCCAGGACCGCGTTAAGGCGCTGGTGGAGAGCGGGCAGTTGAGCCTGTTCAGCAGCGGGTATTGGGGCCATCCCGCCTATCACCTGCCGCCTGAGGCAAACCTGTTGGCGGTCGCGCACTACATCGAGGCGCTTGAATTTCAGAGAGAGTACATCCGCATCCATGCTGTGTTGGGTGGCAAGAACCCCCATCTGCAGACGTACCTGGTGGGAGGCATGTCGACCGCCATGGATCCCAACGAGCCGCAGGCGACGATCAACCCCGAGCGGATCGGCTTCCTAACCGAGGTGGCAGCACGGGCACAGCAATTCGTTGACCAAGTCTATATTCCCGACGTGCTGGCGGTTGCGGGCTTTTATCCTGACTGGTTCACTCGTGGCGAGGGACTGGGAAACTTCTTATCTTACGGAGATTACCCCCAAGGCGGCATAAAGGATGCCTCGCGCTTTTTCCTGCCGCGCGGGATCATCTTAAACCGGGATCTTGCCACCGTGCATCCGGTTGATCCGGCCAATGTAG
>Ga0209431_10001021_pt1 | contig 23353 bp, 23 predicted proteins | sample RifCSP13_3_FD_184021 | JGI IMG/M metagenome (GOLD analysis project Ga0209431, IMG submission 184021) | Soil microbial communities from Rifle, Colorado - Rifle CSP2_sed 13_3 (SPAdes) (version 2) | ecosystem: Environmental > Terrestrial > Deep subsurface > Rock core/Sediment | place: Rifle...
CACTAAACCTCAAAAATAGAATCAGCCTATTGGTTCAACTTTGTGATTAAATATTTTAGTATCCAATATTTAATCATATGGAGTAAGGGGGCTAACGGGGGATATCCCCCGTAATATCCCCGTGGAGTAAGGGGGCTTACGGGGGATATCCCCCGTAATATCCCCCGTAATATCCCCCGTAATATCCCCGTGGAGTAAGGGGGCTTACGGGGGATATCCCCCGTAATATCCCCCGTAATATCCCCCGTAATATCCCCCGTAAAAATGTTTTCTATTTGTTGAAAATATTAAATATTAAATGAATGTTTTAGAAGAATGTTTAATGATTAAGATTAAACAGGGATTGAACATTTTGATTATTGGGCCGGGCGGAACTGGTAAATCAACGTTGATAAAAAAGGTCACCAGCAGAATGAATTTACAGGAGATTGCCATTACCTCTTCAACTGGTGTATCAGCCATAAATATAAATGGACGAACGTTGCATAGTTTTTTCGGGGTTGGATTGGCCAATGAGCCTTTTGAAAAGATTATAGAACGGGTAAGAAAAAGCAAGGCAAAAAAGAATATCAAACAAGTAAAAACCCTTTTTATTGATGAAATAAGTATGATTTCGGGAGAGTTATTCACTATTCTTGATGAGGTCGCCAAATACATTAGAAATTCAACAGAACCTTTTGGAGGAATACAGGTGATAGCATCCGGAGACTTTATGCAACTCTCTCCAGTAAAAGGCTCTTGGATCTTTACCTCTAAAGTATGGAAAAAAATACAATTAAAGCCTTTTATTCTTACAAAACCATTCAGATATGAGGATAAAAGTTTCTATGAGACATTAATGAGGGTAAGAATTGGAAATCTCACAGAGGAAGATATTGAGAAAATAAAGGTAAGACAAAATGCCTATAAAGAGTATAGAAAAATTAAACATAAGACTGGAGTAATTCCGACAAAATTATTCTCTACAAGAAATGCTGTTGATGAGATTAATAAAAAGGAATTGGAAAGGCTCTCCGGAAAGTATATTCATTTTACTGCTCAAGATACAATTATTAAAAAGAATACAAGAATTTCAAATGAAATATGTGAAAAACATCTCGACCTACTTGCACCAAAGGAGATTATCGTTAAAATAAATGCACAGATAATGATAACGTGGAACATTGATGTGGAAAATAAAATTTCAAATGGGACAAGAGGGGTATTAAAAGATATAACGGAAAATGGAATTCTTGTGACCCTAAAGGATAATAGAGATATAAAGATTGAACGTATTGAATATAAATACAAGAATGATGAAGAGTCTCTCATAAGACTACAATACCCTATAATAATAGCCTATGCATTAACCATACATAAATGTCAGGGGTCAACATTGGATTTTTGTATGATTGATATCGGCCCAAAAATATTTGCACCTGGGCAGGCCTATGTTGCTCTTTCGAGAACAAGAGGCTGGAACACTCTTTTAATTAGAAGGTTCAATGTGAATTCCATAATAGCCGATAAAAAGGCTCTGGAATACATTGGAAAACTTTGAATGCGAAATCCGCGTTTGGAGGCCTGATCCGTTCAAAAGTATTGATAAACTCTATTTTATTTTATACATATAATGGATATGTATAAAAATATTCGGGTTATTTTAGAGAAATTAAATAACTCTGATTTAAATTTATTAAAAAAATATTATGAAATTTCTGATAAAACAACTGATTTTGAAACTATATCAATATTAATTGCATTCGGAAAACGAGGAACAATGTGCCGAGAAAATCCATTAAAAAATCAAAAATTTGTCTTGCATGATACTTTATTCTATGCAATCTCTGGAGAATACGAGAAACGCATAGGTCATGGAGGATATGGCGACGTTTATAAATCCAAAACAAATATAGCCATAAAAGAGTTTAAAATTCCAAATATAGCGGAAATAGGTCTTTTAAATCATTTACATCATCCATCCGTGATGTGCCCATATGCTGTCAACATTGCCAATAATTTATTTATAAAAGTTGCGATGCCATTAGGAGAAGGAACGTTGGCCAATTTGATGCCTATTTTAAAGTATAGCATTGATTTCAGGAAAAATGTATTTTTTCAAATTCTTAAAGGGCTGGAATATATGCACAGTATGGATGTTTGGCATCTTGATATAAAACCTGAAAATATTTTATATTTTACAAATACAGATGCCGGTTTCACTATTAAAATAGCCGATTTTAGTTTAGCCTCTATAAAGGGTATAAAATTTACACAGTATATTTGCACATATATTTGGAGACCACCAGAGATCATTCTTGGATATAACAATTATGATGGGCTTGTGGATATATGGTCCACCGGTATTATATTACTTGATTCAATATTTTATGATAATTTTTTTAAAACAGGTGCCCAAGATGTTGTAGACCTATTGGACTTGCAAAATGTACCAAAAGAGTTTGCGATTTTATATAACATTTTCGCACTCATAGGATTTAATGATGATGTAATACCAGGCTATAAAACAAGAACCCTTTTAAAACACATGCCAAAGGAGATTGTTAATTTCAGCAATGACCTTTACATGTATAGGAACGCATTAAAAAATAATACAAATGACGAGGAATTTACATTGCTCCAAAGAATGTTCGCCTATTTACCCAATCGAATAACCGCCTCTGAAGCATTAAAAATGCCCTACTTTGACAATGTAAGGAATAAATTTAATTATCCCTCTTTACCCAACTCTTGTGCTGGCTCATTGACCCCCTATATTTCAGAGATTTCAAATTATATAAATAGAACATTTGTTCTCAAAAAAATTACAACATCATTTGGGACTGATGTAAGGCTAACATTTTACGCATTAACATTGAATGATATGTTAAAGAATTCAAATGTAGAGAATATTGAGAATATAATAGATTTTACAAAACTAATCTATTGGAGTCCTGTCAAATTCAACAATAAAGGCGTCAAATCCATACTTGAACAAATTGATTTTAATATCTTTTTTTCAACGTGTTTTGACTTTATCGAAAAATATGTTGTCAAAGATGACGAATACATGAAATCAAAAGAGTTATTACAAGATAATATTCTGAACCAGTATGTTGGCGATTTTATGTTTGATAAAAAAATAAATTATTCAGAACTTGTTTTACATGAAATTTCAAAACTAAATCTGAATATTAATGAGGAATGCATATTCCTATATATACGAACAAAGATAAAATTGGCTCTTTAATATTTTATTTTTAATTTGAATGAATTTAAAAATTTTATTTTTAAATTCATGGAAACCATTGTAAAATTTCTTTAATAATACATTCATCATTATTTTCAACCCTTATACATTTAACTATTTTCGAGCCAAATTCAATCTTGTCCATAAAGGTTTCATCATGGTATTTTAATAACTTTTCTTGATAGTCTAATTCAATATTCTCTTCGCCTTTTCTATTTCTCTTTTTAATCCTTTGCATACAGACATCAATTGGAGGTCTTAAATAGATAAACAAATCAGGCTTTATTGGCATTAATTTTGACCACATCTTCCATAGACTATGATAATCCTCAAACTCGGTCTTATCCATCATTCCTGTATCAAACAATGTTTTTGCAAAAATGGTATCTGTCAATATGCTTCTTTCTGAAATAAAAACATCAGCCTTTTCACTGGCCATTTTAATTACCTCTGTAATTCGATCATGAAAAGCCATTATTTGAAACTGAAAACTCCTGTGTTTTGGGTCATTGTAAAATTGCTCTAATCTACCTGATGTTTGCCAGAGATCAACAGGCTCTTTTATCTCAACGACCTTTAAACCCAACTTTAAAAGAGCGGGAATAATATAGTCTCTAATAATGGTGGTTTTTCCTGCCCCAATAATACCATCAACAACTATAAACATTATTTTAAAAAAAGACATTTTTAAAATAAAATCAATTTTCTTTAAATATAATAATGAAAAACAATAAACAGAAAAAATTTAACAATGCATTACTTGCGGCCAAAGCCGCATTAGACGCCGCTGGCATACCATTTCATCTTCACTCTGGAACGGCCTTGGGAGCACATCGTGAAAAAAGATTTATCCCTCATGATGAGGACATTGATCTTGGCGTATTTGAAGAAGATTACAATCATAATCTTGCGTCAGAAATGTATAAACATGGGTTTGAGATTAAACATTTAAAACATTTTGGAACAATAAAATATGGAAAAGAATATTCATTTAGGTATAAGAATGGTGTACCATTAGATATTTTTTTGATTTACACTGAAAAAAACTTTTTTTGGTATGCTAGTTATTTTGGGATGTGTAATAAATGTCCCAGAAAAACTTGCAGATGGAAACTAAGACAATATCGCCCAGTCAACATTAAATTTAAAGGCATCCAATATAAAACAGTTCCCATGAAAACCTTGATTGATATGTATGGAAAAGATTGGAGGATACCCCATAAATTTTCCTATGATGAAGGTATTGAAAAAGGCCTATATAAAGGACTGATTTGCTAAAAGGAACATTCCTTTTAAACAGTTTTGTAAATTTCTATTTACAAAACCAACCCTCTTGTCCCTCATCGGAATACATTTGTCTCATTTAGCATTTTTAACGTGCTGCTTTGACAAGGTGGTTTTTGACTTTTTTTCCTTGAGAAAAGAACAAAGTTTTTTCCAGTCATCCCGAGGAATTTCAGAAAGAAGAGGATTATTGGAATACCAGATTTTAAGATTTGGAGAAAGATTAGAAAGAGAAAATGGAAAGGAAGAGATCTTGTTGTCTTCGCAATAAAATGCCTTGAGATTTGAAAGATTTCCAATTGAATCAGGAAGAGAATCAAGATAATTGCTGCCACAAAAAAGTTGTTCTAATTCTTGTAAAAGCCCAATATCAGCTGGAAGAGATGTTAAATCATTTCCGTTACAAGACAAATATTTCAATTTCGTCAAGCACAGAATGGGGGACAAGTCTTTGAGACAACAATTGGAACAATCGAGACTTTCCAACTTGCTCAAAAAAGAAATCGTTGAAAGAAGAAAAGGACCATATTTATTTGGAGTCAAACTACCAAAATCACCAATGCTCAAGTGTCTCAAATTCACAAGCTTGTCCACTCTTAAATAAAATGCCTCTACCATATCAAATGTTCCATTTACGGGGAACGTATAACACTCCAATTTAGCCAATTTTTCTATTGAAAGAAAGGCAAGATCACCTGTGAATTGTTTCATACTTTTTTGTGTGATTCCTATGTAGCAGTCCCGAGAAAATCACTTTTAAGCCCGCAAAGCCCGTGTTTAAAGGTGAACAATAGTCTAATCCTATTGTGGAAAGTCATGTTTCAAGGTCTGATTTTCTACCCCGGCGCGGGCGCCAACCTTGAATTGATGAGAAAGAACAGCTAAAAATCTCAATCAATGTTTTTATCTGTTCTTCCTCATTGTTCCCCAATGGAATATCCATAACATTTGACCCAAATATTCGCAATTCATCTCTGTCAAGTGTACAAAAAACATCAAGCCCATTTGTATGCCACGAAATATCCATTCTTCCATCCTCCACCGCCCCCAGTTCCGGCTCTGAAATTTTAGGATTTTCAGATAAAAATGTCGACAATGCAATCCACGCAATATGTATAATATATGGATCAATAGGCATCGCATCCTCTCCATCCCATCCAAAAGTAAGATTAGATAGATCCCTTAATCGTTGCTCCATTTATTACTATATTTTAAGAAAATTAAAAATCAATGTTTTTGAACAATGTCACACGCGATTGAAATCGGCGTTTTAATGCGAGGTCGCGAGAAATTGATTTAAAAAACTATTTTTAGTTTAAAGGAATGTCGTCTGAATATAGTTTTAGTGAGCCTTGCATTCATGATGAAACAGAGACTATTGATGGAGTAGTATTATGTGTTAAATGCGGCTTTCAAATAAATGAAACATTTGATGATATTGAATCTCATTACTATGGTTCATCGGATACACGATATAAAAGCGATCCGGGTAGACATAATTATCGTGGAAATGATGAACGTTCGCTTTACAATGATTTGGATGTTTTAGGGTTTCCTCCAAATATTATTGAAAAGGCAAATGAATATTATAAGAATATTATTGAAAATAAGATTTACAGGGCTAAAAATAGATTATCAATAGTATTCGCCTGCACCTTTCACGCACATGAAACAGAAAATGTTCCTTTTATCCCCTATGACTTGGCCAAACAATTTAAAATATCACGAAAGAAAATGTCCCATGGACTAAAAATCTATTCTAAAATATTCAAAAAAAGACCAGATAAAAAGTACATTACCGCCTTGGACATTGTTCCAAATATATTACAAATATTATGCGTAGATAAAGTAAGAATGCAGGATTGCTTGGATGACATTAAATACATTTATGACTATATCAGCACAACAAGTAGAGTTTTTAACTGCTCCAGTCCCCAAACTATAGCCGCAGGAATAGTCTACTATTATCTTCTGCTGAATAATATATTCATAAACAAGGTTGATTTTTCAATCATCTCCCATTTGACTGATGTCACCTTTACAAAAATCGCAAATGAAATCAAAAGTCGTATTGGTGAACCTTTTAAAGCTTGAATTTTTATATATATATATATATGTATATAAAAATAATTTTTAATCTTTATCATTTTTTTTCTTTAGAAAGGTGCACCCCACGTTATATTCTTTTTCCTACAGTCAAGAGATTCTCCGTCAGTCATCCAAAAAAGACCAGACGTTAGTAATTCAGCATGAAACGTCCAGTCCATCATTTGAGTAAGTTGTTCGGGAGAATACTGTTTCATTATAACTGAAGGCATACTTGTCTCAACCCCATTAATTTTTGTTTTTGGAGAACCATAATTTCCCATCGTCCAGCGATGTTTATCTATAACAGGGCGGTCTTCAGAATCAAATAGGACTGTAGCATAGCCCTCCGCATCTATAGGGCCTTTTACATATGGTCTGCTTCGTTTTGTAACATAAATTTTAATAGAGTCAGTCATATTAATAATTTCCATTAGGAGTTTTAAAAAAAATCAATTTTTTCGTTGGGAACTATCAAACAATTTATAAAACATGTCATATTTCAAGTCACGTAATCTATAAAAACAATCGACGTTTCAAAGGTATAAAAATATTGAACATAAGACACACATCCCAGATCAAGATCCACAAATTGACATTATATAGTTTCTATTTGTAATGATAGTAAATTATTTTGTTCATTGATATTTATACAATATGTTGTTGTACAAATTCTATTAAATTTTGATATCAAAATCAATGTTTTTCTCCATAAATAACACATTTACGCACATTTTCTCATTGTATTACACCAGTTTGGATTATTTGATTGAGGTGTAAAGGTATAGATTGGCCCAACGGCAAGTCCAGTTGTTTTCAACAATATACTTCTGGTGTCTCGCACATCATAATTCCTCTGTTGCAAATAATCAGCGCTTTTAAAAAGTCCACATTGTTTCTGTAAAACATTCTGTCTAAACGCCTGTCCTTGAGGGCTACAACAAAATAAATCAACATTAAGAGCAGTCGGATTAATAATAAGATTGTTCATTACTTTAAATAAAGTTTTTTAAAAATAATAAGATTGTTTATTACTAAAAAAAAAAAGAAGGTTTTTTTAAAATATTTTCATTTAGTAATGTTGGAATTATCAAGATTATTGAATAACAAATTTTTACCATTGTTCGTCTTTGCAGGACTTTTTGTCTTTCAAGTGTGGTCCATATTCACCTCTGATATTCAGAGCACTGACCAAATGTCCGCCCAAGAAATGCGACGCAGAATGCTTATAGGTTCTGGTATATCTCATGTAATTGTTGGTCTTTTAATTTACTTTTTGCTGACTCGCGATACCCCCTATGAAACTCTCGCTTGGGTCATCGCATTGGCTCCCATTATTGTTCATATGGCTCTCTTGGCTATTTTCCTCTACTACCAAACAACCGGATATTTTATGCGGCTCGTCTAAATGTTAAATAATTATTTATTTAACATTATAATTTTCTTTTTCGTTTAACAATGGTCGAAATATTCTTCTGCAGAGTATCGCTCTTCCATTTTTCATAGGCCTCAAGAAACTCTGCCAATTCCTCTTCCCACATTTTCCGTGGCGTTTTGTTCTTTAATCTTTCAATCTCATCCAAAATATCCTTTATTTGTTTTATTAAATCTCTGTATTTATCACGTGTAAAGGATCTGACCGCCATATCCGTCAAATATGAAAAATCCCCCTTTTTTCTCCAAAAGTTATTCTCCTCAAAATATTTAAACAAATCATTCTCAGTCTTTTTTAAAAGACTGACATTCTCCAATACTCTTTTTATAAATTTCGCCTTTGATTTGAGTTCCTTTGACTTTTCATTCAACACTTGTACCAAATAGTCCTTTCGTGTCTCGTAAAATTTATACCTGACCGAACAAAAAGTAGCCATAATCTCCTCCACTCCCCCATATTTTTTTATTCCTCCATTCTCTGTAAAAGCAGTCATATTCAAAAGACTCTCCATTGTAAAAAGTTTTAGTTTAGGATCTTTAATCCTCAATTTTTGCTGCGACCAAACCTTGAAATTCACATTATACGCATCCCCATGCCATTCCCATTTTTTAACAATACTTTTTCCCCCTCTGCTCGTCGCATTTCCCAGAGCCACTTGCAGCCTCTTTATCAATGTTTTTTTAACCCCAGATGTTGATAGACCATTTTCAGAGAGTAAATCTTTTAATTGTTTTACAGTCATCTTTCCATAACCCGAATTCTCCTTTTGACCGGTCTTTAAAACATTTAAAACAGCCTTGTAATTATCGGTCCACATCCCAACAGGCAATTCAGTTATCTCATATACATTTTGCCCAGTCTCATTCAACCTTCCTGAATAAATAATTTTCTCTTTTGTTTGCTCAATCTCACCCTTGAATTCCCAGCACCAAGGCTTTATTTCAGCCGTTGGCTTTTTAGTCAACCAATTTTTTATCCACCGCACCAAATCTATAGGATTATAGGTTGGAATATTAGTCGAATAACCAGTCCCAATACCCTTGCATCCATTCACCAAAATCATTGGTATAATTGGAACATAAAATCGCGGCTCAATCTTTTTTCCTTCATCTTCAATATAGTCTAATAATGGATCATCCTCCTTTCTAAAAATTTTACGAGCAATCGGCGACATATTAACGAAAATATATCTTGAGGCGGACGCATCCTGTCCACCCATATTTCTTGTTCCAAATTGCCCAATACCCTCAAACAATGCTATATTATTTGAACCCACAAATGTTTGGGCCATCCCAATAATAGTTTGTTCCATACTACTTTCTCCATGGTGATATTGGGATAGGCCAGCAACCTCGGCAGAAAATTGTGCCACTTTGAATTCTTTGTTTAATTTTTTTAATCCAGCCCATAACCCCTTTCGTTGAGAGGGCTTTAACCCATCAATAACATTTGGAATACTCCTTTTATTATCATAGATGCTGAAATTTATCATTTCATTATTGAAAAACTCACTAATCTTTACCATTTCCCTGCCATTCTTCTCATTGTATTTGAATTCCGTTTCAACATAGTTTTCAAGCCATTTCTTTCTCTCATCCGCATTCTTTCCAAAGATCATTTCAACCGCTTCCACTGTTTTAATATCCGTAATGTATTCCACATTTTTTGGATTTGAAAAAATCTCATAAATTTCAGAGTCTGTGCTCGTCCCCAAACCTTTATAATATTTAGCCTCGTATTTACGCTGTTTGTCCGCCGACTCGACTGCCCATTTTTTAAAGTCTTTAATGTAATAAAAGTTAAAGATATTTTTACCACTTGTCGCCTTTACTATTGGAGTCCTTATTGTTTTAATAAAATTCCGAGATAACAAAGAAGAAAAGAAATATTGAAAGAAATTTATAATCAAACCTTTAATGTGATCTCCATCTGGGTCCGCATCCGTCAAAATACAAACACATCCATATCTCAGCGTACTATATTCCTTTTCATCAGAATAATCCACTCCATGCCTCAGCCCCAAAATTTTTTTAAGATTTGTAATCTCTTCATTCGCATTTATCTGTGTCGATGTATGCTTTCTCACATTCAAAACCTTCCCCCTCACCGGCAGTATTCCATACCAATTAGTCCCGTCTTTAATAGTGGAAATTCCTTTTGTCGCAAATGCCTTTGCCGAATCTCCCTCTGTTATAAACAATGTGCATTTCAAAGATTGTGAAGAACTCGCCTTGTTCGCATCGTCCGCTTTTGGGATGTCTATAGAGCTCTTTTTTCTTCCATCAGTCTTTTTCAACTCCTTCATACCCTGAAGACGAACCATCTCCTCTATATTTTCCATAAATGACCAACGCAATATCGCAGAAATTTTTGACTCTTGAATTTCAATTGTCGGCTTTGGACTGCATAAGATTCCTTTTGTTTGGCCCTCAAATTCTGGGTTATTCAAATTGCATTTCACAAACATTAAAAAATAATTTTCTAATGTTTTCACCGTAAAATGAACGCTCTTACTCGAATACTTTTTATTCAGCCTCTCCAAAATCTCTTTGAATATAGCCTTTTTCCATTCATCTACATGAACTCCCCCATATTCAGTCACAATACCATTTACAAAAGAAATCTGACTAAAACCAGGCTCAAATTCCTCTTTTTCACATAAAACAATAGTACTATCCTTCGATTTTAACTCAACCTGATTTGTGGCGGCAACGACCGTATAATATTGCACATATCTTGAAAACTTTTTAATCGGTCCCAATTTCTCCCCATTGAATAAAACCGTCTGCTCCGTTATCATTGCACAATCAATACATAATTTTCTAATAACAGAAATATGCTCATCACTATACCCATCCACATTAAATCGCCTGAAATCAGCAATATAAGAAATCTTCGCATATCCTTTGGTCTGTTTTTTTTTTGTTATTTTAGGCTTTTCAGCCTTTCCCATGTTTTCTTTGTATTTCTGCTTGAAACAAAGACCAGTTTCAGGATCATAACATTCAACTGAAAAAAAAGAGGAAAAAATATTCGTCAATTTAACTCCAACCCCATGCGTTCCAGCACCAATTCTAACCTTATTTTCATCATAATTGCTGGAACTATTCAAATGCCCGAAAATAATCTCCGCCTCATAATGCTCCGTCGAATCAATAACCTCCTCATCCTTTCCCCATTTATGTATTCTGTTCGGAATACATTTACCATCATTCCATACCGATATCTCTCCTGTTTCTTTATCAACATTTACAACAATCCTCTTTAGAGGCGTCTCGGTTTCACGGCTGACAAAGAAATTGTCCTGCGCATTACTCAAAACTTCATAAAATATATGCACAAGACCAGCATTATAGGTAATCTCCTTTTTAACTATTGAATCAGCCTCCGAAAGCCATATATTTCTCTGAATATTATTTATTGAACCAATGTGCTGAGCAGGCTTTTTTAATATCTGATTCCTCTGCGATAAATGGGTATATGTTGTCATTTTATATTTGCCTTTAATACAAATATAAAATCATTTTTAAACGGGGATATTACGGGGGATATCCCCCGTTAGCCCCCTTACACTATATTAATCATTTTGGCCCATATTACGGGGGATATCCCCCGTAATATTTTTAGCCAGTTTATCGGCCGCATTATTTCCATACCACAATAAATAATCAAAACTATTCACATCTTGAGGCCTTTCTTGATGTGATTTTGTATGCATAAGTGACACATTAAACTCCTTTTTCTTATCCAATATTGATTGAATAAGTTCCCTATTTGCAACGTCCTCATTACTATTATTTTTCCAGCCATTATTTATCCATTTTTTATACCATTTAGTCACACAATTTATCGCATATTCACTATCACTGATAATACAATATTTTCTATTCTTTTTAAATATTTTAAAACACTCAAAAATAGCCAACAATTCCATATAATTATTTGTTGTGGTACCCTTGTATTTTTTACTTTTATTTCTTGGATCCCCCTTTCCAAAGAAAATTCCAAATCCCCCAATCGATCCCTCTTTTCCATTGTTAAAACAAGAACCATCTGTAAATACATATTCAACATCCTCAACCTCTTCCTCCTCAATCTCCTGACCCTTTTTAACATATACTTTTTTCATTTCTTTATCAATCCATTTTCCATCTTCATAATCCAATCTCTTTTCATTCACATCAGAAACCATTTTGATCATTTCATCAATCTCATCCACCTCTTTTTTAGGCTTTTTGCCATCCTTTTGTTGTTTTGGTTTTTCTTCTGTTTCCTCCGCTGTTTCAATCTCTTTTTTAGACTTTTCGCCATCCTTTTGTTGTTTTGGTTTTTCTTCTGTTTCCTCCGCTGTTTCAATCTCTTTTTTAGACTTTTCGGCAACCTTTTGTTTTGGTTTTTCTTCTGTTTCCGGCGTTGTTTCAACCTCTTTTTTAGGCTTTTTGTCAACCTTTTGTTTTTTTTCTGTTTCAATCTCTTTTTTAGACTTTTCGGCAACCTTTTGTTTTGGTTTTTCTTCTGTTTCCTCCAATGTTTCCGGCGTTGTTTCAACCTCTTTTTTAGGCCTTTTGCCAACCTTTTTTGATTTTTCCGCTGTTTCAACCTCTTTTTTAGGCCTTTTGCCGGCCTGTTGTGATTTTTCCGGCTTTGACGCCTTGTTGGATTCAGAGGAATTCAATTGTTTAATGATATCTGCATATTCGGCCTCGTTTTGTTTTGGGACAGCAACACCAAGATCGTCATAAAATATAAAATTTTTCTTATTTGAGACTGTTTGTTGAATAGCCTTTTGTGTTTTTAAATTTAAATATTTTGAATTATTTTTTGCATTTTGAATAGCGGTTAAATTCACCTTTTTTACTGGTGGTGTTCCAATTCTTTCTCCCAAAAACGCAATCAATTCATCCAACGGTATATTATACTCCTTTGCAATATCTTCATAAATAGTCTTAAATTGAGCCATAATAGGCTCAATCAATTTCTTTGAAATGAGCGCCTCAATTTTATTATCATCCATTAACATTGATTAATCATTCGTATTAAAATCATTTTTTATATTTAGGAAAGAATAATGAATGATGGTTTTAAAGTTGAAAAAGATGCAACGTTCAATTCAGTTATTGTTTCATCAACGTTGAAAATACCTATTTTTGATGATTTTCCCGACTTATTGGGAATAACCGGTCAGTCAGGTTTTTTAGGAGATATTATTTTTAATACTGCATCAGGCTTTTTTTACGGCCATAATGGCTCAACTTGGGTTGAATTGAGTGCGACAAGCGGCTCTATAACATTATCAACTGAAGCCGGCGAGAGCTTGGTATTCGACGGAATCGGTCCAGACCTTAAATTAAAAGGGTTGGCCTCTGATGGAACAGTAGTTATAACAGCAGCTTCTGACACGGTGAATTTATCAGTTCCCGGAGGTGGAGCAGCCAATGTCACTTTAACTAATGTAGGAGTAGGAAATAGTCTTGTTGATGATGGCGTCGGACCAGATTTGTCCATAAAAAGTCTATCAGCAGGAAGTAATATTCAAATAACAGATGGAACTGACTTAATAATAGATTTAATAAATGATATAGTCATTAATTCAATAACAACAACATTCATGTATATTGAATCTGGAGGATTTACATCTAGAATTTCACAGGATACATTATTGGCTGATGCAATTCTGCATATACCAAGCGATGTCGTTAATTCCACCTTTGTATTTGACAATACAACGCAGACTTTAACAAATAAAACAATTGATCGCTCATTAAACACTTTTTTAAATTTGAATATTGTTAATGCTGATGTTGCAACTGGCGCAAATATTGATAACAATAAATTGCTCTTTTTTATTAAAACATTGAACAATTATGCTTGGGGAAATGGTGCATTAACTTCCGTTGGAGCAGGAGGCGGAGATAGAAATATTGCATTCGGAACCAACGCAGGTTCCCTTATATCCTCTGGAGACGATAATGTGTGTATCGGAACATCCGCAGGAGATGCAATATCAACAGGAAGCAGAGATATTTGCATTGGAACAAATGCTGGGACCTCAATTACAACCGCCAATGATGCTATCATTATTGGAACAAATGCTCTCCCTTTATTGTCAACATCCGCCAATCTGGAAAGTGTCATTATTGGACATAATGTTGGAGATTCTAAACCTGACACAACAACCGTTCAATCGGTAGTAATCGGATATCATACCGCCGGATCTAATTTTAGTAATCAGAGCGTTCAAATAGGCTATAATGCAATGAAAAACGCACATAACTCTACAAGTTTAAACTCTATTATGGGTTATAACTGCTTTTCTGCGAATGCAAATGCTGGTTCAAGTTATAATTCTCTTGTTGGATCTAGTATTATGCGTCAAACAACCAATACTTGTACATTGAATGCAATGTTAGGGAACGGTATATTTGATTCAATGTCAGCAAACGCATGTTCAAGAAATGTTGCCGCAGGGTTTGGAACTTGTTTGGCAACCACGGGGGCATCATCTGATAATGTTCTTGTTGGATATAATTGTCTTTCAAATTTTACCACTGGAAGTGTGAATAATTCAATTATAATTGGAAACGGAATTCAAGCGTTTGGTGAGACCGACACTTTATCAAATTTGCTCGCCCTAATGCCAAACGCTTCAACTCTTCCATCCGGTATCACATCAAATGCTGCAATTCTTGGAAATTCATCAATGACAAAGTTTGTATGCCCGGGAACTAATTTTAATACAAATGGTATAGTAGTATCGTCATCAAATGAATTATCCTCTACAACAACTGTCTCACAACAGATTACCTTTTCCTCCGGCATAAAAACCGATACAATTGATGAGGTTTCGACTGGTGCGGGAGTAACAATTGATGGTCTCCAAATTAAAGATTCCGCCATTCAATTTACGGCACCTTTGTCTACATATGAGGAAACAACTGCAACAACTCCAGGTTGGGTTGGAATATGGAGCGGAGGCGCTATAGTCTTTGATACGAATGTGTTTATAACAAAATTTGGTGATGTTGTGACATTAAGTATAACCGGAACAATAAATGCCTCAGATACAGCATCATTTATAACCTCATCAGCCTTTCTTGCTGTCGCATTTCGGCCAACAATAGATATTTTTGGATATTGCTCTATTCAAAATAATAGTACAGAGGCTCGCGGAGCATTTGTTATTTTAACAACAGGTGTGATAAAAATTTACGGAGGAGATTATTTAACAAATTTTTCAGGCACTGGAAATGAAGGATTTCATAACTTTTCTGTTAGTTTTATATCTTAAATAATAATAATAATGAGTTTTAAAATTGATATTGACAAAAATCTCCATATGCTACATATTGCGTCAATATTTAAAATACCCAGATATGATGATTTTTCAGATTCTTTAGGCATAACTGGCCAATCCGGATTTGAGGGAGATATTATATATAATAAATCAACGGGATTTTTCTACGGGCATGATGGAACAATATGGGTGAAATTTGATTTTCCTCTTATATTAATAACACTATCAACAGAGGGCTCTGGCGAAAGTCTGGTTTTCAACGGTGTTGCTCCAGATTTTAAATTAAAAGGATTGGAGACCGATGGAACACTTGTTATAACAAGTCAGCCAAACACTGTAGATATAACTATAACCGGAGGTGGTGCAGATAATGTATCACTTGCGTCCGTTGGAGGAGGAACTTTTCTCGTAAACGATGGAACAGGCCCTGACTTGGCCATTAAAGGCCTTTTAAATAGTACAAATATACTCTATAGTGGAACTACAGACTATTCTATGGCATTGAATAATGATATTACCGTATCTACATCCAAGACGCCAACATTAAATATAAAAGATGATGGAACATATTCCTCAACTATTGTTACCGATGTAGTGGGCTCAAATGTTGTCTGTATAATACCGGCATCTGTTAGTACATCAATTTTTGCATTTGAAGATAGTACACTCGCGTTTTTAAATAAAATTATAAGTAGGACTACAAATACTTTTACTAATCTAAATTTAACAGACATAGATTTTTCCGTTGGCGCGGCAGTTGATAGTAATAAACTATTATTTTTTTTTCAAACGAGCGCGACATATGGGTGGGGAGATACTGCATTAGCCAATCCTCCATCTCTCACCAATAATATAGCCATTGGAACTGGTGCAGGAAATAAAATGGATTCAAGCACAAATAACATTCTCTTTGGACATAATGCAGGGTTTAATATATCGACTGGAGACCAACAGATATGTTTCGGTTCTTTCACAGGAAGTTCTATTTTATCTGCAAATGATGGCATAATCATTGGGGACCGTGCATTAACAACGTTGGGTGCCGCCACGCTTCAAAGCATAATTATAGGAACAAATGCCGCCAGAACCAAACCAACTTCTGGATCAGTACAATCAGTCATTGTTGGATATCATGATTCGACACACGATTTTGGAAATCTAAGTATCCAAATAGGTTGGAAAGTCGCACAGGCCGGAAACGCTAATATGGTTACAAATATGCTACTTGGCTATAATGTTTTAGCCGCTACTGTAAACGCAACAACTGATAATAATACAATGTTTGGCGCAAATATCCTCAACCTTGCGACCGGCGCCTATGCACATAATAGTATACTTGGAAGCCTAATATTTAACTCTATGACCACACAAGCCGGCATACAAAATGTTATAATAGGTGCGAGCGCCATATCATCAACCACACAAAGCTCATCTCGTAATGTTATATTAGGATATAATTGTGTTTCAAATTTAACAACTGGGAGCTCCAATAATAATATTCTTGTGGGCGACTCTTTGGCTGCAAATGCGGCCACCAATTTATTATCCAATGTTGCTGCATTCTCTCCAAATACGAGCACACTTCCATCCACTGTTAGTAACCTCTTTGTGATAGGCAATTCTTCAATGGATACATTACAGTGTCCAGGAACAAACTTTACTACTAATGGCATCGTTGTGAGCGCCTCAAATCAACTCTCCTCTGAAACAGATGTCTCACAACAGACCTCTTATTCCGGCGGAATAAAAACTAATAACGTTGATGAAGAAACGGCCGATGCAGGAGTAACATTGGACGGCCTTACTATTAAAGATTCTGCCATTCAATTTACAAGCCCATTATCGACCTATATTCTAGATACTTTAACAACTCCCAATTATAGTGGTATCTGGTCTTCTGTTTTTCAAGCTAATATATATATTGCAAAAATTGGCAGGAGTATTACTTTAACAGCCGTTGGAGTTATCCAGTCCGCAAGTACATCCAGTTTTATTACCTCTGGGACCGCATTGGACGCAGCCTATAGGCCATTTGCCGACGTAAATGGATATTGTGTTGCAAGTGATAATGGAACATATATCAGAGGAGTTTTAGTGATAAAAACAACAGGGTTTATAGAAATATATGCAAATGATTATCTTGGGACCTTTTCCGGAACTGGCATTAGTGGATTTGAAAACTTTTCAGTGACCTTTAGCACATAGCGACAGGGTTCTTTAAAGAAAATAATTAATAATGACAAAAAGAATACCAATTCCCGCCGCCGTAAGAAATCAGGTCTGGAATACTTTTATTGGGGTTAAAAAAGGCACGGCCAAATGCTTTTGTTGTAATACAGAATATATTTCACGCGCCACATTTGAATGTGGCCATATTACCTCTGTAAAAGAAAAAGGGCAAACAAATGTTCAAAATTTACGGCCAATTTGTGGACCATGTAATAAATCTATGGGAACCATAAATATGGTTGATTTTATGGAAAAATATGGATTTCCAAAAAGAAATGATTTTGATAAACGCCCTGCTGGATGCGTAATCCAATAAAATTTAAATATTTGTATATTTAAATTTTTTGATTAATATATTTCAACCACAAAGATGATAATTTTATCTTTGTCTTTTTAAATTTTCTCGCTATTTTTTCATTAACATTTTTATCTATAGTAAAATCCCTATTCTTCTGGTCAAAATGCAAGGATTTTATATCCAAAATCTCTCCATTTTTATACTCTACATCCTCATTTTGAATCCATTTGAACAAGAATGAAAGTTTTATCAATTTATAGACATTTATTATCTCATTATTTGAAAGATTATATTTACACGCCAATGTATATATGTATTCTCTGACAAATGGTTCTTTAAATTTTTTCCCTTTAATGACCTTCCAGTCCTTTTTATAAATATCCTTTAAATTTTGGCACAATACATTTATATTTTTCTCAGACTGACTATTATCCTTTTCCGATTTTAAATACAATTGCTCTTGAAAGAGCCTTTTTAGGGCAACAAAATCGTCAGTCTCCTTATTTTTAAGGTCATATCTCAGTCCTTTGTTAAATATTATACATTGGGCTTCAGCATCATATCTACACCCCTTTGGATACCTTCCTTGCGAACAATTTTCAAATATTTGCTGCCAATATTTGTCTAATGTGTATTTTGAACAATTTATAAATAACTCTTTCGTTAAAATTTTTTCTACAACCATTATTATTTTTATGCAAAATACTATGAAATCAATTTTTTAATTATCTAATTTAATGGAATCAGAAGACTTTTTTGAATCGCCAGAAGAGATGATCGGAGATGTTTCCGAAGACTTTTTTGAATCGCCAGAAGAGATCGGAGATGTTTCCGAAGAGGATATATTTGAAGCCAAATCTGTTGATGAGTTTGAACCATACCAAGGAGAAGAAGAAAAAGAGGAGGAAGAGGAAGAGGAAGAGGAAGAGGAAGAGGAGGATGAATTAGAAAAAGAATTTGCACAATATGATCCTGAATTTGGTGGCATTAGTTTTAAACAGTTAGAACATGTATCATTCGGAGTCCCAGGTGCAACTCTCGAATTAGGCGGAACAAAATTCGCAAAATTGGAAAAAATTGTACGAGCTCAATACGTCTTCAAAGGAGACCTATATTTAAATAAATTTGCGGCTGAATTAAGTGCATCAACAGATATTGACAACAAAACTATCGAAAAATATAAAAATATAATCAAAAAAATACCCAAATATTGGCTCAAACATATTCCAACCCTTATTCAGGCCCTAATTATAAATGTTAGTAAAGGCAATTTACAAACACAAATAAAGAAAAAAGCAGATGATAATAATCTGCGAGAAGAGGACATATACAGGTATTTTAAAATGGTAAAAAATTTTTAAGAGGACCTTTGCAAGTGGTCACATGGGCAAATAATGGTTTGGATCTGTGTGTGAGAATAGATCGCTCACTATTTCCATGAATAATTTACCATGCTGTTCCGTTTCAAGTGGATCACCACAAAACATGAACACTATGAGATGGCAAATTTCATGTTCAATCACTCTTTGAAGGCATTCCAATTGATCCTTACACATTTGGCCCGCAACATTTGTTAATCCCTTTACATTTTTAAAAAAACTAACAGGTATCGTCATCGTATATTCACATTTCTTTCTAAAACAAAATCCCTCTGTTGTAAAAGTAGGCTCACCAGATGTCTTAAAAATTAAGGTAAAATCCGAGCCATTTATATATTTCGCCAAACCTCCATCAAAAAAGACCCTATCGTACTCTGAAAAAATATCTTTTATATCATTTGATTTCATTAAATAAACAGCATCCTTTTTGGCAATAAATTTATCATATATTTTGACCCTTTTGGCAGCCAATGTTTTCTCATCAAATTTTTTCTTGTATCTATAACATAATTCTTTCTTTTGCATATTATTATATCTAAATAAATATCATTTATTTAGATATAATTTTTCATCATTTCATTAAATTCATTAAAAGTAAAACGACAAAAACGCGTCATACCTTGTTCATCCAATTTTTCATACCACCACCATTGCCAGAGCCTCTGAAATAGCCAAATTTTACGGATAAAGAAAACGTGCCGAATAATCTCAATACCTCGTTTGTAAGCCTTTTTTTTATTTAATTTATGAATTCCTTCTACTGATAAACCTTTATATTCCTCAGATATCGGATTACCATTCGATGACAATACAATAAGACCTGCTGGACAGTCCTCAAATGACATTATTTTATTTTGTGGACACGATAGTATTAATAAATTTTTAGGGCAATTTTTCAATGTTGTTAATTTATTAAAACCACACGCAAGATCCGTTAGATTCTTTAGATTACGAAAAGAATCTGGAAATTCAAAAATAGAATTAATTGCACAATTGAAATCTCCAAGGTTTTTTAAATATCCAATATCAATCGGCAAATATACCAAACTATTCACGCAGCAATTAAATATTTGCAACTCCTCTAAATTTCCAATGGACCACGGAAAAATATAAAGTGCATTGTTACTGCAATTTAAACTCTTTAATTTTGAAAAATTTCCAATTTTAAGAGGAAGACGACGCAAAAGATTATGTTCACAATTTAGGATTTCTAAATTTATTGCATTACACAGGGAATCTGGGATTTCTGTGATGCCACAATGGGAGCAATCAAATTCTACAAGACTCGTCAGTCTACCAATGTTTAAAGGAAGATCCTCTAATCTATTCCAACTACAATTTAAGCCTTTTAATTTTGTCAATCGACAAATAGAAGACGGAAGAGTATTTAGATTACATTGTGAACAATCAATCACCTCCAATTCTTGCAAAAATCCAACATCAAATGGAAGCAATGTTAATTTTGTTTTTCTGCATTTTAATACCCTCAATTTTGTCAACTTAATTATACAAGGTAATTTTTTAATATTAGAAACACTACAATCAAGAATCTCCAATTCACGCAAAAAGCCAATTTCATCGGGAAGAGCATTTAACATATTATTATCACAAATGAGAACCTGTAATTTTTTTAAATAACAAATAGTCTTTGGCAGTTTTCTTAATTCACAGAAAGAACAACATAAAGTTGTTAGATTAGATAAAAAAGAGATATCACTGGGAATTTTTCTTTTAATATCACGATTTGAACAATTTAATACATCAACCTCCTTTCTATTCAATCTCAAATCATCAATTATTTTATGAAAATTGTTCCCCTTTGTTATCGCATTAACAATATCCATTTTTATTTTTACAATTTCATTTTCAAAAAATCAGTTTGCGGCTCTCAGAACCTTAAAGAAAAATAATAAATAATGAACATTGATATTATAAAGAAACGCCTGATTGGCAACATTGATCAAAATAGTGCGGATAATCGCGTTCGAATTTTACACAAATATTTGTCCAACCTTGTAGACTCCTTTTATGAAAAAGTAATAATACCTTTACAGGCCGAAAAAAAATTTATGGCAGACCATTTGGAGTATTACTATGAAATCTACAAAGAAGGTGTAGAGGTGGATAAAATCACAAAATCAAACTTTAATGAGCCTCAAAAAGAAATGGTAGAAAAGTTGATTGCGGAATTGAAGAAAAAGAGTTTTGAAGAATTGATACATTTGGGAACCACATATTTGGCTGATTGCTTCAAAATCATAACCCAATGGCATCGCTTCGAACTCTTTAGAAAGCGATATAGCCGCATTTACAATAATGAACATCCGCATATGTGGATTCTGAATGCCCAACATGAGAATGCATTTGCTATAGACATTGACAAGGATACATCCTATATCCTCTCCTCTATAAATCTGATTTTAGAAAAAGTATAATTCATAAGAATAAATGGAGTTTAAAAACATCAAATTTGAAACGCGAAAAGGAGCCTTTAAAATTGTCACACAAAAGTACCCTGGGAGAATTCCAATTGTCCTCATCCCAACCAGCCAAGAATTAGGTGTTGTAAATAACGTTATTGCTACTATTAAAAGTGTTAACATTGGATATCTCCTTTTGGAACTACGACAGAAATTCAAACTGCGGGAGGATGAAGGCCTATATTTATACTGTGGCCTTAACCAGACCTATCTACCCATTACTTGCTCTATCGAAGAGGCGTATAGGAAATTTCAAGACCCTGACGGATTCCTTTACCTATATCTCGCCAAAGAAGTCATTTTTGGATAATATAATGTCAGAATTTATTATTGTTTATTATTAATGGTAGTTCCAAAATATTTGCAACATTTGTTTGATGTTAATTATATTAAACGAAATACTCCCAGTTATAAAGATCTTCGAGTTACCCTCAAAAAGATCCGAAACAAGGGAGTTGGTTTGGTAGCAACAAGAAAGATTAAAAAAGGTTCTCTTATTGCGTATTATAGAATGTCTGTATTTGATACTAATTCCTATGTTAGTCCTACAGATTATGCATATACATTTACTATTTATACTAAAAAAGGTAATGAATCGAAAAAATTTATAGGAGATTTATCTCCGGCTAGTTGGTCTTTGCCATGTGGAGGGGTGCCTTTTTGGGCATATTTTTCAAACGAACCGTCTGGAAATCAACAATCTAATTCCAGAATTGATGAAAATATTGCTGGTAATTATCGCAATAGAAATATACTGCATGAGAGTGATACCGTTGTCTATAGATTGTTAGCAACACGAAATATTAAAAAGGGAGAAGAGATCATATGGTGCTATGGAGATTCATATATGAGAGAATATGTGCCAAATTGCTAAACGAGTTGACCATTTATTTATGTTAGTTATCTTTATATACTGCATCGTAAGATAATTCTCATTTGAAATATTTTCTTTTTCTAAATCTATTAATGTTTTGTATAGATTTAGTAAACTAACTCTTTAATTTGTAAGGATCAATCATTTAAGATTTATTGTGTATCAGGAAATCTTCTTCAAATCGTTGGTATGTTGATTCAGTGAGATTATGTGAGCATTGTATATCTCTGTATTGTTCAGTGAGTTTATGATTTTTTCTATATTGATTTTTAATTTCCTCCGCATCACAATATACATACCCTTGACAATGTTGTATCCACCTACTGTAGAAATAGCTAATTCAATAATACTCCAGAATATCATTAATAGAAATCTTTTGATTTCTATTAATGCATTATTTTTTAACCGTTCGTTTTTGACTCTGATTTTAGAAAAAAGTATAATTCATAAGAATAAATGGAGTTTAAAAACATCAAATTTGAAAAGCGAAAAGAGACCTTTAAAAATGTCACGCAAAAGTACCCTGGGAGAATTCCAATTGTCCTCATCCCAACCAGCCAAGAATTAGGTGTTGTAAATAACGCTATTGCTACTATTAAAAGTGTTAACATTGGATATCTCCTTTTGGAACTACGACAAAAATTCAAACTGCGGGAGGATGAAGGCCTATATTTATACTGTGGCCTTAACCAGACCTATCTACCCATTACTTGCTCTATCGAAGAGGCGTATAGGAAATTTCAAGACCCTGACGGATTCCTTTACC
>Ga0209431_10001022_pt1 | contig 23352 bp, 21 predicted proteins | sample RifCSP13_3_FD_184021 | JGI IMG/M metagenome (GOLD analysis project Ga0209431, IMG submission 184021) | Soil microbial communities from Rifle, Colorado - Rifle CSP2_sed 13_3 (SPAdes) (version 2) | ecosystem: Environmental > Terrestrial > Deep subsurface > Rock core/Sediment | place: Rifle...
AAGTAAAAGCCTTGTTGGAAGACACTTTTGGCGTCGGCAAGGATCCTATCTATACCTATATCCGTAGCGGGGGTGCGCAGGCCTGGTGCGATAGCCTGCGCATCTTTCCCGACGGCTCCTCTGCCTATACGGACGATTGTCGGGACAAAGTCTTTCAGCTAACTTTGCCTGCCAGCCGCCAGTTGGCTTTAGAAAGCCTGAGATCCTCCTTCGCCAGCCTGGACGACCTGCGGGTGGTTAGTGACCAGGTGCAACGTCTGATCATTCTTGGCACCGGCGAAGGCACTCCGGACGCGGCTACATTGGACGCAGCCTGGGAGCTGGCAACTGAGATCCATGAAATCCTCTCCGAACCAGTCGGGTTGGGGCTGACGATGGTCTATCTTTCCAACGGCGACTTGTTCGGTTACGATGTGCTCAATAAGAACGTGATCCCGGCCGACCTTAAAAGCAGCGGTGACCTACGTGGCGCAGTCCTCTCCCCAGATGGAAAAGTACTAGCTTTCAGCGATGATAACGGACTAAGCGCATTGGACATGGGGAATGGGGAAATCATAGCTTTACTTGACCCTACCGAAGGTGGTTATTACCTGCCGCGCGCATGGAGCGGGTCGACTCACTTATACCTGACCCAGGTCCCCCCAACGGATGGGGATTCGATCGAGCACGGCTGGATCTTACTGGAAGAGAAAATCTGGCACGAGTTGCTGACTCCTGGAGAGACACCTGGTTACGGGTGTGACACAGGGGCCGCCTGGTCACCCATATCGGCTCAGCTTGCCATCACCGGCTTGGGTTATGCCCATCCCTGCAACATGAATCCTGGACTGAATGTGGTTGACGTTCAGGCTGGCACGGCGCAGCGTATCGTCGCGCCTGCCATCAGGATGAGCGATGAAAGTGATGGGACAATGATCGCCGGTGCTCACACCCCTACCTGGTCGCCGGATGGCACCTGGATTGCCTTTGGACTGGATCAGGATGCCCTGGCGCCCTTGAATTTCCCGACACGTTTGTATCGCCTCCATCCTGACGGCAGTGACCTGACTCCGATTACTAATAATTCCCAAGGCTTGGCGGCATATCCGGTATGGGCTTCAGATGGTATCCTGTATTACAGCTTGAGTGGAGAGAGCGCAGAGGCTGATGGCATTTATCGTTATACTCCGGCGAAGAACAGCCATGATTTAATCATTCCAGGCTCAAATTTACTTCCTTTGAGTATCTCAATCGATGCTGAATTCCTGGCTTATGCAGAAGACAGCGCGTTGAAATTATGGAGTTTCCGACTTGGGGAAGTATATGGAGAGGTCAGCTCGGGAGACGATCTGGCGCCCTCCTTTGTGGGCTGGGTAAAGAGCAAGGAGTGAAGGTTAGACTTAGCGGGATAAGTGTCGTTGAGCCAAGGTATAATCGGGGTAAGGAAAATCGATCTACTTTTGGAATATGGTGGTCGGGGAGATAGTTGATATAAATATGACATGACAAACTGGCATCAAATTTACTCTGCTGGCTTTTTTCGTACTGATCACGATCCCCCAGGGCTATCTCCATAAACTCTTGCTTTGCTTTATTTATCGGTAATCATACAATACAATCCAATGATTGAATTTAGGAGATAACTTCATGGCGAATACCCCTTTCCCTTCCAAACGAGCTCCGATCTTTGCCGACGTGCCGGACGAGTCGTGGAATAACTGGCGCTGGCAGCTCAGCAACCGGATTAACACGCCGCATGAATTTGAAAAAGTGATCCCTCTAACCGACAGCGAACGCAAAGCGCTCTCTGCTGCACATCTTTTTCGGGTAGATATTACCCCCTATTTCATCTCATTAATCGACGCGGATGACCCGGACGACCCGATCCGGAAACAGGTTGTACCTACCGCATCCGAGATGGTACCTTTTACGGCGATGATGGAAGATTCCCTGGCTGAAGACCGCCACTCACCTGTCCCCGGGCTTGTGCACCGCTACCCTGACCGCGTCTTGATGCTTGTCACCACCCAGTGCGCCACATACTGCCGCTACTGCACCCGTTCACGCATTGTCGGGGACCCCTCGGCGACCTTTTCACGAGCCGAGTTCGAGATGCAGATCGAGTACCTTAAACGAACACCGCAGGTGCGCGATGTACTGCTTTCGGGCGGCGATCCTCTCGTCCTGGCGCCAAAAATCCTCGAAGAGATCCTCAGCCGCTTGCGAGAAATTCCACATATCGAGATCGTCCGCATCGGTTCACGTGTGCCGGTATTTCTGCCCATGCGCATTTCCGAGGAACTGTGTGATATGTTGCAGAAATACCACCCGCTCTGGCTCAATATCCACGTCAATCACCCCAATGAGATCACTGCCGAGCTGGCGGCAGCCTGTGATCGCATGACCCGCGCTGGTATCCCGCTTGGCAACCAATCGGTGCTCCTGGCAGGGGTGAACGACAACGTGCATATCCAGCGCCAGCTAGTGCATGATCTGGTGCGCATCCGGGTGCGTCCGTACTACCTCTATCAATGCGATCTGGTAGAGGGTGCCGGGCACTTCCGCACCCCGGTGGCCAAAGGGGTCGAAATCCTTGAAGGCCTACGCGGGCATACCTCTGGTTATGCAGTACCCACATTCATCGTTGACGCCCCGGGTGGGGGTGGCAAAATCCCCGTCGCGCCGAACTATCTGCTCAGCATGTCCGACCATAAGATCGTGCTGCGCAATTTCGAAGGGTTTATCACAACCTACGAAGAACCGGTTGATTACAAACCGAGCGACGCAGCCAAATACCGCCTTAAGCGTCCCGAGCCCGGCCAAGCCGGTATCACCGGCCTTTTGGATGGAGAACACATGTATATCAAACCCGAAGGCTTCGATGAGATTCACGACCGGGGTGGAATCCAGCACCGCCTGAAAGATGAGAAGAAGTGGATCCCGCTGGGGATCGGGCCCGGCGAGCAAGAATAAATCATGCGCTGCGTGGTAGAATGCAGGTGTGTTAATTTTTCTCTTATATCCTGGAGGTTGAGAAAGTATGGAACAGCAAGTTGCCACTTTTACGGTTAAGAAGGGCCTGGCACAGATGTTAAAGGGCGGTGTGATCATGGATGTTGTCACACCCGAACATGCCCAGATCGCAGAAGAGGCCGGCGCGGTGGCTGTCATGGCTTTGGAGCGCGTGCCGGCGGATATACGCACCCACGGCGGGGTGGCGCGCATGAGTGATCCTGGGTTGATCTTGCAGATCATGGATGCGGTTACTATCCCTGTAATGGCTAAAGTGAGGATCGGCCACTTCGTCGAAGCCCAAATCCTTGAAGCCATCGGGGTGGACTACATCGATGAATCCGAAGTGCTAACTCCCGCCGATGAGGCCCACCACATCCATAAACACGAGTTCAAGGTGCCTTTCGTGTGTGGTTGCCGCAATCTGGGCGAAGCCTTGCGCCGGATCGGAGAAGGAGCGGCGATGATCAGGACCAAAGGTGAGGCAGGTACCGGGGATGTAGTCGAGGCTGTACGGCATGCGCGCGCTGTCCTGGGCGAGATCCGCCGCCTGCAGAATATGCCTGAAGAGGAGTTGATGAGCTATGCCAAGGAAATTGGTGCGCCTTATGAGCTGGTAGTTGAGACACGCGCTCTTGGCCGCTTGCCGGTAGTTAATTTCGCCGCTGGTGGCATCGCAACCCCGGCGGATGCGGCGCTCATGATGCAGCTGGGAGTAGATGGCGTCTTCGTCGGGTCTGGCATTTTCAAATCCGGTGACCCAGCCCGGCGGGGAGCGGCGATCGTCAAAGCAGTGACCCACTTCAACGATCCCTACATCCTGGCGGAAGTCAGCCGAAACCTGGGCGAGCCGATGGTTGGGCGCCAAATCTCCGCCATCCCCGAGGCAGAGCTGATCGCTGGGCGAGGGTGGTAAGTAGGATCCTGCCAACAGTTGTCTGGGATCAGTTATTGGTAAGCAGCTGTCATATGAAAATCGGAGTGCTTGCGCTTCAAGGAGATTTTGCCGAACATATAACGATGCTTATTCGCATAGGTATAGAGGCGGTGGAAGTGCGTTTGCCTGAGCACCTGAATGGGCTGGACGGGTTAATTATCCCCGGCGGTGAGTCGACAACAATTGGGAAGCTCGCCCGAGATTTTGACTTGCTCGAGCCGCTACAAAGGTTCGGGAAAGAGCATGCTCTGTGGGGCACCTGCGCGGGGGCTATCTTCCTTTCAAAAGATGCCCGTCGACAGCAACCTTTACTGGGCTTGATGGATATCGTTGTGGAACGTAACGCCTTCGGGCGGCAGGTAGCCAGCTTTGAGATCGATCTCGACCTGCCTGCATTACAGACGGTTGAATCCGAGAACCGACCGTTTCATGCTGTCTTCATTCGGGCCCCCTTGATTGAGTCAGTGCAAGGAGAAGCGCGAGTGTTGGCGTCTCTCCCAGACGGGCGCATCGTTGCTGCCCAACAAGGACACCTACTGGCGACATCCTTTCACCCCGAATTAACCGGTGATGACCGTCTTCATCGATACTTTCTCTCTTTAGCGGCTTGAAAGGTTATTTATTGTCCGATAGCCCTGGCCAAATATCTTTTGGCCTTTATATCCGATGACTATTCGACCTTTTGATTGGCGCGACCTGCCTATTCTGCTTCGCTACCGTCATCATGCCTTGTTTTTCGATAATGCTTTGGTATTAACGCGCGGACAAACCTGGATACCCGCTGGAGCTGTCTTATCATACTTTGCACCGGCAACCGGCGTCTTCACATACTTGCTCTCACACGATCGCGATAATGATCTTCCCTTGATGGGGCAGGTGATCCACGCGGCAGGTTCACAAATCGCCCGGCTTTCGTTTTTAGCGCCTGAAGCGGCGATTAAGTCGCAAGCCTTGCCTTCCCTCATTGACCACATGATCACCCAAATCGGCGGGCGAGGAGCATTTCATCTGCTGGCTGAAATCGATGAGCGGACGATCGCCTTCGAGATGTTACGCCAGGCCAGCTTCGCCATATACGTCCGCCAACGCGTCTGGCAGCTGAACGGCGAACCTGTTGCGGAATCCAACCCCTCTCTTTGGCGGGCAAGTAGGTCTAAGGATCTGATCGCTGTACGATCCTTATACAACAACCTGGTGCCTGGACTTGTCCAGCAGGTAGAGCCACCGCCTGCAGACCATCTTCACGGCATGGTTTATCGCAAAGGGGATGAGCTGCTGGCTTATGCAGAGCTTAGATACGGATTGCGCGGAATTTGGGTACACCCGTTCATCCACCCGGATGCCGAAGATGTGATTATCCAATTGGTGGATCGGATGCGCAATCTGCCTAATCGCCGCTCCCGTCCTATCTATCTTTGCGTTCGTTCTTACCAATCCTGGTTGGAGAACGCTCTCGAGGAGCTGGGCGCTGCGGCTGGGCCTCTCCAGGCTGTGATGGTCAAGCATCTGGCGATTGCGAAGAGAGTGGGCCGTACTTTTGCCCTGCCGGCATTGGAAGGCGGGCAGCCCGAAGCCACCGCACCATTTGCACAATCGGAGAGTAAGAAATAAACCATGTCACAACATCGAATTACAGATGACTTGCACGTTCTGCTCGGTGTCCTTCCCCCGCATATCGCCAAGGCTGTGACAGATGCCAATGACAGCGACAACCTTCTAGAGGGGATACTAGACCTGGGGCGGGTCCCTACCGCCCGCTTCGTCGATCGCGAGGTTGCGCTGAGTGAGAGAGAAACCAGTCATACTGACATTGACTATGTGGTTGAGCGGATTGGCGAGTTTGACAGCGACAACCGCGCTGGTCTGGAGCGCACGCTACACCGGATATCTGCTATCCGCAACCGCCGCGGGCACATCGTGGGCTTGACCTGCCGGGTGGGACGCGCGGTTTATGGCACCACCGACATCATTCAGGATTTAATCGAAAGCGGTAAAAACCTATTGATCCTGGGTCGCCCAGGGATTGGTAAAACCACCCAATTACGTGAAGCGGCCCGCATCCTGGCAGAGAGCAAGCGGGTGGTGATCGTTGATACATCTAATGAGATCGGTGGAGACGGCGATGTTCCCCACCCGGCTGTCGGGCGTGCCAGGCGTATGCAGGTAGCCACACCTTCCTTACAACACGAAGTAATGATCGAAGCCGTCGAGAATCACAATCCCGAGGTGATCGTAATCGACGAGATCGGGCGCGAATTGGAAGCCGAGGCGGCCCGCACTATCGCCGAACGCGGCGTGCAATTGATCGGCACCGCCCATGGGAACACCCTGGAGAACTTGCTGCTCAATCCAACGCTATCTGACCTGGTGGGGGGGATTGAATCAGTCACACTTTCCGATGAAGAAGCCCGGCGACGCGGGACGCAAAAAACCGTCCTCGAACGGCGCTCGCCCCCCACTTTCGATGTGTTAATCGAAATCCAGACCCGCGACCGATTGGCAGTTCATTTGGACGTCGCTGAAGCAGTAGATGCGTTACTGCGCGGTTTCCCCCTGCCTCCTGAAATCCGCTCGCGCGACCTGGATGGTGAAATTCATATTGAGAAGGGTCCTCAGGTTGCGGCGGCGCGACCGTCTTCTTACAACCAGGGCTCCCGCCGTCAAGGCAATGGGGGTCCGAAACGCCAACGTCCCCAGGCGGATGAAACAGTGGTTCTCTCTAGTGAACCGGCGAAGGGCCAGGCGACTCCCCTGCAAACGATGCGCATTTATGCATATGGCGTCGCTCGCAACCGCTTGATGCAGGCGGCAAAACGCCTGGGAGTGCCGATCCTAGTGGTGAATGAATTCGCTGAGGCCGACATCGTAGTTACTCTGCGTTCTTATTACCGTAACCGCCAACGCCCCATCGTGGATGCTGAACGCCGCGGTACACCAATTTACGTGTTGCGTTCGAACACGGTCAACCAAATGCAGCAGTTCCTTGGTGATGTGTTCAACCTCACCCGTGACACCGGTGAAGAGCAAATCGTGGAGCGCGCTTTGCAGGAGACGGAGGGCGCCATCAGTGCAGTTTTAAACGGCGAGCGCTGGGTCGAATTGCCACCTGCCTCGGCTTATATCCGGCGCCTGCAACACGAAATGGCCCGCCAGGCAGACTTGACATCCCACTCATACGGGAAAGAACCTTATCGTCGCGTGCGTATTTTCCGGGAATAGCCCTCATTATTTCAAGGAACGTGATCCATGTTCATCACATTTGAGGGTCCTGATGGTAGCGGGAAATCTTCCCAGGTTGCGGCGCTCGCTGAATTTCTAGACCAGACAGGTTATCCTGTCCTGGTGACGCGCGAGCCAGGAGGCACCGCAATTGGGGACCAGGTACGCGCTATTCTCTCCAACCTGGAAAATACCGGTATGCACCCGCGCACCGAAACCCTACTCTTCCTGGCAGCGCGCGCCCAGTTGGTTGAACAGGTGATCTGTATTCATCTGGAGAAAGGTGATGTAGTGTTATGCGATCGCTACGCTGACTCCACCCTTGCTTACCAGGGCTTTGGTCACGGAAACGACCTGGCACAAATACGGAATCTAATCTCCTTCGCTACTGGCGGCCTGAAGCCGGACCTAACCATCTTATTAGACATCGATGTAAAGGTTGGGTTACGGCGTCGCGCCCGCGGCGGCGAATGGAACCGGCTCGACGCATACAATTTGGAATTTCACCAGCGTGTACGCCAGGGGTATCACCAACTGGCCCAGGCCGAGCCCGATCGTTGGGTTGTGATCGACGCCGGACAACCGCCCGAGCGTGTACAGGCAGATGTGCGGCAAGTTGTTATGGAAAGATTAAAACTGAAGCGTGAGGGGTGAATTCACACTTCACGTTTCACGCCTCACTATTCGAAATCCTCTCCCCCCATTCCAGCACCACCCGTTTCCATATCCGGCATCGCTTCTTCAATCTCATCAGGGCTCTGGCCTGATTCCAAACGGTCCATCACCTCGTCAAATTCAGGACCGAGATCCTCGCCCGTTTCTGAACTCATCTGGCGCATCATGCGTGCCATGGCTTTGGGATCATCTTCCAGACCTGCCAGGCTGGAAGGATCAGCCAGGCTTTCGAGGCGACTTTCCTCAGAACGGGCAAACCTGATGCGGCCAATCCGCCGTTGTACCTGTTCGCTGTTACAATGGGGACATCTTAAACTCTGCTTGCCATATTCGTTATAAGAAAGGTATACTTCAAAGCGGCGTTTACAATTTAAACACCGATATTCGTAGTTCGGCATAAAAACAACTCCCATCCAGATTTTTTGCGCATCAGATTATACCCTCAAGTTAGGTCGGCGGCGAGATTTAACCAGATGGATCCATTTACTCCCCCACAATATGAACCTCTATTGATTGTGATCTCTGGCCCTTCCGGTGCCGGGAAAGACAGCGTTATCCTACGCATGAAGGAAATGAACCTGCCATTCCACTTTGTGGTTACTGCTACAACTCGCTCAGCTCGACCAGAGGAGGTGTACGGCGTCGATTATTTCTTTCTCTCCCCCGCCGAATTTGCAGAGATGATCGAGAAAGATGAGCTGTTAGAGTACGCCATCGTCTATGACGAATACAAGGGCATCCCCAAGGAGCAGGTGCGCCAGGCTTTGGCAAGCGGGAAGGATGTGGTCATGCGCATCGACGTTCAAGGAGCAGATACAATCCGAAAAATTTGCCCTGAGGCCTTGTCGATCTTCTTGACTTCACAGGATGAAGATGAAATGATCCAGCGTCTTAAACAGCGCAGGACCGAAACACCGGAAGGTATCGAACTGCGGATTGCCACCGCCCACCAGGAACTTAAACGCATGGCGGAGTTCGATTATGTCATTGTCAACCGGGAATGCCACCTGGATGAAGCCGTCCAAACGGTCCTGGCGATCATCCAGGCCGAACATCACCGTGTAAAGCAAAGAAAGGTAACCTTGTGACGCAAGCGCCTCACCCCCCTGAATACGACCGAACCTCTTCTTACCCCGAATTTGAACGAGAGGTTCCCCCTGCAGCTCCTCCCTCACCAGGCACGGTATTGGTGAGCCTCCCCAAGACGCGTCCGATCATAACCTATACCCTGCTGGTAGTTACCATATTGACCTTCCTTCTACAATTGGCAAGCAAAGCGCTTTACGGGGTCGATCTGGTCGCCAATCTGGGCATGAAAGTCAATGAGTTGATCGGAGAGGGGCAATTTTGGCGATTAATCACCCCGATGTTCTTGCACGGCTCTTTCCTGCATATTGCTTTCAATATGTATGCGCTGAATATATTCGGCCCCGGATTGGAACGCCATTTCGGGCACACACGTTTCCTGGTTCTGTATTTCTTAGGAGGATTTGCCGGTAATGTGGCCTCATTCATATTTTCTGCCGCCCCTTCGCTTGGTTCATCCACCGCCATATTTGGATTGCTGGGAGCGGAAGGTGTCTTCCTATATCGCAACCAGCGTCTGTTAGGTGGTTCTGCCCGGCGTGCGTTGAACAACATCATTATGATTGCCATCATCAACCTGCTGATCGGCCTTTCACCCGGCATCGACAACTGGGGACACCTGGGCGGGCTGATCGGAGGAACGCTTTTTGCCTGGTTCGGCGGGCCGGTTCTGAGCCTGGACGGCATCTACCCCACTCTGAGCCTGGTCGATAAGCGCGAGACTAGAGAAGTAGTCCTGGCAGGACTGGCAGACGTGCTGCTCTTCGCGTTTCTGGCGGTCGGGATTATCTATTTGAGGGGAAATTAGCTTTCGTCCCTTGCTTTCTGCAGCTGATCAAAGCGCGGCGTACGTTTCTCCAGGAAAGCATCGATGCCTTCTATGAATTCCACGTGGCGCCCGGCGATTTCTTGAATGTGGGCTTCATAATCTAGCACCTGCTCCAGGTTGGCCAGCATTGCCTGGTTAAAATCACGCTTGGCAAGCCCTATGGCGTGCAGTGAGCCACGTGCTAATTCGGTCGCTAAGGCAGTTGCCTGAGCGGGTAGTTCCGCGGGCGGCGCCAGGCGGTTGACCAGGCCCCAGGCTAGAGCTTGTTGAGCGCTAATCGGTGCATTGGTGAAGGCATACTCGCTCGCCCGGCCCAGGCCGATCAGAGCTGGTAGGAGCCGGGAAACCCCTGAGTCAAGACTTAAACCGATCCCAAGGAAACCGACGACGAATCGAGCTTCTTCGGAGGCAATACGTAGATCACACGCCAGGGCCAACCCCAAACCCGCACCGGCAACTGTGCCATTGATCGCGGCGAGTACAGGTTTTTCCAGGTTACGGATTTGCAGGATGAGGGGGTTAAACGTGCGCAGCAGGTGTTCACGAAAGGATTCGTCGGCTCCAAGGCGAACGTCGTTCAGATCTCTCCCGGTGCTGAAGAATTTACCAGTGCCGGTGAGCATGATACAGCGCACCTGGGCATCCCGCGCCGCCCGCTTGATCGCTGCCTGCAGAGCCGCGATCATACTATCGTTAAAGGCGTTGGCTTTGGGGTGATCCAGAGTTATGGAAAGTACGCTCTCTTTCAAATCAATCCGCACAAATTCTGAAATGGACATCGGGCCTCCACAATAGATTTATAGCGAGTTTAGCATGAAATCAGAGTGATGGAAAGAAAAGGGGTGGAGAAAACAAAAAAACCCCCCCGCATATTCCGAAATAGAAAGAGCGGGAGGGTATGGGTCAATCAGGAAGCTAGGTCAGATTATGCGTCAGTTGCAACAGTTTGGACGGTTTCTGCTGGTACAGAAGCACCGATCGGGCGGAAGACTAGGCCCTTGCCCTCTGGATCCACGTCGACAAGCACTGTGTCGCCAGCGGAGAATTCGCCGCCGAGCAGGCTAACCGAGAGGGGGCTTTCCACATACTTCTGCAAGGCGCGTTGCAAGGGACGGGCACCGAAGTTCGGGTCGTAGCCTTCATTAGCAAGCCAATCGCGGGCAGCAGAGGTCAGCTCCACACTCAGGTCTCGTTCACTCAGACGCTCTTGGACTTCCTTCATTTGCAGGTCAACGATCTGGCGCATCTCGTCCAGGGAAAGGGTAGAGAAGGTGATGATCTCATCGATGCGGTTGAGAAACTCGGGGCGGAAGGTGCTTTTCAGCGCCTTTTCGATCTTTTCATGTGATTGCCGTTCTTCCTCGTCGTCTGAGTGTTGCAAGAAGCCCAGGGTGCCCGACTTGCGCACGAACTCAGTCCCCAGGTTGCTGGTCATGATCAGAACGGTGTTGCGGAAGTCCACGACACGACCCTGCCCATCGGTCAGGCGGCCATCGTCCAGGATCTGCAATAGGGCATTCCACACCTCAGGATGGGCTTTCTCGATCTCGTCGAAAAGGATCACCCGGTAGGGCCGGCGGCGGACTGCTTCGGTCAGCTGTCCGCCTTCTTCATAACCCACGTAGCCGGGGGGAGCACCGAACAGGCGCGAAACGGTGTGCTGTTCGCGATATTCACTCATATCGATGCGCACTAAGGCGTCTGGATCGTCGAACATGAATCCGGCGAGCGCTTTGGCCAGCTCGGTCTTGCCAACACCGGAAGGTCCGATGAAGATGAACGAACCGATCGGACGGCGCGGGTCCTTCAGGCCAGAGCGGGCTCGCCGGATGGCATCGGAGATCGCATGGATGGCTTCATCTTGCCCGATGATGTGCTCGTGCAAGCGTGCTTCCATCTGCAGCAATTTCTCGGATTCGGTCTCCAACATCTGGCTGACAGGGATACCGGTCCATTGGGCGATGACTTCGGCGATATCGTTGTAGTCCACGACCTCGTCTAGTTCGTGGTCGCTTTCCCACCTATCGCGCCGTTCGTTGAAATCGGTTTCCAGGCGGAGACGTTCAGCCTTCTTTTGGGCGGCGCGCTCGTAATCGCGTCCCAGGCCAGCCTGCTCTTCCTCCGCAGATAGACGGTCCAGCTCGCTCTTCATGTCTTTAAGATCGGGTGGTAGGGAGTAAAGTGCCACGCGCAGTTTGGCAGCCGATTCATCCATCAGGTCGATAGCTTTGTCCGGCAAGTGGCGGTCGGTGACATAGCGCGCCGACAGACGCGCCGCGGCAACCAAGGCTTCGTCAGAGAAACGTACTTTATGGTGGGCCTCGTAACGATCTCTCAACCCCTGGAGCATCTTGATCGTGTCCTCGATGCTGGGTTCTTCAACATAGACTGGCGCAAAACGGCGTTCCAGGGCTGCATCTTTCTCGATATGCTTGTGGTATTCATCCAGGGTGGTGGCGCCGATGGCGTGCAATTCACCGCGTGCCAGGGCTGGCTTGAGCATGTTGGAGGCGTCCATCGCTCCCTGGGCTGCGCCTGCTCCGACCACGGTGTGTAGCTCATCGATGAACAAGATCACCTCGCCCTCGGCCCGCTGGATCTCTTCGATGGCGGCTTTCAAGCGTTCTTCGAATTCGCCGCGGAAGCGCGATCCAGCGATCATCGCCCCCAGGTCCAGGGCAACAACGCGCTTGCCGCTCAGAATCTCTGGGACATCGTTGGTAGCGATCTTCTGGGCCAGGCCCTCGACGATGGCTGTCTTACCCACCCCGGCTTCTCCAATTAGCACCGGGTTGTTCTTAGTGCGCCGGGAGAGAATCTGGATCACGCGCAGGATTTCGGAGTCGCGCCCGATCACCGGGTCTAATTTTCCTTCGCGAGCCATTTGGGTCAAATCGCGGGAAAAGCGTTCCAGGGTACGGTAGCGTGTCTCGGCCTGGGGATCGGTGACGCGTTGGCCGCCACGGATCTGCTGGATGGCTTCATAGACCCTCTCCCGGCTGACTCCCGCGCCTTCCAGTAGACGGGCGGCCGGCGTGCTGCGTTCGCTCAGAATTGCCAGGAAGATGTGTTCAGTGGAAATATATTCGTCTTTCAGACGGTTGGCTTCTTCGTTAGCCAGGTCGATAATCCGCTTGACGCGCGGGGTGATGAAGATCTGGCCAGCGCCGCCGCCAAAAATGTTTGCCTTCGGGCTGGTGCGCAAGATGTAATCCAAACGTTCAATGAGCGCATTCGCTTCAATTTTTAGGTATTCTAATATTTGTGAGATGACTCCCTCTGGCTGCTCAATCAATGCCAGGAGGATGTGCTCAGTGTCGATCTGGTTGTGTCCATAGCGCTGGATAATCTCAGCTGAGCGCTGCGCAGCCTCCTGGGCACGTTCGGTAAAACGATCAAATCGCATCATAAGATTCTTTCCTTCCTTTGGCAGGAAACACTCTGCCATTGAGGATTATATCAATAGTAGGTACCTGCGCCATAAGAAATATATATGAATTCTTGTGTGCAGCAAGGAACCATGTCAATCCGGTCTCTGGTAGAAAAGATATTTGTTAACAAGTTAGCTGTGACCCAACACCGGGTGGGGGCGATAAGGTTCCTCCAGGTAAATCTGCTCTTCTCTGCTCAGTTTGATCTCCAGGGCAGCGACTGCATCTTCCAGGTGGTGCATTTTGCTCGCTCCGATGATCGGTGCAGTTATGCCAGGCTGGTGCAACAACCAAGCCAGGGCAATTTGAGCAGGCACCACCCCACGCTGCTTAGCCAGTTCCATCACCCGGTCGACCACTTTGAAGTCGATTTCCTGGTAATACATATTGTGGGCAAAGTCATCGACCTGAGCGCGGGTCGTCGTCCCCCCTCCTTCTCGGGATCTGTTACCGATCAGAAAGCCGCGCGCCAGTGGGCTCCAAGGGATCACGCCGATCCCTTCCGCCTGGCATAGCGGCAACATCTCGCGTTCTTCTTCACGGTAAACCAGGTTGTAATGGTTCTGCATGGAGATGAAGCGTGTCCAGCTGTGCAGATCAGCCAGGTAAAGGGATTGGGCAAACTGCCAGGCATACATGCTGGAGGCGCCAATATGGCGTGCTTTCCCGGATTTAACCACCTCGTGCAGAGCCTCCAGGGTCTCCTCGATGGGCGTCTCCGGGTCCCAGCGATGGATCTGGTATAAGTCAACATAATCCATTCCCAGACGGCGCAGAGAAGCGTTAATGGCGTTGAGGATGTGGACACGCGACAGGCCGCGCTGGTTTGGACTATTGCCCATCGGAAAATATACTTTCGTGGCAATGACGACTTCATCTCGCCGAGCGGATTCGGTGAGGACGCGTCCCAGGATCTCTTCGCTTTGGCCGCTAGAATATATATCAGCCGTGTCGAAGAAATTGATGCCCAGCTCTAGAGCACGCTGGATAAACGGGCGAGAATCATCCTCGTCCAGCACCCACCTCCGCCATTGTGAGGAGCCGTATGTCATCGTGCCCAGGCATATGCGAGAGACTTTGAGGCCACTTCGACCAAGGTTTAAAAATTGCATTTCTCTTCCTTTGTCATAATGAATCTTCCAACTCGGCAATCGTCTTTTGCATTAAATCCACTGCCATACCCAAGGTACCGGCATCGAAGGCGAATCTGGCGCCAGCGGTTGAGTATAAATGCGGGAGCGGTGCTGATCCCCCCAGGGAAAGCGCCTTTACATATGAAGCAATGGCGCTTGCCCGATCGTCTAGAGTGTTGCGCCAGACCTGGACCGCGCCCAGCTGGGCTAAGCCGTATTCTACGTAATAAAACGGATTTTCATGAATGTGCGGTTTGCGCTGCCAACCGGTCATCCTCTCTTGTTCGAGGCCGCTCCAGTCCACGCCTGGCATGAAGCGTTCCCAAAGTTCAACCCACTTAGCGTCACAGTTGGCGGGATCGGAAGCGGCCTGGTGATTCTCGTAGCACCAGTGTTGGAAGGCGTCAACGACGGCCATATAAGGCCAGAACAGCAGGCCGCGTTCCAGGTGTTCTACGCGGGCGCGGGCAGCGTCTTCTGGGCTGTAAAAACCGCCAAAATCCTTCGCAAGATAAGGAGCAGCCAATAGCTCCATGCTCGTTGAGGCTACTTCAGCAAATTCCAGGGGGATTTCCAGGTGATGGTAGAGCAAGTGGCTGCGTTCAAAGTCATGGAAGGCATGCCCACCCTCGTGGAGCAGGGTTAGGACATCGTCGTGGATGCCAACGGCATTCATGAAGATAAAGGGCCGTTGTGTCGCAGCGAAAATTGTGCAGTACCCCCCTGGCGCCTTCCCCTTGTGATTGTCCAGGTCGAGCAAGCCTTCCCGGCGCATGGTCTCAAAGTAATCTCCAAAGCGAGGATCGACACTTTGGAACATCGTAGCCACCTTGGTTTCAAGCTCAGCAATGGTGCTATAAGGGCGGAGAGGAGGCTTTCCCTGAGGATCCACCTCCAGGTCCCAAGGGCGTAAGGTATTCACGCCCAGCCTCCGGCGGCGTTTCTCGTAGATCATTTTGGCAACCGGAACGACGACCTTTTCGATCGCTCGATGAAAATGGAAGCAGTCCTGCGGCGTGTAATCGAAACGAAGCAGTTCAATCCAGCGAAAGGCGCGGTAATCGGGCAATTCTGCGTTGATAGTGAGCTGGCGGCGCACAGACATAAATTTCGCCCATAAGCCATTAATCACCCCCCGGTCAGCCAGCTGCCGTTCAGCCGCCAAGCGCCATGCGCGCTCACGTCGGTCTCGATCGAATTCCTGGTATACGGGCTGGAGGTGTAAAAGGGTTACTTCCTGTCCTTCCCACTGCACGGTTTGCGCGCCAATAAGCTTGTCGTACGCGGAGGAGAGTTTCAGTTCCTCGCTCAACAATGGCTGGTTTGCCTCGCGGAACATGTCGGCTTGGGCGCGCATATTTCGTAGGGGCACATTAAAGTCGGGCGGCGAAAATCCGCTGGCAAGGAATTTTTCTTTAAGTTTTTGCTCCTCCGCCTTGGCGCGGGGACGGATTTCGTCCAGGAAAAAAGTATAACGTCGTTCGGTTTCCTGGTCTGTGGTATCGATCGTGTGAGCCACGTATAAGCGCCAGAAGGCTTCGTCCAGGAGCTTGCCTAATTGAGACCAATCCGCCAACCAATTGTTGATGTTCGCATCGGTAATGGATCGTTTGCGCAGGTCTGCAAAGTAGGGGTCGATTTGTGGCCAGGACCAATCTTTAAATTCTTGTGCAGTTTGAGGGAGCAAAGAAAGCATAAATACCTCTCGTCTCACATGATGTAGCTAACCATTTGGGCGTAGTCCAGGGCATTTTTCTCGCCAGATGCATGGCTAGCCTGGGGGCTAGTGCCTGTCAATGCCAAGCACCTTAAATTGTGTCAGGTTCCAACGGAGGTCGTCGCAAGTGCCAATCCGTGACCTGTTGAAAGGCATGGGCGGCCTGGAAGAGGATATCCTCCCGGAAGTGGGGGCTCATCAATTGCATGCCGACTGGCAAACCGCGGCTGTCGAAGCCTACGGGGAAAGCCAGCCCCGGCACTCCGGCCAGGTTGGCCGGCAAGGTGAACACATCCTCCAGATACATGGATAGCGGATCATCGCCATGCTCGCCAATCCGGAAAGCAGTTGTGGGGGCGACCGGCGCAGCGACCACGTCTACATATTGGAAGGCGGACTCAAAATCGTGCTTAATCAGCGTACGTACCTTCTGAGCCTGGCCATAGTAGGCATCGTAATAACCCGCCGAGAGGGCATAGGTACCCAGCATGATCCGCCGCTTGACTTCCGGGCCAAATTTATCTCCCCGCGTGCACCTGAAGACTTCCCATATGTCATCGGTCGGTTGGCGCGGCCCGTAGCGGATGCCATCATACCGCGCCAGATTGGCGGAGGCCTCTGCTGGAGCGATCAGGTAATAAACGGGCAGGGCGTATCCAGTATGCGGTAGGCTGACTTGTCGGACTTCGGCTCCCAGCGATTCCAGCACGGCAATCGCCTGATGGACAGCGGCGTCAACCTCGGGTTGGATGCCAGAGACGAAATACTCCTGGGGAACCCCAATGCACAATCCCTGCAATGCTCTCTCTGGAAAATCATGTCCAGCCGGCTGTGAGAGACGGACCTCCTGGACAGGCAAGTCAACTGTGGTGGCGTCAAGCGGGTCGTGACCTGCCATCAATGTGAAAAGCAAGACCACTTCAGCGGCCGAATGGGCGAATGCTCCGACCACATCGAGGGAAGAGCCATAGGCGACCAGGCCATAGCGGGAAACCCGACCGTAAGTAGGTTTGATACCCGTAACGCCGCAGAATGAGGCGGGCTGGCGTACGCTTCCGCCGGTGTCGGTGCCCAGGGCGGCTGGCACCAGGCGGCTGGCTACGGCTGCTGCGCTGCCACCGCTTGATCCACCAGGCACCCGATCGAAATCCCATGGGTTATGCGTGGTGCCATAGGCTGAGTTCTCGGTTGAGGAACCCATGGCGAACTCATCGGTGTTGGTTTTGCCCAAGATGACCACGCCGGCGGCCAGCAATCGCTCTATGACAGTAGCATTATACGGTGGGAAGAAATTATCCAGGATGCGCGATCCGCATGTGCAGCGTATGTCAGCGACACACAACACATCTTTTACGGCGATCGGAATCCCGAGCAAGGCTGGCAATGGCCGATCGGGTTCTTTTCGCCAGGCATTCAAGGAGCGGTCAGCAGCGTCAGCCTGGGCCAGGGCTTTTTCAGGGTTCAGCGTCAGGAAAGCGTGTAGCAGAGGTTCCAGGCGTTCGATTCGTTCCAAGCAGGCAAGCGTCAGCTCCCGGCTGGAAATTTCGCCGGCGCGCAAGGCAGCGTTCATTTCGAGAAGTGAGAGGTCAACTAGACTGGTCATGACCTCAGATATTCTATTCCAGTATCAGGGGAACGCGGAACTGGTTATCCTTGGCTTCAGGGGCATTTCGGAGAAGTTGCTCAGGGCTCAAGCCAGGACGGGGCTCGTCGGGACGGAGAACGCTGCGAGCCGGCAATACACTGGAGGTGGGCGAGATGCCGGCGGTATCCAACTCTCGCAGTTGGGCGAAGTATTCCAGGATGGCAGAAAGCTGCTCGCGGTAGCGCTCTGTTTCAGTTTCCGTCAATGTCAAGCGGGCCAGTTCGGCGATGTGTTCGACTTCTTCCAAGGTCAGTATCATGGCAGGGATTATAACATGCGAGCTAATTTCAACTTTTAAGGATTATCTTTCCAACCCTCTCCGTACCAGCGCAAGTATTCCTCAAGGTGTGCCTGCCAGTAAGCTTCTTCGTGGTATCCCGGATACAGGTGCCATTCGTGTGGAATATTCTTCTGGGTGAGCAGCGCTTCGAACCATTCCGCTGAACGCGTTATTTGAAAGCGGTCTTTGTCACCCAGATCAAGGTAAATCCGGGGAAGTGAGTCTGGAGGAATAGAATCCAGCCACTTCTTGATAAAGGGCAAATCTGAGTAGAATACGGGCAGGCTGTGGGCGCCGATCGCCCCAAAGGATTCCCAATGCGAAAGCCCAAGGTGCACAGCCCAGCCGGCGCCGCGCGATAACCCGCCGACGGCGCGATAGCGTCGCTCGGCTAGAGTGCGATAGTTCGTATCGATCAAGGGCAGCAGGGCTTCCATCACCGCTTGACCGAACTTATCCTCACTGGGTTGGCTCCACACCCGATCGCGCGGCATAATGACAATGAAGGGCGGCACCTCTCCGGTGGCGATCAGCTCATCGGCGATTTCGTCGACTCCCAGCCGGTCCCACTGATCGTCGTTATCGTTCTGCCCGTGGATCAGGTATAGAACAGGGTAGCGGTGCGACATGTGCTGGTTGTAGCACGGGGGGAGGTAGACACGGAACTCAAGAGGAAGGCGCAGCAACTCGGTGCGGATTTGGTCTGTTTCGATACGCCCCCCCTGGCGCCAGCAAATTTCTTGAGTAGGGGAAGGTGTGAGGGTGAGTGCAAGGGAGGGCTGGGGGGAGGGTGTAATGGAAGGAGTAGTAGAAGGGAAGGAGAAGGTGGTGGCCGAAGGAAACGGCGGAATAGGGGAGTTTGTTGGGGGAGGAGATATTTCCGGCATCGCCAAGTTGGCAATCAGCGGGCTTTGAGGTTCTCCAGGGCTGCATGCGCCCAGAATCAGGACCAAAGGGAGTATTAAATAAACCCTACAGAACACTCGCAAGGAAATGTTCTGGTAAGTATTTGGAACCAAGCTAAAGACCTTAAGCAGACATCTCACAGGGAAGAAAGACAAACAAGGTTAAGAAAACCAATCGCGCCAAGTTTCTGGCGCGAATAACAGGTCTCAGAAATGCATTGATCACCGCCAAGACGGACAATTGTAGAACAGAATGATTGGCCGAGATCGTAGGTCAGCGCGGCTCGACAACGAACTTGATCGCGGTGCGGATCTTCTCGTCGATGACGACATCCACGAACTCGGGGATGAAGACGACGTAGATGCCATCCTGGGACAAATAGGTTTTGGCGAGCGCCATGGCCTTGACAGCCTGATTGACGGCGCTAGCGCCGATAGCCTGGACTTCAGCCCGCCGATTCTCCCGGACAACGCCCGCAATCGCGCCCGCTACGGCAGAAGTTCGGGAGGTGCCCTTGACTTTGATCACGTCCACTCTCGGCTTCCTCTCAACGCTCGCATCCATGTTCTGACCTCCTTTGGTGAGGGCGACAGCGTACGACTGGGCGCGTAAACGTCCAGCTATGATTCTACAGGATTTTCTGAGGCGGAGCAAGCGGAATTTCCTCCTTTCGGTTTTATTGGCAAACCTTAACAGGCTGGCTGGTTTGTTGTAAACTATTGATAGACATTCAACCTTACCTGACTTACAGGAGATCAACATGGACGCTTCTCAATTCCTGGACTTGGATTTATCTCCGCGGATTCTTTTAGGGCCGGGACCAAGCATGGTTTCCCCGCGGGTGCTGCGCGCCCTGGCAACACCCCTGGTGGGCCATCTTGACCCCGAGTTTTTATCGTTAATGCAGGAAGTTCAAAAATTGCTACGTTATGTTTTTCAAACAGATAACGAATTAACTGTGCCGATTTCCGGCACGGGTAGCGCTGGAATGGAGGCCGCGCTATGTAATTTTATCGAGCCAGGGGACCGCGTCTTGATCGCCATCCAGGGCTACTTTGGAGAGCGCCTGTTCGACATGGCCGGTCGCTATGGTGCCCAGGTAGATCGTCTGGAAAAACCCTGGGGGCAGGTGTTCGACACCGCTGAGATCAAAGACGCTCTGAATAAAGCCAAATACAAGCTGGTAGCACTCGTGCATGCGGAGACCTCCACCGGGGCTTGCCAGCCAGGGATCAGTGAAATCGCCGCTGCCGCGCACCAATCCGGAGCACTCCTGGTTCTGGATACGGTCACCTCCCTGGGTGGATTGCCGGTCGAGATCGACGCCTGGGAGGTGGACGTAGCTTACAGCGGCACCCAGAAAAGCATCTCTGCCCCCCCAGGCCTGGCTCCATTGACGGTATCACCACGCGCCCGAGAAGTGCTGCGCAAACGGCATACCAAGGTACAAAACTGGTATTTAGACCTCAGCCTTCTCGAAAAATATTGGGGGAATGAGCGCACGTACCATCACACCGCGCCGATCAGCATGAATTACGCCCTGCGGGAAGCCCTGCGCATGGTGGCCGAGGAGGGCCTGGAGGCGCGCTTTGTTCGCCACCGCGCCAACGCCGAATCCTTGTGGGCTGAGTTGGAAGAGATGGATCTCCCGTTGCTGGTGCCCATTGAGCATCGGCTGCCGACCCTGAGCACGCCGTTAGTACCGCCCGGGGTCGCCGAAGTCGAAGTCCGCCAGCGTTTATTGAATGATTACAATATCGAGATCGCCGGTGGATTCGGCCAGCTCAAAGGCCAGGTGTGGCGGATAGGCCTGATGGGCTTTAGCAGCCGCCGAGAAAACGTGACGCTGCTCCTGGCTGCTTTGCGTGAAATATTGGCAAACAGTCGTTGATGAGACGCTGGATAGGGTTTATTCTCGCCGTGCTGGTCGGAATCGCAGCCGGCTTGTTCTACGGATGGGTGGTCAACCCGGTCAAGTATGTTGACATAACACCAGCTACTCTGCGCGTCGACTACCAATCCGATTACGTCTTGATGGTCGCTGAAGCTTACCAGGCTGATGGAGACATAGCATTGGCAGCCCGGCGCCTGGCAGTCCTGGGTGACACTCCGCCGGTCGAGATCGTGCGGCAGGCGATGATTTTCGCCGCACAGGCCCCGTATGCTGATTCTGACCAGGAATTGTTGAGCCAGCTGGCGATCGCCCTGCAGACCTGGAATCCCGCCCTGGAAGCGCCCGTACCATGAGAGACGAGCGCGGCCACTGGTATCTGCTGACGGGTCTTGTGCTCGGTGTAGTCCTGGGACTGACCTACGCCTGGTTGATCTCTCCCCGGGAATACACCGACACCTCGCCAGCTTCGTTGCGAGCTAATTTCAAAGACCAATACCGCGCCATGATCGCTGCCGCCTATGTCGCCAATGGCAACCTGCCGCGCGCCAGGGATCGCCTGGATTTGTTGCAAGACGAGGATATTGCGCGCGCCTTGGCGGAACAGGCGCAGCGCAGTCTGGCCGAAGGGGATTCTCCCAGCGAAGCCCAAGCCCTGGGAATGCTATCGGTAGCTTTGGGGCAGGGTGCAACCCCGGCGCTTTCCCCGGTTTCTCCAGACACTATCCCGGTGACTGAAAGTCCACCTTCGGCCACTCTCCCTCCCCCTACCACGGCTACTGGTACCTCTCTGGTCTTGATCCCCACCGTACAAACCAATGAGCCCGGCGCCTCCCTGACGGCGCTCAGCCAGACCCCTGCCGTGACCCGGACACTCCTTTCCACTGGGACGCCGCTGCCCACTCGCACTCCAACGGCAACACCCGGCTCACCGTTTGTGTTACAGAGCCAAACCTTCGTTTGCGATCAAGACCTGTCCGATCCATTGATCCAGGTGGTAGCACAAGATTCGACTGGCCAAGAACTGACCAGGGTGGAGGTGGTAGTCACCTGGGAGGGTGGTGAGGATCATTTCTTCACTGGTTTGAAACCCGAGCTAGGTCCAGGCTACGCCGATTTCACCATGGCGCCCGGCGTTGTCTATACTCTGCAATTAGCCGGCGGCGGGCAGGCGATCCCTGACCTGTATCCCGCCGAGTGTGCTGCAGAGAGTGGGGATCGCTATTGGGGCTCCTGGCTCCTGGTGTTTACCCAACCTTGAGGTCGGCCTGTTTTCGGACAAATATTCCTCGAATTATGTCCATTTAACCCTGGAAATGTCACCCAGAAACTGGTAAAGTTAAGTTCAAGTGGTGTTTTCGTTTAAATTTAGGTAAGTAACTCGCATCTCGTCGGCCATACACCCCTGCCGTTTGGACTGACAATGTGACCAGGCGACTAAAAGACTAACTGACTAATTGAAGGAGACAACCATGAAGATCGTTTTAGATCGACGCTCGTGTAATTGCTGGGAGCCAGCCTGTGAAACGCATTTTGGCTGGCATTTCTTGCGAGAAGAGGTCACCCCTGTGGATTGCACGGTTGAGATCACAGACGACGGCCAATCGGAAACTACCTTCCTGATCCTGGATCGGGATGGCATTGATAAAACGCTGGTGGTTAGCGCGGAGAATTGGGCTGCGGCGTACGATTCGTGGCGCCAGGCGTGGGAACTCCAGCAATCTACAAAAACTTGAATTTATGCCTGAATTCGATCTCGCCCCGTTGCAGGCCGCGCTGTTGGAACTAGCCCCGAGCGGCCGCACTGCACTGCTGCCTGCCCTGCACGCAGCACAATCGATCTACGGATACCTCCCTGAGCCGGCCGTAGTGGAGATTGGCCATGCTCTGGGCGTGCCTCTGGCTGATGTGTACGGTGTGATCGATTTTTACGCCATGTTCTATAAAGAACCGGTGGGCAAGACTATCGTGCGTGTGTGCGGCGACCCTGCTTGCGCCATGGCGGGCAGCGACACTGTGCTTATAGCGGTTTGCCAGCACCTGGGGGTTTCACTGGATGAGGTCACTCCAGATGGCGCTTTCAGCGTGGAGCGCGCCCCCTGTCTTGGTTTATGCGAGCACGCGCCCGCCGTACTGGTGGGAGAAACGCCGATCGGGCGGGCAGAGCCGGCGCAGGCCCCCAAAATCTGCCAGTCGATTGGCGAGACTCCCCGTGGCTTGGTCGGGGGAGATATCCGTCTCCTGACGGCTAACTGCGGAAGGGGCCGCCCGACAGATCTGGATGAATACGAGGCGCAAGGCGGTTATGTCGGATTGAGAAAAGCCTTAAAGATGGAGCCTGAAGCCGTGATCGCGGATGTGAAAGCATCTGGATTGGTGGGCCGGGGCGGCGCCGCTTTCCCAACTGGGATCAAGTGGGAGGGCGCAGCGGTGGCCCCCGGGCAGCCTAAATACATGGTTTGCAACGCCGACGAGTCAGAACCTGGGACATTTAAGGACCGGGTGTTGATGGAAGAAGACCCTCATCGGGTACTGGAAGGGATGATCATCGCCGCCTACGCCATCGGCGCTCACCAGGGTTACATATACATTCGTGGAGAGTACCCGTATGC
>Ga0209431_10001025_pt1 | contig 23313 bp, 26 predicted proteins | sample RifCSP13_3_FD_184021 | JGI IMG/M metagenome (GOLD analysis project Ga0209431, IMG submission 184021) | Soil microbial communities from Rifle, Colorado - Rifle CSP2_sed 13_3 (SPAdes) (version 2) | ecosystem: Environmental > Terrestrial > Deep subsurface > Rock core/Sediment | place: Rifle...
GGCGGGCAAAGCCCGCCCTACGGTAAATCACCTAACAGTCATGAATTATGTAAAGCTCAATAACAGGGCTTTCAGCCCTCAATCCTCAGTATCATACCCCAGCAAGCAACAGCCGAATATCATCAGCCAGCCATGCGGCGCGCTGCGCAAGGGGAGCATGCAGCCGCACCCTGCCCTGAGGGTCGATCAAAAATGTGCCGACGCTGTGATCCACGTTATAGCCGGATGTGGCCGGTTGTTTCTGATATGCCACATAAAATGCCTTGGCGGCCTGCGCCGTGGCTTCTGCATCACCATACAGTCCAAGGAATGACGGGTGAAATGCGGACACATATTTCGCCAGCATCTCCGGTGCGTCGCGTTCCGGATCGACCGTAACGAGCAGCACTTGCACCTTGTCCGCATCCTTGCCCAGCATGCCCATCACCTGCGCCAGATCGGCCAGCGTGGTCGGGCACACATCCGGACAGTGGGTGTAGCCGAAGAACAGCACCACCGCCTTGCCGCGAAAATCCCCCAGCGTACGCTGTTTGCCGTTGTGATCGGTCAATTTGAAATTCGCTTGTGCCAACGGCAAGCTGACATCGCTGGCGTGAAACGGCGAAGGCAGCCTGGGCTCATCGCAAGCCGCCAATAGCATGACCAACATCAGGGGAAACAGATTACGCATCAACATGGCAACTCCCATCCCATCCGTGAACATAAAAAGTGTAACCGACCTTGATCAGCCCATATACACCGAATCCGGCAACCAGCAACCCGGCCGACATGCGCACGCGCGGCGATTGTACCCAGTGCTTGATACTTTCCCAGAACAAACCTATCGCCAGCAGATTAGGCAAGGTTCCCAAACCGAACGCCAGCATGACCAACGCGCCGCTTTGCGCATGGCCGCTGGCCAGTGCGGTGACCAGCACGCTGTATACCAGGCCGCACGGCAGCCAACCCCATAGCGTGCCGAGCAAAAAGGCGCGCAGCGGTGTGGCGATCGGAAACAGGCCGCGCGTCAACGGCTGGATATGCCGCCACAAAATTCCGCCGAGCTGTTCGATGCGCCGCACCAGACTCCAGATGCCGGCAAGATACAGTCCCAGAGCGATCAGCATCAAACTGGACAAGGCGAACAACAGGTGCTGCACCGGCACCTCATCGCGGAACAACAAACCGGCCTGGCCGGCGGCCCCGGCCAAGGCGCCCGCGACTGCATAGCTCGCCAGCCTCCCTGCGTTATAGGACAGGTGGAACGGCCAGCGTGTGGCTGTTTTTGGTAGCTGCGCGGTGAGGATCCCGACGATGCTGCCGCACATGCCCAGACAATGCACGCCGCCCAGCAGTCCGGCAAAAAACACCGCGATGATGCTGAATTCAGTCATGCGGTTTAGTGTGAAACTCGTATGGCGATTCGTTTGCTCCCTCGCCCGTCGGGTAGTGGCACGGCGCGCCGTGCCCGTACGGGAGAGGGAAACGGGCATGGCGGAATTCATCATCAGTGGCGGCAAATTTGACATGCCCTGCTGCTTGCTCCAATGAATGCAAATTCAAGCAGGCTGCTGCTTCAATTGCATCCGGCCGCTGCTGATGCGGCACCACCCCCAGCAACGGCGCGTTGATACGCTGCTGCAATGCGACGATATTCCCGTCCAGCATCGCCATATCCGCATCAAGCACGTTCGCCACCCAGCCGGCCAGCGTCAGGCCGCGCGCGGCGATCGCCTCTACCGTGAGCAGCGCGTGGTTCAGACAACCCAGCCGCATACCCACCACCATAATGATCGGCAGACCCAACTGCGCAGCCAGATCCGCGCTGTCCTGCCCGTCATTCAACGGCACGACAAATCCGCCTGCCCCTTCCACGATCACCTCATCGGCCTGCCCGGCCAACCCGGTGAACGATTCCACAATACGCGCGAAGTTGATGATAACGCCGGCGAACTGCGCGGCCAAATGCGGCGCGACGGCCGGCGCAAAGCAATAGGGATTGATCTGTCCCGGGCTGGCCTGCACATTGCCAGCGGCGCGCAATCGCCTGACATCTTCGTGAATATCGCCGCCGGCACAACCCGCCGCGACCGGCTTCATCCCGGCCACTCGTTTTCCCTGCGCGGCAAAACCGTGCAGCAGCGCGCAACTGATCAGCGTCTTGCCCACGCCGGTATCCGTGCCGGTGACGAAGTAACTCATTCAACCCCTCCCAGCATCCCCAACCCCTCCCAGCCTCCCCTTGTCAGGGGAGGAGAAGGGGAGGAGTGTTTCAGCCCCCCTGATAAGGGGGGTGTGGGGGGTTTGGTTCTGTTCAATGTGAATGAGGTCTGAATGATTGCGGCGCCGTCGCAGGTCACGCGCGGCTGCGGTTTCCAGGCATGGCCATAGACCACTTCATAGGTGGCGGGCAACCTGCCGTCGCGGCGCAGCCGCTCGTAATTCTCCACCAGGCGCGCCCACGCATGCTTTCCCATCAATCCCGTTCCGCGCCCTGCGGTGGCATTATGCGCACCGATGTGCTTCAGGTCGTACAATACCCCGCGCACATCATCATAAGTCAGCGTGATGTATTCCATGTCCATCACCGGCTCGGCAAAACCGCCGTGCGTGAGCATGTCGCCGATATCGTGCATGTCGGTGAAGTGATTCAGATGATTGTGACTATCCACACCATTGAATGCCAGCCTTAACTCCTTCAGCGTATCCGGCCCGAAGGTGCTGAACATCAGCAGCCCGTCGACTTTCAGCACGCGATGCAATTCGACAAAGGTCGCCGGCAGATCATTGCACCATTGCATGGCCAGATTCGACCATATCATCCCGACACTGTTTGCCGCCAGTGGCAAGGTCTCCACATCACTGCACACTTGCCATTGCCTGGCCCCGCCGAACAGTTTCTGCCACCAGCCGGAACGGGCATGCGCGGTCTGCAACATTGCTATGGCAATGTCCAGCGCGATCATCTGCGCTTTCGGGTAGCGCTGCGCCAACTGGCGCGTGCCCCAGCCCGTGCCGCTGCCCGCATCGAGTATGCATTCCGGTCGCAGCTTGATGTAATCCAGCCGCTCCAGCATGCGCGTACACACTTCGCGCTGCAACACGGCTGCGGTATCGTAGTCAGCCGCAGCGCGATTGAAGGCGCGGCGCATCACCCGCTTGTCGATCAAAAACTCATTCATGTAAGAAATCCACTGCATGATTCAAAAATTGTTCGGGGTGCGACAAGAACGGCGCATGTGCCGCACCGTTGATGCTCGCCAATCGCGCATTCGGCAAATGGCTTGCCAGGTATTGCGCGGCCGGCGGCGGCGTGAGCGTATCACGTTCACCGGCGATCACCAGCGCGGCCTGTTTAACGCCGGGCAATGCGCTGCGCAAATCACAATCGCGCAAAATATCGAGCCCGCTTTGCAATGCATTCAAATCAGGCTCGCCACGGCTGAACAATGCGCTGCGCAATGTTGCCAGCAGAACCCGCTCCTGCTCGCTGCCGCGCACTTGCAGCGCGAGGAAACGGCGCAGCGTCTGCGCATAATCTTTCCGCAACGCAGCGTCAAACTCCGCCAGCGTCTCCGCCGCCATCGCACACGTCCAATCGGGCCTCTGCACGAAGCACGGGGTACTCGCCACCAGCACTAGGCGGTTCACTTGTTGCGGCTGGCGCATCGCCCAGCGCAATGCGACCTGCCCGCCCAGCGACCAACCGCATACCGCGAGCGGCCCGGTGAATCGTGCGGATAATTCATCGACGATGGAATCCAGATTGAAGGTTGCTTTTTGCTCCTCGATCCTCGATCCTTGATCCTCGATCCTCGCTGTGCTGTACCCATGTCCCGGCAGATCCACCGCAAGCACATGAAAATGCTGCGCCAGCCTTTCAGCAACACTGCCCCATAATCCTCCGTGCATACCCCACCCGTGGATCAGCAGCAGCGGCGAGCCGTTGCCGAACTCGTCAACGTGCAAGCTCATGCAGTGTCTCTATCAGGCGCGTCACATCCGTCACACTGTGCGCGGCGGACAGGGTGATACGCAAGCGTGCGGTTCCTTGCGGCACTGTCGGCGGACGGATCGCCGCGACCCAGATGCCGCGTTCCTGCAGTCCGGCGCTCAGCTTCAACGCCGACTGATTATCGCCCACCAGCACGGGCTGTATCGGTGTTGTGGATGGCATCAGCCGCCACGGCAGACCGCGCAACCCGCTGCGCAACCGTGCGATCAGTTGTTGTAGATGGGCGCGCTGTTCCTCTCCTTGTGTGATCAACCGCAAACTCTCCAGCAACGCGCTCGACAATGCAGGCGGTGTGGCAGTGGTATAAACATAGCTGTTCGCATGATTGATCAGCGTATCGATCACCACCTGCTTCGCCGCGACAAACGCACCGAACACGCCTGCCGCCTTGCCCAGCGTCGCCATGTAAATGATACGTGGTGAGGCGATATTGAAATGTGCCAATGTGCCGCGACCCTGATCGCCCAGCACACCGAAGCCATGGGCATCATCAATCAGCAGCCAGGCGTCATGCTGTTCGCATAACGCCAGCAATTCCGGCAACGGCGCCAAATCGCCGTCCATGCTGAATACCGCATCGGAGATGATGAGTTTGCGCCCGCTTACGGTTTGTTCAAGCAGCAACGCCAGTTGCGCGATATCGTTGTGGCGATAGCGCTTCACTGAGGCGCGCGACATCTGCATCGCATCGTTCAGCGAAGCGTGGTTGAGCTTGTCGGCGAAAACCGAATCGCCCTTTCCAACCAATGCCTGTACCACACCGAGATTGGCCATGTAGCCGGTGGAGAACAACAGCGCGGCGGGCTTGCCCACAAATACCGCGAGCTCAAGTTCGAGCTGCTGGTGCACATGGGTGTGCCCACTCACCAGATGTGCCGCACCCGCCCCCACGCCATATTGCGCAGCACCTTGCTGCAATGCGGAAACGAGTCGCGGATGATTGGCCAATCCCAGGTAATCGTTGCTGCAGAAGGACAGATAAGACTTGCCATCCACCACGATGTGCGGCGATTGCGGGCTTTGCAGCGTGCGCCGCTGGCGCAGCAGGCCAAGTGCGGTGCGCTGATCGAGTTCCTTCTGCAATGCTTCGAAAGGCATAAAAACCTTCTACTCAAATCAAAGTAGGGTGGATAAAAGACGCGTAGCGTCGTATCCACCTGAGCACGGTGGATACGCGCCTGACGGCGCTTTATCCACCCTACATTTTTTCCGCGAAAGGATACATACCCAACTTGTCCAGCAGCGCGCGATCACGCTCCACCTCGGGATTGCCGGTAGTCAGCAATTGCTCACCGTAAAAGATCGAGTTCGCACCGGCGAGGAAGCACAACGCCTGCACCGCGTCGGACATCTGTTGCCTTCCGGCGGAAAGGCGCACCCGCGCGGTCGGCATCGTGATGCGCGCCACCGCGATGGTGCGCACGAAGTCGAGCGGATCGAGATCATCGGTGCCAGCCAGAGGCGTGCCTTCCACCTTGACCAGATTGTTGATCGGCACGCTTTCGGGATAGGGGTCGAGATTGGCCAACTGGGCGATCAGGCCGGCGCGCTGTGTGAGGCTCTCGCCCATTCCGACGATGCCGCCACTGCACACATGCATCCCCGCCTTGCGCACCCGCTCCAGGGTATCCAGGCGGTCCCGGTAGTCGCGTGTGCTGATGATTTCGCCGTAATATTCCGGCGATGTATCCAGGTTGTGGTTGTAGTAATCCAGCCCGGCAGCGCGCAACTGTTCGGTTTGCTCATCGTTCAACATGCCCAGCGTGGCGCAGGTTTCCATACCCAGATCGTGCACCGCCCTGACCATCTCCACCACGCTTGCCATGTCCTCATCACTGGGTTCACGCCAGGCTGCTCCCATGCAGAATCGTCCCGCTCCACTTTGCTGCGCGGCTTGCGCAGCAGACACCACGGTTTCCACATCGAGCATCTTCCGGTTCTCGACGCCAGCCGAATGGAAAGCCGATTGCGGGCAATAGCCGCAGTCCTCGGTGCAACCGCCGGTCTTGATCGACAGCAGAGTCGAGAGTTGCACCGCATTCGGATCGAAATGCTCGCGGTGCACCTGTTGCGCGCGAAACATCAGGTCGGCGAATGGCAGTTTGAACAAGGCTTCCACATCGGCCACGCTCCAGCGTTGCGGGTTGGCGGGTCGTTTGCCAGGTTGATTGGCAGGGCGGATGCGAGCTATGGTTTGGGTATTCATATTTTTGAGTGCAGGTATGATGTGTTTTTTCGACCCTGGCCCGCGAACGGGATAGGGCTGGAGAAGTACGGATGGTGGCGCATCATCCTGGAAAGGACCATGCCTTGTCAATTTTATGCCACACAATATTCAACATTCGCACAATATTTAAGCACGTCCTGCCCGCGCAACCTTGTGTGCTGTGCGGCAGCATGAGCCATGACGGTTTGTGGTGCGCGGCCTGCGACAAAACCCTGCCCTATCTGGCTGCACCACACTGCCCTGTCTGCGCATTGCCGACAACCACCGGAGAAGTTTGCGGGCAGTGCCTGAAACAGCCCCCGCTTTTCACCGGCACCGCCGCCGTATTCAGCTATGCCTTCCCGCTCGACAAGCTGATACAGGCGATGAAGTACGGCGAACAGCTCGCCCTGGCACAGGCCTTCGCAAAAAAGCTGGCTCAGCGTATCGACAAAAATGCACTGCCTGATTATGTGCTTCCGATGCCGCTGCATCCCGCCAAACTACGCGAGCGCGGCTTCAATCAATCGCTGCTGCTCGCCGCAACGGTCGCGCGCGAACTGGATCTCAAGATACTTCCCGACGGCTGCCGGCGCGTACGTGACACTCCGCCTCAATCCGCCTTGCCGTGGAAAGAGCGCGACAAGAACGTGCGCAACGCTTTTCGCTGTGATGTGGACTTGACCGGAAAACACGTCGCGCTGGTGGATGATGTGCTGACCACAGGAGCCAGCCTGAATGCTCTCGCCAAGGCCGTGCATCAAAGGGGAGCGGAAAAGATCAGCGCGTGGGTGGTGGCAAGGACGCTGCCGCACCACCGCACGTAGGGGCACGGCGCGCCGTGCCCCTACAATCCTTTGAGCTTCTGCTGCACGAACGCCCGCAACTCCGGGCTGAGTGTCTGTGTATCGAGAGCGCGCTGAAACGCATCCTTGGCTTCGGCATTGCGCTGCATGGCCTGCAAGGAAATGCCGTAGCCCATCAGCCAGACGCCATTGCCCGGGGCGTGTTGCAGCACGACCTGGTAATGCTTGACCGCCTCCTCGTTGCGGTTCTGGCGTTGCAGCAATGCCGCCAAAAACGCCCGGTAATCGGCCTGCGTACCGGCAAACGGCAGGGATTTTTCCAGTGTCGAAATTGCCTGCTCCAATGCGCCGCGCTCCACCTGCAAGCGCGCCAGCAACATCGTAAGCACGGTATGTTCTGGTTTGACATTCAACCCCTCAAGCAACACCTTTTCGGCATCCGCGTTGCGCCTGCCCTCCAGCAGCAGGGCGACCAAAGCCTGCCGCGCCGCGTCATGACCCGCATCCAGACGCAATGCCGCCTCATATCCCGCTATCGCATCGGCGATGTGCCCCTGCTGCATCAACCCGGCAGCCCTGCGAAATTCCGCGTCGGCCTGTTGCGCTGAACTGACCTGCTTCATCGGCACAGCACTGCCTGATGCCTGGGCAGCGGCTTTTGCTGCGGTTGCCGGTATTGGCTCTGGCCGGCCCTCCGGCGCTGGTGCGCCTGCCTTAGGCCCGGCTGCAGGGGCAGATTTTTTTGCAGCACTGCTGCGGCCATCCTTCAGTGCCTGTCCTGGCTCTTTGGATTCGCTCAGGACTAAAGGCCTTGCCGAAGGATCGAAGGGTCGGAGGGAAGAAGGCAACGGCACCGAGCTCAATTCAAAGCTCAGTCTCGATGCTGGAGCCAGCGACTCGGCCGGCTTGTCCCCGGTCAGAACGTCTGACGCGGGCGCAGCTGTAGTCGCGGCAGATTGCTTCTGCACTGTCGATTTCTCAAGCTCGTAAGAGCTTTGGGCATTGTCAGCCTTTGGCGGTGTCAACTCCGCCCAGCCTTCGGTTGGTTGCGGATTGCCTGCCTTTGGTGCAACGCTCCCCGTCATGACTTCCGGCTTGCGTGACGATACCCATTGCCAGGCGGCGATCCCCGCTATCAGTACCAACCCGATCGCCAGCAAGGGCATGACGAAATCGCGCCTGGTATGGGACACCGCGCGCACCATAGGCTGCTCCGTTGCAGTGTGCGCACCGCGCTGTTCGAGCTGGTTCAGCACCTGATTGATGACACTCATTGTATGGCACCTCTAAACATCCAGATTTCATCCCAACTGCTACGTTGCTGAAAAAATTTCTTGCTTACATATAACGCATATGCGGCGCTACAAAACGAAGTTTCAGTGCAGGGTAACCTTTAGGTTGGCCGGAACTAAAATTTTTTCCGCGCCTTGCATTTGGGCGAACTCTGAATTTTTAGAGGCGCCCTACAGCACCGTCCACGCGATCACCAGCGAGGCGATCATCGCCATCGAGGTCAGCGCCGCCGCCCAAGGCAACCAATCGCGGCGCACTTCCGGCGTATCGGCTGCCGCATCGCGAACATGCCTGGCCAACACCTGCTGCCTGCCTTCGCCGTATACCAGCATCAAGGCCTTATTTGCCACGATGTTGACCAGCCTTGGCGTGCCGCCGGTGATACGGTGCAGCTTGCCCACCGACCCTTTGCTGAACAGCGTTTCGCCGGCAAATCCGGCTACCGCCAAACGATGGCGCAGATAGCGCTCCAGCTCGTCCCTGCGCAAACCACGCAGGTCATACTGAAAACTGATGCGCTGGCGCAATTGGCGTATCGAGTGGTGACGCAACCGCTCCTCCAGCTCAGGCTGCCCGAATAGAACCACTTGCAGCAATTTGCGCTTTTCGGTCTCCAGATTGGTGAGCAGGCGCAACACTTCCAGACTTTCCAGCGGCATCGCCTGCGCCTCGTCCAAACACACCAGCGCGCGCTGACCGTTGCGCGCACATTCCAGCAGCGCGCGCGTCAGACCCTTCAACATCAGGTGCTGTTCGACATCTTTTTCCAGCGTCACGCGAAACTCGTCTGCCAATGCCAGCAACAGGCTGCGCGGCTCGAGGTAGGGATTGGGAATGTAGGCAGTAATGAAGCGTGGTTTGGATGCTGCATCGGCCGCCTGATCCTGCGTGCCGATCAGCGTGGTGGGCTGCTGGCCCTGATTCAGCGTGGCGAGGAATTTGCGGCACAGCAGCGTTTTGCCATTGCCTACCTCACCGGTGATCTTGATGAAGCCCTCGCCGTTGCGAGCGGCTACCAGTAGAGTATTGAGCGCCTCCTGATAACTGGAGCAGGCGAAAAAAAAGCTGGTGTCAGGGGTCAGGCCGAAAGGTGGTTCGCGCAGGCCAAAGTGTTGTAGATACATATCTAAGGGTGCCTCTAAAAATTCAGAGTTCGCCCAAATGCAAGGCGCGGGAAAAATTTCGCAGCGCCGCATATGATTGATATGCTAGCAAGCAATTTTATTCCGCAACGCAGCAGTTGGGATGAAATCTGGATTTTTAGAGGTGCCCTCAAGGTTTGGTGCCCTGCCCGCTCATACCGCTGATGCGATCACGGCTTTGCGTGATGTCATCCGACCAGTCCTTGTCACTGTCCACCACGGTGGGTTTCAGCAGGATGACCAGTTCACGTTTCTCGCTGCGTTGGCTGGTCTGGCCGAATACGCTCTTGGGCAATCCAGGCAGGCCGGAACGGTCATCGAACGTCGCCTGGCGCATCAAGCCGCCAATCGCCACGATTTGTCCGTCTTTGACACGAACGATGCTGTCGGTTTCTGAAACGGAGCTGGAGGCCAGCGGTAGATTCAACGTGCCGCTGACGCCACCCACATCCACGGTCTTGTTCACCGTGCTGACCAGGCTCACGGCAGGGTGTATATGCAGAATGATTTCATTGTTCTGGTCGATGCGCGGAGTGACATCCAGCGAAATCCCAGAAAAGAACGGCTGCAGCGTCACGCTCGGCGTGGAAGTGGTCGCCGTACCCGTGGTCGTGGTGTTGGTGACGTTGGTCACGAAAAACTCATCCGTGCCGACCTTGAGCACCGCCTTTTGATTGTTCAGCGTCGCGATGCGCGGACTGGACAGCACATGCACATTGCCTTGCGACTCCAGGAAATTCAGCAGCGCGGCAAAGTTGCTGGTCTGGAATGCCAGGCCGAACAAAGATCCGGCAGACTGCCCTGTGGCAGCCACCAATGCCATATTTGTGCCGGGAATGGAAGTGATCGCCCCGTTGGTGACCGCCCCCGCCGTTGCGAGAGTGGTGCCGGATGACAATTGCCCGACAGAAGTACGGCTGTTCGGATTATTCTTGAATGCACCCCAATTCACGCCCGACTGGAAACTATCGCTCAATTGCACTTCGACGATCTTGGCTTCCAGTATCACCTGCCGCTCGATGGAAATCTGCGAGGCCTTGAGATAAGCCGCGACATTCTTCAATTCATCCGGCATCGCGCGCACCACGATCACCCCTGACATCGGGCTGATCACCACACTGCGTCCTCTCTCGCTGCCGACTATCGCTTGCAGCGACTGACTCAGCTCAGTCCAGAAATCCGCGCTGCTCGTCGTCGTGACTTTGCTGCTATCCACGCTGCGTGTGGTGCTGGCTGTCGTCGTGGTTCCTGCGGTGCCGGCTGTCGAACCTGTATTGCTATCTGACACCGAGCCGGATGTCACACGCAGCGAAGATGTCCCGGCACGCGACCCGGTCAGATAATTCACCTGGAAGATCCGCGTCTGCAGTGTCAACGGCAGAATGTAAATGCGCGTGCCGTCCACCTTGTAATCGTAGCCATACATTTCGCGTATCGCTTCCAGAGCCTCGAACACCGTCACATCTTTCAGATTCAGCGAGATGCTGCCCCTGACTTCAGGGTGCAGCAACATGCTGTAGCGCGTGCCGGAGACGATAGCCGTGAACACCTGGTTGACCGACGTGTTGCTCACAGTCAGATCGAACCTGGTATCGAGCGGCTTGCTCCCAACCTTGGGCATAGCCATAGCCAGTGGCGGCAACAACGCATCGCTAACCGCATCCGCCTTGCTCGGCTGCACACTGGCCTGCACTGCGGCATCCATTTCCCGCTGGATGGCATCGGCCGTCGCGCGGTTGCCTGGCGTGGAACAGCCTGCCAATACAGAGGACAGAAGACAGAAGACAGAAGACAGAAACAGGGTTCTCATTTTTTCTCCTCGTGCGCTGTTTGCTTCGCCTGTTGTTCTTCAGGCTGCGCCGTGCTTTCCGGTGATTGCGGTGTTGCTTTCACTTTTTGATTGGTTTTCATTTCTTTCCTGACTTTCGTTTCTTAATCAGCTTTCGTTTTATTCTGGTCGGGAATTTTTGCCTTGGTCATCTTCACATCAGGGAACAGCGTCAACACCCGCCGTGTCTGCGCAGTCTTCAATACCACACTGCCTTCGTTCACTTCGGTCAACCAGGCATTACCATGCTTCTCCCCGAGCTCGACGGTTTTACCGTCGATGATCGCGGCGCGGCGCGATTCGGAAATGATCGTGGATTGCAGACCCGATGAGCGGCTCTCGGCTGACCACCGGCCGGTGGCGGCACCAGTCCCTGCGATCATGGCCGGGGGACGGGTGGGGTCGGGCAAGTCCTCAGCAGCTGCGGCAACGGAATGCAGTGCGATAGATAAAGTGAGAAGTGCGCGCATCATACCGTCAACCATATCTCATCCAGACTCAGGGTATACAAGGTCAGGGTCAATACCGAATAGGGATATTGCTCCACTTTCAGGCTCACCTCTCCCCAGAACATTTGCGCGGGCATCCTCTCCAGCGCACTGGTATAGCGCAACAACTCGAGATAACCGCCGCGCACGCTGATCTGCACACCATGCTTGAAAATCTGCTTTTGAGCGCCGGGTTGCTTTTGTTCATCATAGGCCTGCGCCGCTGCCGCGGATTGTCCTGCGCCGTTCGCTGCCTGCGGCCTCTCGATCAGCAGACTGACCGGCAGAGTCTTCAACTCAACCAGTTGCAGCCGGTTATTTTTACTAAGCACCTGTTTCAGCAGGCCAGCCATCTTGTCCGGCTCGACCAAGCGGCTGCGCCGGTTTTGCAGGTAACCATCCAGCTCCTGCAATTGCTGCTTGAGTTGCGCAGAACGCATCCGCAGCGGCGAATATTCGTCGTCACGCTTGGCTTGTAATAGCGACTGTATCGCCGCCTGCAATTCCTTCATCTTTTCCTGTTGCTGTATCACTTGCGCGGATAAGATTTTCTGCTTTGCCAAAAGAGGATCCAGCAATATCGAATTGATCAGCGAGATCACCACAAAACCGGCAGCGGCAAAAATCATCGCGCGTTCGCGCAACGACATATCGTCTACCCTGGTGCGCACCAGTTCCCAGTAGCGCCTCATTTCTTGGCCCCGGTATCCGGCGTCGAATACATCGTGAATTCGACATAGCGCACAGCAGATCTGCTTTCCTTGCCCACCTCGGTTTTGGCCTGCTGCATCTGCAAAGTGGAAAAAGATTTGCCCTGCATGGCTCGTTCCCTGCCCAAGCGCTGAATGTAGATCGGCAGCAATTCAGGATCCAGCACGCCCCCGCTCAAGCTGATCTGCGCCGCATCTCCGGTCACTTTAAAGCCGGTCAACCACAGACCCTGTACCACCTGGCGCGAAAAGGCGCGCATGTATTGTGAGTAACCGGTGGTATTGCCCACAGAACCGGACTTCAGCGTATCGACCATCCTCGTCTGCTCGGCCAACTCCTTCTCCAGTCGCCAGACCTCGGCCTGCAATGTCTGGTTCGCCTGCTGCGGGGAGAATTCAGCGGTGTAACGTGCGAGGCGTGCCTGCTCGGCATTGAACCGCCTGGTGCTTTCTTCAGACTGCTGTTTAAGCTGCCCCACCTGATAAAGCGCATAGCCATAAAAAAACAGCGAGCCCAGCACGATCAAACCCAATGCCTGAAATATCGTCAGCAGCGAAAAATACTTGCGCTGCTTCAAAAAGATCGGGTTGAACAGATTGATCTGCTGGCTCATAAGGTCCGGCTTTCCTGACGCAGTGCCGCCCCCAGCGCCGGTAATGCATGCGCGACAAACTCACTGTCGGCCAGTGCCGGAACCTTGCTGATGTCCATCACTTGCGACAATTCCAGCCTTTCCACTTTGACATCCACCGCCGCTGCCAGAAGATTCACCAGGCCGGCATCGTCGGGCGCGCACACCAACACGCGGCTGACCGGCAGATGATTATATTGCCGGTCAAAATAATCCAGCGAACGCTGTAACTCCAATTCGACGCGATCCCGATACTGCTGGCGCAATTGTTCATTGGCATCCTGCAACTGACCGGCAGTGATCTCGATGCGCCGCGCCAGCAGCAACTCGCCCCTGGACGTGAAGGTCATCAGCCCGCCGTTCTCATCGAACGCCAGTAGCACCAGCGCACGATCATTCTGCTCGAACAACGCGGCGATGTTGCGCTGAGCCATCTCCTGGATGTCGATCACATCCAGTTCGATCTTTGCCTGCTCGAACAGCGCGATGCGTTTCTGGATGGTCTCGTTGGACGCGGCGATCGCATACATCGATTGGGCGCGATCAGAGCCGTACTTGCTGGCGGGAATCTGCAGCACATCCACGGTCGCATCGTCGATGTGGTAGTTCAGGCCGTCTTTGATCTTCCAGCGTATCGCCGTCTTCAATTCATTGACAGGGACATTGGGAGCATCCACCAGCAGCATCTGATATTCGCCGGGGGACAGCAGGGTGGTGAAATTATGGTTGCCGATGTTCGCGCTGTGGCGAACCTTGTCCAGCTGCGAGGCGGATACTTCGCCAGTCTCGTGGTATGCACAACGCAACACGCTCGGCATCGCACCGGCTTGATTGACTTCAGCAAGGTATATCCCGTGCGCGCCGATGCTGATGGAGAACCAGCCGGAATCACGGCTTTGTGCCTTGAACAGCCTGGATATATTCATGATCCCCATAATTGGCGTGAAGATAATTCAATAACCCACTGGAGTCAATGGTTTTTTTATATAAAAATGCCGGTCTGGCCGACTGGCAGACAGGCGTTCCCGGAGCGGTCACACTGATAATTCAATGTTCAGTATAGCTCACTTACTCGCCAGCTTGCGCTGACAACGCGCTACCTTGAGTCCCAAACACGCCCTGTCATTCCGAACGCAGCCCTGTCATTCCGAACGAACGTGAGGAATCTTAAGATTTCTCGCCATGCTCGAAATGACAGGCTGTGTGTCATTCCGAATGCAGGTGAGGAATCTTTCTTTTAAGATTTCTCCCGTTGGTCGAAATGACAAGTGGGTGTCATTCCGAACGAATGTGAGGAATCTTGCCAAAAACCCTAAAACCCTTCACTCAAATCCACCCATTCCGGATTGGTCGCGTTGACCAGTGCGTCCTTTTTCTCTCGCCGCCATTTCTTGATTTCTTTCTCTCTGGCTATTGCGGCCATCACATCGCCTGTCACCTCAAAGTACACCAATTTATTCACGTTGTATTTTTCGGTAAAACCCTTGACCAACTTGTTCTTATGTTCGTAAATTCTGCGCTCCAGATTGTTGGTAACCCCAACATACATCACCCGATTGTTCCAGTTGGTCAGCAGGTAAACGTAGTAGTTTTTTTCCTGCATTGCGCTTCTCGCCAAGAGTTCTGTTATTCCGAACACCATCCTGTCATTTCGAGCATAACGAGAAATCTTGCGTTTTGTTTCAAGATTTCTCCCTTTGGTCGAAATGACAGGGTGGTGTCATTCCGAACGCTCCCTATGTCATTCCGAACGCACGTGAGGAATCTTAAGATTTCTCGCCATGCTCGAAATGACAGCCAACAGATTAAAGCAGCTACCTCAATACCAGTAGTTATAGCTCCGGCATAACGTGCTGCGCACGTGAGCCTTCACTGACAACACGCTGCGAAGCAGCTTGTTGCGGCGTAGACTTACCGCAGGTTAGTCGAAGCCAAACTATTAAAGCGGCTATTGCCGCAGTAGTTTTAGTTCCGGCATAACGCGCTACGCGCATTAGTCTTCACTGAAACTATTAAAGCGGCTTTGCCGCTTTAACCCAGATAATCCATTAGCCTCGAAACCCCCTCCAGCTCCCCCTTGTCAGGGGGAGTGCCCGGTCTGCCCCTCCCCTGACAAGGGGAGGTTGGGAGGGGTTGGGGTGGAATTTCTGCCTAATGGACAATCTGGGTTTAATAGTTTTCACGCTGGTATATGAACTCATCCCCACCCTTGTATACACCAAAGGTGGCACGGGCAGCGGGATTGATGGCGGCACCGCCGCTCCAGGGATACTGTAACCACGCCGGCACATTGCCAGTCACCGTCACGGCCCCGGTATTTCCCGCACCCGGCGCCTTGAGCCACAGGTTGAAATTACCGGCAAAGCCGGCGATACCACCCTCCTTGAACCGCTGCCCCGCCGGCCCCGCAGCAGCACAACCCGCGCCGCTCAGGCCGGGACTGCCGGTATCCTGCACGCAGGTTGCCGGTAGTGCGCTGAGTGCCACGCTCACCGTGCCCCCCAATAACCCATCACCGGAACAAATGTCCGCCGGGTTCAACACCCAGCCGTTGTTCCAGTACTCGGCGCGGAATGGAATGGGCAAGGCAAGAAGTTCCGAACCGTGCGCATTGCTGATCTTGGCTCGACCGCTGCGAATTTCTGTGGTGCCCTCGGTGTATCCGGATGAACTCACCGCAGGTGTATCGCTATCCGTGGCGCGAAGGGTAAGCGTGAGCAGAGCGGTTTGCGGGGTAGCAACTTCATAGGTCACATTTGCGCTGCCCACGCCATTGGCAAAACTCGCCGCCGCAATGGTGTTGTTTGCAAAACCTGCCGTCACGCCGGCATTCGACAGAGTGGTGAGATAGGCATTAGCCGCTCCCGCATAGTTAGCCGTTATCCCGCCACCCGTTTTATTGGCTGTGACCGTCACCGTGAACGGCTGACCAGCCTTGACCGGTGCGGTTGAACCCGCATAGGTGAAGGTGCCGCACCCCTGTGTAACCACCGTGTCGAAATAGGTCGGATGGAAACGGCCTGCCCCGGCCTGCATCCCGCTGATCGCAAGAGCCGAACCCAGATAGTTGGCAAGGTTGGCATTCAGGTCAATGGTGCCCACCTCATCCCAGGTCAGGTTGATACTGGCAACGCCATTGCTGAAACCACTCAAGGTCGTATTGATCGCCGTAGCGTTGCCGATGCCCGGCTGCGGATTGCTGGAGGTGATCGTCACCGTGCCATCGAAATTCGGCGTTGCAGCCGGAATTCCACACGCATTCATCGCCGTCACGGTGGCATTGAATGGCTGCCCGGCGGTCAGCGGTGCGGCGGGAATGCCGCTGAATACAAACGACGCGGGAGCAACCACGAATGTATCGCTACCCGTCATCGCTGCAGTGGTGGGCGCGGTATCGTTGGCGGTCAGCGTAAGCTGGCCCGCATCGGGATAGCTCAAGGTAATGGTCGCCGTGCCAGTCGCATCAAAGTCGAGGCTATGCGCCGTACCGGGGCTGGATGTGCTCACTACGCCTGTCGAAGCCGTGACCACTTGGGTGCCGGTCGCCGGATTTGTGTAGCTGGAATACAGATTTACCGGTCGGCCCGTCAAATTCTGATAGGCCGGTACGCAACGCCCCGTGCCCGGTGCGGTCTCCACCGCCTCGATGGTGGCCGTCGCGTTATTGCAGGAAACATGATCCGGCACGGTAACCAGAAAACCGGAATCGTTGAACGTCATCGTGCAACTGGCTGTCGAGGTTGCCGAATTCCAGCAGGTCGTGATATTGATTGCCGCCGGAACAGAAGTCGCATCCAGAACGACTGCGCCTGCCGTAGATTGCTGCACGGTGGCCGCGTTGTTGATACCCGTCGCATCGATCGCAAAAATCTGCCCGCCCGGCGTCAGCGTCACATTTGCACCGCCGGAATAATGCGGCAGAGTACAAAGGGCATTGCCACATGCAGTAATCGTCACGATCTGCGGCGAACACGTCAGCGCACTGCCCGCGTGGGTAATTAAAATATGATCCGGACCGGGACAGCTATGCAGCACTTGCGCTGGAGTGGTAGAGGTCAGCGTCCAATCTATCGGACAGGTATTGGTAAGCGCCACCGTTCCGGTCAGCGTACCTGCTACCGTTACATTGGTCGCCAGTGTGATATTTGGGCTGGCCGCATTGGTGACGGTCAGGTTATTGAAGCTGACCGGGTTTGTGCCGCTGATCGTTTGCGCGGCCGTGCCATTTAATGTCACTGTTCCGGTGCCGGCATTGAAGGTGCCGGCTGAACTCCAATTGCCGCTGACAATGTGGTTGAAAGCGCCTGCGTTAAAGGTGGTGCCGGCTCCAATGGTAAAGTTGCTTCCCACCGTGAGCGCCGCAGCGGCAGTAGCAGTTGCGGTGCCAGACAGGGAGAAATTCCCGGCAACCGTCATGGCCGTGGCTGGCATCGTTTTGATGCCGCTGCCGCTCAAAGTCAAATTGTAATAGGTGGCCGGTGCGCCGGAAGGAACTTTCACCGTCTGTGCAGCGCCAGTGTAGTTGACGGTATTGCCGATTGCACTGGCTGTCAGGGTAGTGATGGCAGACGTGCCGCCAAGATTCAGCGTGCCGGTATTGCTCAGTGTACCGGTACCTGAAAGGGCTGTTCCCACCGTCAGCGTGCCGGTATTTGTTGCCGTGACCCCGGCGTCAATCAAGAGATTGGCTAGGGAGCCGGTGCCGCTAATGGTTTGTGCGGCAGTTGTTTGCAGCCTGACAGTGACCGTCGTGCTGGTCAGATTGGCATTGATAGTCAGGCCACCCGTGCTGGTCAGCACTCCGGCAGCAGCGCCGGTAATATTGCCGCCCGCGTTAATGGTAATGCCACCGGCCCCTATGTTGGTGGTGCGTGCGTTTGCCCAATCTGCAGTTCCATTGATAATCAAAGACTGCGCGCTGCCGGGATTATCGTTCATCGTGACAGTGTGGCCGACTGCGATGATGACGTCGTCAGCGGCGCCCGGAATGCCGCCCGGTGCGCCCACGCACCCGGTCGCATTCGTCCCCCATGTCCCTTTTTGAGCCCAGTTGCCCGATGAATCGGAGGTGCACGCGACGGCATAGGTATCGCCGCCCCACGCACCCAACCCGATCAGTGAAATTGACAAAAAGAATACTTTGATGAATCTGGCGCAGCCCAGCGCGGCAGACTGTGTTCCATACTCGCCCGCACTCCCCGCGCCAATATCTTTACGCCGCATCGTATTCATATGGCCTCTTTCCTCCTAACCAACTCGACCAAGCCCTGTTCCGTACTTCAACATCCGTGCTGCCCGGTACCCTATTGCGCGATTGTAACCGTCATCTGCCGCTCGACGTAGTTCGGGGTTGCCACCGTCCCCTGCGTTGCCCTAGAGGTCAACTGGTATATGGTGATTGTCGCCGCAGCTTCGCTGTGCGCTGTGTTCACACACTGCACGTTGACATTAAAACCGGACAACGTGCCGGGAAGCGCCAATGGCGTAGCCGGCAGACAGGAAGTTGCCTGCAACACCTGATAAGCCCCCCACTCGACCCCGGCCCGCGCCGCCTGATAAGCGCGCGCTCCCATCACATCCAGCGCGGCACTCTGGTGTTGTGTGGTGGATAAAGTCACGGCGAAGGTGCCGAGCGCGGCTATCACCACCAGCAGGAAGATGGCGGAAACCAGACTGAAACCTTTTGAGGATTGAGGATAGCGGATTGAGGATCGAGCTAGACCCGATGCCTGGTGCGCGCCAGACCCCGCCTCGCTCCTCGCTCCTCGCTCCTCGATCCTGTTTCTCGTCATGGCTGGTTACTCACATGGGCTGCGTTATACAGCGTGACCGTCTCAACGTCTTCAGTGATCGCCAGTCTCATGGTCACCAAGCCGTTCCGGGCTGACACCAAGGGATCGTAAGTGAAGCGGCAATCGCTGACGTTGGTCGACAGCAAGGCGCTGCTGGGCGTACCCGTTGCGGGCAACATGGTCGGTTGCGCGGATTGAATATCATAACCCTGCCAGCGCGTAAGTGTGCCGCCCACTCCGCCCGCAGCGGGCGCGCAAACGTAGGTGACCGGCGTGGTCACCACATGAAAACGATGGCCAGGCGAGTCGAACGGCAGCGCGTTCGCCGATGTGATGCTGATGCTGTTGGCCCCCACCGCGCTGACTGCGCGCCGATTGTGCGTCGCAAGCGTGTTGCCCGCATACGCATCCGCGCCGGCGATGCCGAGGTTATACACCACGATCTGGTCGCCCGCATTGGGCGGCGGCACCGGCATCGCACTCAACACCTCGAAGCATGTATCGGCAGCGGTAATTGACAAGATGTCATCGTCTGCATTCCCGCCCGGACAAACATCATCCGTCGCATCGATATCTGCACGATAACGCCCCCCACCCGTGGTGGGCAGGAACTCGATGAAGCACGTCGTCCCGGCACCGGCACACGCTCCCGTCACGCGCACGCTGTTCGGCAATGCCAGGCGCAGATCGCGCGTTACACGGCGCAATGCGGTATCGGCGATATCGGTCATGTCGGCGCGGCGCGCGACATCCATATACTGCTGCACCGGAGCTTTCAGGAACACCGCGACGATGCCGCCGATGATGCCGGTGATGACGATCACCATGATCATCTCGACCAGCGTGAAACCTTTTGAGGACTGAGGGCTCAGGACTGAGGACTGAGCGCAAACCGCAGCATGGGCACTGCACTCAGTCCTCAGTCCTTGCACCTCAGTACTATGCTTCATCATATCCTCGGCGAATAACGGGTACGGATGCCTTCGACCACTACCGGCGTTCCATCCGGGCCGGTGACGGTGACAGTGATTCGCAGCGCATCGGCATCTGCGGGCAGCGCGGGCACTAGCGTCAGCCCGGCAAGTGTTATTGCAACGGCGGCTGAATAGCCGGCAGCCGGCCCGATGGGGTTGTTGGTGATATCCATGATCGCTCCGGCAGCCATGTTGAAGCTGTCGTAGTCGCTGACGTTATCGTAAGGAAAATTCGGGTCATAGCGCGTCAGATCGTTTTCTGTGCCCACAACCTCAGCCCCAACGACCGGCGCGACGGTGCCGCAGTCGGCTACAGAGACTGCGGATGCCGCAGCACCATCATCCGGATCGCAAAAGGTGAACGGCATCAACTCGATTTCTTCCAGCAGCGATTCGGCGATTGCCAGCGCCTGCTTGTGAATGAGCGGATCGGCGCTGGATCGTGTCACCGTGTTCATCACCAGCAGTATCCCTGCCAGCGCAACGCTGACGATGACGATGAACATGATCAGCTCGACCAGGCTGATGCCGCGCTGAAAACCACCCCCTCCCTCAATCCCTACAGAGGGAAGCTGAATCCTTCCCCCTCCGGGGGAATGGTTGGAAAGGGGGAAGGAGTGATCTGGCAGTACAGACCCCTCAAACAACTGCTTTATTCGGGCTTCGGCGCTTTCGAGTAGTTTTGGATTTTGCTGATAGGCCAACAAGAGGAACCTGCGGTTCGCCTCGATTTCCTGCAACAAACGATAGTTTTGTTCTGCCGTCATCATTTTTGCGCCTGAATCTTCCTCAATTCTTCGATGTCGATCAAATCCTTGCTGCGCCCCGTTCCCGTTTTCATCGCGATCAAATGCTCGATCGAGGCAACGGGAATGCTGATCATACCGACCTCAACCATCGTTGCATCGCGCCGCAAATCGGCAAATTGAATCACCGGTCTGACCAGGACATTCAACACCGTCGCCATTGTTTCCGCACCACGCAGACTGAAAACCAACATGCCCTTTTCACGATGCCACTGTTCGATCAATTCCGGCCGGGCCAGAGCATCCAGTTCGACGGGAATCGTCGGGCGTAAATCGGATGCCTTGGCCACAGACAAAAACCTCCGCAAGTTATCCGCATCCATTGCCAACACCACGTCCACATCCATCGTGACCCGCTGATAACCATGCAGCGCTACCGCAAGACCTCCCACCAATACGAAATCCACTTTCGCCTCGGCCAGCATCTTGAGCAGGTCGAACATGCTCATACCGCACGTCTGCAAAGAAGCTTGGCAAGGCTCGTCATTCCCGCGCAGGCGGAAATCCAGCAAAACAATGTCACCGCGAAGCAGCCAATGCCAAGGTGTTGTCCCGCTTTGCGAGGGTTATCCAATTGACTGGATTCCCGCCTGCGCGGGAATAACGGGTTAGTGCACATAGCCGGTCTCCGCTTCGATGGTGATGCTGTTGGTTGCACCGGTGACGTTGATTGTCTGGGCAGTGGAAGGGGCTCCCAGTGCGTTGAAACTGAAATTCGCCGGCACGACAGCAAAGGTGATACCCGCAGGCGCGTTGATGACATAGTTCGCCTCGCCAGTCGGCGAGACCAAAGGCGTCCCGCAAGCCGCGGTCGCCCCGATGGTCAAGGTGATGCTGTCAATGGTAAATACCGCGCAAACGAAACGACGTTGCGCGATGGCGATCTTCTGCGCGTAGCGCAACGAGGCTTGCACCTGGTCGGCAAAGCCGCGCGATTGAAAGACGCTGTTGTCAAAAAAACGAGGGGCAGCAATGGCGCCAATGATCCCGATGATGACCATGGCCATGATCAGTTCTACCAGTGTGAAGCCGCGCTGATTGTCATGCACGCGCGAATCAAAACGACATTCTTCAGCCTGAACACCGAAAGGATGCTCGGATTTTTGCTTGTTCGCTTCAATTTGACTGGTACTCGAACACATGTTCAATAGCCCTTATTTGAATGGGTTTGCCACAAGTGAGCTTGACACAAAACGCTTAAAGAATTTTAAAAAAAACAGGGGGACGCGCCCCCTGTTAACTTATCACATGGATACACCAACCCATCCTAGGCACTAGCTTAGCATTGAGTGAGAACCAAGGGATTCGGATTGGTAACGGTTACAGCAGGGAGAAGTGCAGTAGCTTCCGTATACGTGGCACCACAAGCACCAGTCGCGCCAATAGGCGTAACAGTCAGCGTTGTACCGGCAGTTGCAATTGTGTAATTTGCCGCCAAGATACCCGCCAAGGCTGCCATTTCAGTGGCCAGAGGATAACCATTCGTATTGGTGGCCGTCACCCCCTCAATCGTAACTGTTCCCGCAGCGGCCGTATTACGAGCAAGAAACGTAGCATGAGCAATAACTGCTGCTGAACTCAGCGAACCTAAAGCGCCATTTGCCGAGGCCATACGGGCATCTTGTTGCAAATTTGCAAACCTCGGCAACGCCGTTGCCGCCAGGATACCCAGGATCACGATCACCATGATCAGTTCGATCAATGTAAAACCCGCTTGCTTGTTCATTTGACTCTCCTAGTTTTGAGGCCGCAGCCCCGTTATCGAGAACTTAAACTTCGTCTCCTAACTCCTTGCCGCAGCAAGAATTTGACGAGACGCGGCGCACTGTAAGTGAAGACGAATGAGAACGCAACCACCCAACCGACCAGCGGTCGCGCTACGCCAACAGACGGAACAGGATGAAGAACAGATAGATGCTGCCCAGCAACAGCAGCCAGCCGGCTTTTTGCGCATGGCGCGCCACGAAACGGTCCACCTGGTCATGCGGCACATCCAGTATTTTCGTGGCTTGGCGCGAAGACACCCATACATTGGCCTGTTCCTCGATACCGCGCAGCAGGCTGGGGCGCAGCCACAGGAACAGCCCCGCTATCAGTGCGACCGCCGCGCCGGTCAGCGAACTCAGCACCAGCGCATCGAGCAGACCATCCAGCAGCCGGACCGGAACCATGCTGCTCATGCGATGCAACATGTGTGTCTTGTCGAACAACAGGCCAAAGAAGATGAACATATAGGTCGCCCCGGCCACCACTACCATCCCCGTCGCGCGATGATGCTGATAGAACCAGTGTTCGATACTGAGGCTGTGATCCATCAACCGGCTGATGCGGCGCATGGATATCCAGCGATTCGCCACCCGGTTGACACTTTCCAGCAACTGCGGCCTGAAGATCAGCAACAGCCCGAGCGATATGCCGAGCAGCGCGCCCACCAGCAGGAAGATCGCCAGGGCACGCCATAAGAAGATGTCCGCCGGATTAGCAGTCATGGCAATAAGTTTTTATTCAAATAGTTCATTAGCAGTTTGTTGAAATTCACCCCAATTTCGAGGGGCAACAGTGAGATACGATAATATTTTCAAGCCAAACACCTCGACACATCTGGAAACAGGTGCCTATATGCCTTCGCTTTTGCGGTTTTT
>Ga0209431_10001030_pt1 | contig 23237 bp, 18 predicted proteins | sample RifCSP13_3_FD_184021 | JGI IMG/M metagenome (GOLD analysis project Ga0209431, IMG submission 184021) | Soil microbial communities from Rifle, Colorado - Rifle CSP2_sed 13_3 (SPAdes) (version 2) | ecosystem: Environmental > Terrestrial > Deep subsurface > Rock core/Sediment | place: Rifle...
ATCAGCCATGCGTTGCAGGCCTGCCTTTCATCCATCTATTCGGCGGACCTCATGCCGCCCTTATCCGTTGTCGCGCCAGACGGGATCGATCTGCAACGATACGACGACCTGCCGGAAGCACGCGAAGCGCGCCGACGTTTGGGGATCCCGGAGGGCTTTACCGCCGTCTACACCGGCCACCTTTACCCAGGACGAGGGGTGGAGTTGATCCTCGACCTGGCGCGCGGGAATCCCTCCGTTAACTTTGTATTGGCCGGCGGCGAGCCTAAGGCGATCGAATACTGGCGGAACGCGGTCATGGGCCGAAAACTCGAGAACGTTCGACTGCTCGGGTTTGTCTCAAACGCCCGCCTGCCGTTGGTGCAGGCGGCCGGAGAGGTCCTGCTCATGCCTTACGGCCGAGCGATAACGGTCAGTGGCGGGGGCGACACGACGGCTTTCGCCAGCCCGATGAAGATGTTCGAGTACCTGGCCGCGGGGCGTGTCATCCTTTCTTCGGATCTGCCGGTCCTACGCGAGGTGCTGAACGAGGGGAACGCCATCTTGCTTCCACCCGAGGATCCGGCGGCATGGCGGGCGGCGTTAGAGGAAGTGAGGGCCGCGCCTGACCGCGCCGGGCGTCTGGCAGCGCGGGCGCGAACGGACGCCCGCCTATATAGCTGGGTCGAGCGGGCGCGCGCATCACTGGCTGGGCTAGAGACATTCGATGAGCGCACCGATGTCTGAGGCCGGCCGGGGGTACGTCCGCCGCCATCCCTTAGCAGGCTGGGCAGCGGCCGTCATGCTCGTCGGCGGCCTGGAGCGATTGCTACTCTGGCTGTTCTACGAGCCGATCGCCTACGGCGACACCCCCTCGTACTTGCGCCTGGCGGGCCAGATCTCCGGATTGCGCTTCAGCGGATACGACGGCACGCGCACTCCGGGCTACCCGGTCTTCCTGGCGATCCTCGGCGGAGACCCCCGGCGGGTCATGCTGGCGCAGTTGGTCCTGGGTTGGCTCGTTTCGATCCTCCTCCTCTGGATCGCATGGCACATGACCGGAAGCGCCCGAATGGCCGGCCTGGTGGCATTGGCGTATGATCTCATTCCGGCCATGCTGCTTTTCGAAGCGAATCTCATCGCAGAATCGTTCACCACATTCTGGGTCGTTCTCTCGCTGGCGCTCTTGGTCGCGCTCATGGGCGGGAGGCGGAGTCTCTCTTCGCTGGGGGTAGCCTTTCTCCTGGGCGTGGCCGTCAGCCTGGCCGGCCTGACGCGGCCTCTCTTTTACATCCTGCCGGTCTGGTTCCTTCCGTTTGTATACCTGGCTGGACAAGATACGCTTCCGCGCCGGTTACTGCGCGTGGCGGTCTTCTCTCTCGCCCCCGTCGTCATGCTCGGCGGCTGGTTGCTCTTCATCTATCGCTCGTACGATATGCTCTCACCGACGACGATGGGCGGCTACCAGCTTGTTCAACACACCGGCGCCTTTTTCGAATACTTGCCCGAGGATTCGGCCGGGATCCGAGACACCTATTTGAAATACCGTGCGGCGAAGATCGCCGAGTCGGGTGTCCAGACCAATGCCATCTGGGACGCCATCCCTGAAATGATTCAGGTCAGCGGGCTCAGCTTCTACGGGTTGTCTGGCGAATTGGCGCGCCTATCTTTCTCGCTCATCCGTCAGCAACCGCTACTCTACTTGCGGAGTGTGATCGAAGGCTGGATCTGGTTTTGGAAAGCGCCGGCCTACTGGAGGCCGGAAGCCTTTCCCGGCGTTGCTCAAGTCTTCTTGCGCGGCGGTGTGCTGGTTGGGCGCGCGATCGAGCTATCGGCTAACGCGGCCTTCCTGGTGATCAGTCTGAGCCTGGTCATCTGGCCGGCAGCCCGGCGGCGTCTGAAACCGACAAAGCAAGCAGTGGCTGTAGCCGGCCTGATCTGGCTGACTTCGATCGTCCAGACTCTGGCCGACCATGGCGACAATCCCCGCTTCCTCGTGCCGCTACAGATGTTGGTCTTTCTCTTTGTGGCGTGGGCGGCCAGCAACTTCAAGCCATCGTCTAGTTCGAACAACATGGCGGCCCGATGACCCAACGCAAAGTCCTCGGGTTCGGTTTGGCGGGCGTGATGGTTTTCAGTGGCGCACTGATTCTGGGCGATCCGGCCGGGGCGTCATTCCGGGGCTGGCTGGCGTACTTACTCGTCAGCGCCGTGGGTGCACTGGCCCTGTGGCTTGCCTGGTCTTGGCTCACTCGAGACACGGGACCGCGCTGGCTCATCACATGCGTACTCTTCGGACTGGCGCTGCGGGCCGGGATCGCCGTCGCACTGGCCCGGGGATTGCCGATCTACGGTTACGACGAGAAGGTCCAGCGCGCCGGCTACGTGTTCTTTGACGCATACAAGCGCGACAACGACGCTTGGGCTGTATCCCGGACGGACCGCTCGCTCTGGCTGGAACTCACGGAGCCAAGATCCACCGACCAGTACGGGGGGATGCTCTTCTTGAGTGCCGCGGTTTACCGGACGCTGACGCCGGATGTGCATCGTCCGCTGCTGATCACGCTTTTCACGGCGATCGCTTCGACACTGGGGATCCTCTTCAGCTGGGCCTTCGCCGAGAAGACCTTTGGGGAAAAAGCCGGAGGCTTCACCGCGTGGGTGGTCGCGGTCTACCCCGAGGGCATACTGTTGGCCAGTTCCCAGATGCGGGAGCCTTTCGTCATGGCCTCAATTGCCGCCGCTCTCTATGGGTATGCGCTCGTGCGGGAAGGAAGGCGGCGGGCGGGTTCGCTAACAGTTCTGTTCGCCGGCGCGTTGGTCTTGTTGATCTCACCGCCCTACGCGCTCTTGACACTGATGACGGCGGTCCTGGCCGGGTTGTGGGAAGGGCGCATTGGATGGCGCCGGAGTGGGTCAGCGGCGCTGGCCATCCTCGGGCTGGCGGTGTTAGGGGTTTACCTCGTGGTTCAGGCCTGGACCGGCTTGCGGGAGATCACAGGCGCCCCGGTCGAAGCCCTGCTCAGATGGTGGGAGAATGCCGGCGCTCAATGGCGCTTGAACTTGCTCGAAGACCAGTCGCGTTGGATGAGCACGCTTTTCGATATCTTGCCGTCATGGTCACAGCTCCCGTTCGTCGTGTTCTACGGACTGGTTCAGCCGCTCCTACCCGCGGCCATAGCCTACCCCGGGGTGGCAATCTGGCGGGCGATCGCCATATGGCGAAGCGTGGGATGGTATGCCCTCCTTCCGTTCCTGATGTACGCCCCATTCCCGGCGTTTCGTAAGGCGGGTCGACGAAGCCTCCAGGCGTATCTGGTCTTGCTGATCTGGGTGGGGGCGATGGTCGCCGCATACCGGGCGACGAGCTATCAATGGGACAGCCCACGTTATCGGGCGGTGTTTCTGACCGCACAAGCCGCGCTCGCCGCCTGGGCCTGGGTTTATGCTACTCAGGCAAAGAGCCGCTGGTTGGCGCGCAGCGCGATCCTTCTGGGCATGCCGACGGCTGGTCTACTCTTGTGGTACCTCGGGCGTTACTACGGCCTGGTTGCACTTGACCTGATCCCAGCCATGGCGATTTCGGCGGTCCTCGACGCTGGCTTGACGGCCTGGTGGCTGATGGTGGAGCGCAGGAGCCGTGGGGCTGCAAGAATGGGCTCACCGAGCGAGGGGGAAGGGAACGCATGAATCGATGATCAAGGTCCACCCGTCGCCGATCGGCGCTTGACGATGAGAGGGCGACAGGTATAATTCACAAGTTGAATTTTGGAGCGGTCTTCTCCGCGACGGCCCTGGAGGGATTGCATGCGCAAGGCTCTGGTCACAGGAATCACCGGCCAGGATGGCTCTTTCCTGGCCGAGCTCTTGCTGAAGAACGGGTATGAGGTCCACGGACTGATCCGCAAGGCCAGCACCTTCAATACGGATCGCATCGATCACATCTACCAGGACCCGCATGACCCCAACGCCCGGCTTTTCCTCCATTACGGGGATCTGTCAAACGGGGAGCAGTTGACCAACCTGGTTTACAACGTAAGGCCAGACGAAGTCTATCACCTGGGGGCGCTGTCGCACGTCAAGGTGAGTTTCGACATCCCCGAGTACACCGGCGCGGTGACCGGCCTTGGTACCACCCGCCTGCTCGAGGCCATCCAGCGGAGCGGAATTTCTGCCCGCTTCTATCAGGCGTCATCGAGCGAGATGTTCGGGAGTGCACCGGCTCCGCAGAATGAAGAAACACCCTTCCAACCGAGAAGCCCATATGCCATCGCCAAGGTATACGCATATTGGATGACCAGGAACTACCGCGAGGCTTACGGGATGTTCGCCGTGAACGGCGTCTTGTTCAACCACGAGAGCCCCAGGCGTGGCGAGACGTTCCTCTCCCGAAAAGTGACGCGGGCTGTGGCACGGATCAAAGGCGAGTTGCAGTCCAAACTCTACCTAGGCAACCTGGAGGCTCGTCGGGACTACGGCTACGCGCCGGAATATGTCGAAGCGATGTGGCGGATGCTTCAGCTCGAGGCACCGGCGGACTTCGTCCTCGGGACCGGCGTCTCTCCGACCATGCGCGAGTTCACTCAAGAAGCCTTCGAATACGCCGGTTTGGACTGGAAGAAGTACGTCGAGATCGACCCGCGTTATTTCCGGCCGACAGAGGTGGATGACCTGCGGGCCGATGCAGCGAAGGCCCATCGGATGCTCGATTGGTCGCCCAAAGTGACCTACAAGGAGCTGGCGCGGATCATGGTGGATGCCGACCTGGAAGGGATCGGGCTGGAGCCCATTGGCGAGGGGGATGAGATCCTCAAGCGGAAATTCGGCGACTGGCATCGCTGGGAGTCGGGAGTGACGGCGGTCCTCAAGAGCGCCGGGAACGGAGTCGACTGACGAAGTGGCCCGCGCAACGAAAGCCGGACCGACGAACAAGGTCGGCTCATCCACCCGGGCTCGGCCTGCGCCGGTCAGAAAGATCGATCTTTCGGTTGTTATCCCCGTGTTCAATGAGGAAGAGAGTCTGGAGACCCTCCATCGTGCCCTGGATGAGTCCCTGCGCGGGCTGGCCTACGAGTTGGTGTTCGTCGACGACGGATCAGTCGACGGTGGTCGCATGGTGCTGGAGCGGCTCGCCGCTCAGGATCGAGGGCACACGCGCGTGGTCGAACTGAGGCGTAACTTCGGGCAGACGGCGGCGATCGCGGCCGGGATCGATCACTCTGTGGGCGAAGTGATTGTCACTCTCGATGCCGATCTCCAGAACGATCCAGCGGACATTCCGGCGCTTCTGGCGAAAGTCCAAGAAGGCTATGACGTTGTCTCCGGTTGGCGGGTTAATCGCAAGGACACCTTTCTAACGCGTCGCCTGCCCTCGATGGCGGCGAACTGGCTCATCTCGAAAGTCACCGGGGTTCCCCTCCACGATTACGGTTGTACGCTCAAGGCCTATCGGCGTGAGGTCCTGGAGGGGTTCCGATTGTACGGCGAGATGCACCGCTTCATCCCGGCCTATGCGGTTGGGGTGGGGGCGAGCATCGTCGAGATGCCCGTCCGGCACCATGCCCGGCAGTACGGGAAAGCGAAGTACGGTCTCGAACGGTTGGTTAAGGTGATCCTCGATCTCTTCACAGTGAAGTTCTTGATGAGCTATGCCAACAAGCCGATCTACTTGTTCGGCGGGACCGGCCTGCTGCTGATCCTCCCCGGCATAATGGTCCTCCTCTTCTTGATGGTGCGTCGTTTGGTGCTGGAGATCTCGGTTCTCGGCTCGCCCCTGTTTCCGATCAGCGGGATGGTGATCATCCTCGGTTTTCAATCGATTCTGATGGGGCTGATCGCCGAGCAACTGGCGCGCACGTATCACGAATCCCAGTCCAAGCCGACTTACTCCGTCCGAAGGGTCATCAACCTCCGGCCCAGATGACCATGAATTCGTCCCGGGACGGACGATCGCGCGGCTCTCTTGCCCGGCTCATCGGCACATTGATCGGCGTTTCCTTGTTGGTGTACCTGTTGAGCCGGCAGGGATGGACCGAGATCGTGGCGGCGATCCGCCAAATTCCCCTGACGAGTTTCGCCCTGGCATGCGGGTTCATGTTCGTTTCGCGTCTGGCCGTGTGTGCCCGCTGGTACGCGCTCCTTCGTTCTTCGGGAACCGGGGTGAACTTCCCGACGGCGACCAAGCTCACCTTTGCCGGCCTGTTCGCCGCCAACTTCCTGCCGACGACTATCGGGGGTGATGTCGTTCGGCTGGCGGGGGTGATGCGGATCAGCCAGGAGCGCGCCACCTGCGCCGCCTCGATTGTCGTCGATCGTCTCGTCGGTATGGCCGGCATGGCGACGGCCGCTCCCATCGGACTGGTGAAGTTGGTTGGCTGGCTCATCCCGGAAACGACCCCAAGCGTGACGAACGTCCTGGCCAGCGGCGCCCTCGCCAGGCTGCCTGGCCTGAAGGGAGGCGGGCGGCTGGCGGAGTGGATCCGAAAGGCCGTACGGCGCATGGTTGAGCTGTTCGACCTTTGGGTTCATCGTCCGGCCGCGCTGCTGGAAGCCTACGGCTACACCTGGGTCCACATGTTGTGTCTCTTCTTGCTCATGTGGTTGTTGCTCAGAGGCATGGGCGAGGGGATTTCTTTCTGGCTTACTGCCGGGTTATGGAGCCTTACCTACTTCATCACTTTGGTGCCGTTTTCCATTAACGGCCTGGGAATCCAGGAGCTCACAGCGGCCTTCATCTTCAGTCAGTTCGGGGGTGTTTCGGCAGCCAGCAGTCTGACCCTCGGGTTGCTCATCCGCACGTTGGGCATGGCTGCCAGCCTGCCGGGAGCTCTGTTTATTTCCGAAACCCTGTCAGGGGTGACGGCGGAAGAGCGGCCCAGCGCGCCGCATTCCGCCCCCGAATGAGCCGATTTTGGACCGCCGCAAGAACCAATCATGCTGCTTGAAGCCGGGCGGACTGCCTCCAGAGACAGTTAAGCCGTGACCGATCCTGAATCCCTCGGTGGGCGCAAGGCGGCGTCGATGGGAGCCTTTCAGCCCATCCTGATCGCATCCGCTGTCTTCATGGCCGTGGTCTGGTTGGCAGTCTTCAAGCAGGCGATGTTGGTCCCGCTGAGCCACGACGAACACCAGTTTGTGGCGGCTGGCCGCCTGCTGGCGGGCGGAATGCTTCCGTATCGCGATTTCCCTACCAACCATATGCCCTACCTCATATTGCTATACGGCGCGGCGTTCAGCCTGACGCAAACAAGCATGCTCCCGGCACGGGCGGTCTCGGCGGTCTTCGCCGCGCTGACGGCGACCCTGGTTTTCCACCTCACGTGGTCCTTCTTCCGCGACAGTTCAAGACCACTCCGTTTCATCATCTCGGCTGCCGGATGTCTGACTCTGATCACCAACCCGATCTTCGCCTACACCAGCGGCCGCGCGTGGAACCATGATCTCCCGACACTGTTCGTTGTTGCCGCCACGGCGCTCTTCCTTCATCGTCAGTCGACCAAGCCCACGAACAAGTGGATCATGGCGAGTGGTGTCTTCGTTGGACTTGCCGCCGGGGCTCGATTGACCTATGTCCTGACAGCTATTCCCTTTCTGCTGGCGATCTCCCTCCAGCGGGGAGATTCGGTCTGGAAGCAGCGAGCATCGCAATGGTTGGCATTTGGGGCGGGCTTCTTCGTGGCCAGCCTTCCCTGGATCGCACTGTTCGTAGCCGCACCGCGTCAGTTCTTGTTCGGCAACCTGACGTATCAGAGCCTCAACACGGACTATCGTGAGCTCCTGTCACATCGGGTTGGGGAGACGCTGCTGGGGAAGGGCGTGTACTTCTTTCACGTCCTTGTCGACAAACCCGCCAACCTCCTGTTGTTGCTGATCTTTGCCATCGTGGCGCTGATCGCCGGGTTCATGATTCTGAGACGGCGGGCATGGCTGGAGAGTGAGGCTGTCATTCTGGGTGGTTTGGCTCTCGTCCTGCTGGGGAGCGCATTTGCCGCCACGCCTTCTTGGTATCAGTACTTCTACGCCCCTGTCCCGTTCCTGATCTTGGCCGCCGTCTACGGCGTGTCCTTCGTCTGGCAGCCAGGAATGAGTTGGGGGAGGGCGCTTGCCGGCGGCGCAGTTGTGCTCTTCTTGGCCAGTGGCGTGTCATTGATCAGCCAGAGTGATTGGGGTTCCCTGCGTGAGCCAGACAAGTGGGTCCCGGTGCAGGCCCACCAGCTTGGCGAGGAGCTACTTCAGCGCGCCGGGCATGGGAAGGTCCTTACGCTCTCTCCCATCTTCCCGATCGAGGGCGGATTGGGGACGTATCGGGAGCTCGCAACCGGTCCATTCTCCTGGCGCGTGGCACCGCTCTTGACTGAAAGGCAACGGCGAGAGTTCGTCGTTCTGTCTTACTCCGACCTGGAGACCACCTTGCGTAACGACCCTCCGGCGGCGATCCTCGTCGGCTTCGAGGCCGGAAACGAAGGGTTCGAGCTGGGTGACAAGGGCGGCCTCGAGGATCCGCTCGAAGACTACGCGCGCAAGCACGGGTACACGGCCTGGCCGCTGAAATCGCCGCTGACAGCGGCTGAAGTGACACTCTGGGTTCGATGAACCTATGGACACTGGCACACCCTCCACAGGGCTGGGTGAAATGCACGCCTTAGGGAACTGCATTCAAACACGACCTCTGAGGGGATGCTTGCCCTGCGCGGTCAGGAACCGACAGGGTACTTGTGTGACAGGGACGATTGCAGGTTATCGGTGGGTGAATCGAGAACGCTAGGCGACCGGGAACGGTCCATTGAGCTGCGAGCGATCTTGCTCATCACGATCGTGCTTTGGGTCGGCAGCTTTGCAGAATTCGCTTGGCCATCGATCAAGGCAGGCTGGGGGATCGCCTCGACGCGCCGACAGATCGCATTGCTTGGAATGGGTGGGGTCTCGATCGTTGGGATCGGCCTGCTTCTGGCCATCTTCTTCTCGAACGGCGCGGCGAGCCTGGCGACGATCGCCGCGATTGGGGAAAGGCTCAAGCCAAATCGAGTCCCAGCTTTCGTACTCTGGCTAGTTTCACTTGCGATCCTGCCGGTCGTGATCATGGGCCCGGCCGGCAGGTTTTTCGAAGGCCTGACAATGCGGCTGGGGATGTTCTGGGTGTTGACATGGATCGGCGCCTGGTTGTCGCTTGCAGTCCGCCCAGGGGGCAGAGTCCTCGCAAGGATCCCGACTGCGGCGGTGTTGCTTGGCGCCTTCTATCAGTTCGCCACCTATCTTGCCGGTATTTCGTCTTATCCATTCACACTGGGTTGGTCCGAAGCCAGCCGGTACTACTACGCCTCGCTTTTCTTGTCCCAGTCCATCTATGGCATCCAGGCCGCCCCATCGGTCCTTCACCCGTCCCGTTACCTGATGCAAGCAGTGCCTTTCCTGATCCCCAATTCGCCGATCTGGTTACACCGACTGTGGCAGGTCGTGCTGTGGATCGGGACATCGGCCGGTAGTGGCTACCTCCTCGCTCGCCGCTTGGGGATTCCACGGCGGCACATGCGCTGGATCTTCGTGACCTGGGCAGCTCTCTTCTTGCTCCAGGGCCCGGTCTACTATCACCTGCTCGTCTCCGTGATCCTCGTCGTGTGGGGGTTCGATCCGAAGCGGTTCTGGCGCTCGATGATCGTCGTCTTGGCTGCCTCGGTCTGGGCGGGTATCAGCCGGATCAATTGGATCCCTGTCCCCGGCCTTCTGGCCGTGACGCTCTACCTTCTTGAGACTCCGACGGATGCTTCGCCCTGGTGGCGCTATGGACTGAGACCCGCGCTGTGGGTCTGTGTGGGAGGTCTGGTCGGGCTCGCAGCACAGGCTACGTACATAGCGCTCTCCGGGAATGCCGCCTCCGACTTCGGCTCGAGTTTCTTCTCAGAGCTGCTCTGGTATCGGTTGTTTCCCAGCCAGACATTTCCGTTGGGCATCCTGCCGGCGACGATCCTCGCCTCGCTCCCCCTGGCGATTGTCATCTACCGGTATCTTGCCCGAAGACCGGGGTCGATCGACTCTATCCGCATTCTTGGAGTCGGGGCTGCCCTCGGTGTCTTGCTCGGTGGTGGACTGGTTGTCAGTGTCAAGATCGGCGGGGGCAGCAACCTCCACAACCTGGACGCCTACGTCAGTCTTCTGCTCCTGGTTGCGGCCTACGCCTACTTCGGACGAGTGGAGGCGGATCATGGCGACCCGTCGCCCACCACCTCGCCGGCCTGGCTGAACGCACTCATCGGGCTGATACCGATGCTCTTCATTCTCGGCACGGGAGCACCGATTGAATCGCATGATCCTACCCAAACAATGACCGCGCTCGACACGATCCAGGCGCGGACGGCGGCAGCGGTGCAAAGCGGCAAAGACGTCCTCTTCGTCTCGGAGAGGCAGCTCCTCACCTTCGGCGACGTCTCAGGCGTCCGGCTGGTGCCGGGTTATGAAACCGTGTTCCTCATGGAAATGGCGATGTCGCGAAATCGGCCGTACCTGGACGCCTTCCATCGCGATCTACGTGAGCAACGCTATTCCATGATCGTCGTTCACGACCTCGAGACTTCGCTTCAGGGCAGCGGCCACAGCTTCGGTGAGGAGAACGACGCCTGGGTGGAGGAGGTCTCCGAGCCGATCCTGTGCTCGTATGAGCCGACGGTCGTGATACCCCATCTCTCGCTCCAGATGCTTACCCCTCGGGCAGCGGCGGGGAGCTGTCCATGAGCAGAAGCCGGGCCGGTAACCAGGCGGGGGCTACCGGGGGCGGTCGATGGTCGAGGTCACTCCTCGAGGAGCCTATGTTGGATCCTTGCCGAAACCGCGACTCAGGAAACCCCATGCGATGTACTGGATAAGGGCCGGAGGTTGGGTCGACCTCCTGGGCCTGTTCGTCTTGACGGGCTTGTGGAGCGCGGGTGGGTGGCTTGTGGTCTTACATGCCTTCCGACTCGAGCCGCGCGAGAGATTGGTTACCGGCCTGGGGGTCGGCCTTACGGGTTTCATCTTCTTCTCGAACCTGGCCGGGCACTGGCTTCGACCGGCCCCGGCTTTCTGGATCGCCGCCGGCCTGGTGTTTCTCCTCGGCCTTGTATCGTGGCGTCCTTCCGCCGGCCCGCTTTGGGTCCTCTCTGACTGGAGGCACTGGAAACTCCTTGTGGAGTTGGCCCTAATCGCCGGCGGCTTCACCCTGATCGGCCGAGGCCTGGCCGTCTTCGATGAGTACAACAGCTTGCCTCTAGTGTCGGCCGTTGCCGCCGGGGATATCCCGCCGCATTTCTACTTGAATGCCGGCGAGCCCTACCTGTATCACTACGCCTTCCAGCTCTTCGGGGCGAGCCTGATGCGCATCGGCAGCTTCTTCCCCTGGAGCGCCTTGGATATCAGTCGAGGTTTCCTCGGCGGCCTGGCTCTCATCCTGGCCGGTTTGTGGGGCCGGCGCGTGACCCACAGCAAGATCGGTGGGACCGCCATAGCGCTGTTCTTGGCCTTCGCCTCGGGTGGACGCTGGGCGCTGAACTTCCTCCCGTACTCCGTACTGAGATCTGCCACACAAGGCATCACATTGTGGGGGTCGGCGGCCGATTCGGCCGCCACACTATTCGATGGGCTGAGCGCACCCTGGGCGATCGAGGGCGGCCCCCCGGTGCCCATCCCATTGGCCTTTGCCAACGGGATTCTCCCTCCGTTTGTCCTTGGAGTATTCACGGGCCCCAAGTCGTTGGCGCTCATTGCCCTCTTCTTGTTTCTGCTCCTCTTCCCGAGGAAGACCGATTGGCGCTCCGTGGTCGTCCTGGCCGGAGTGTTTTCCGTGTGGGCTCTCGCGGCAGAAGCGGAGTTCGTCTTGATCGCCCTCGGACTCATCACGATGGCGCTCCTGGTCCGTGCCCAGGGGCCGGGCCGGCCATGGGGGAAGGAGGTCCGGCCGGCACTCGGGTCTCTGCTCCCGGCCGTTTTGCTCAGCTTGGTCCAGGGCGGGACGATCACTGAAGTCGCCCGGTCGCTGGCGGTCCGCTTGGGCGGTGCCGGGGCAGCCCCAGTGGAGGCCGGCCTGTTTGCGCTACGATTCCCGCCGGCGATCGTCTCCTCGCACCTGGGTGAGCTTCGCCTCGACCGCGTAGGTCAGCTTCTCGTGGGTCTCTTCGAGATCGGCCCGATCCTGCTCGCCGCTCCGATAGCCCTCTGGGCCGCGGGCCGCTGGCTCCGGCGCGGGCGATACGAACTAGTGGCGGTTGTCTTGAGCGGGGTCTTTGGGCTGGGGATACCGCTCTTCTTGCGTTACAGCGTGGAGCGGGACATCACTCGTCTGAGCGGTTCGGCTCTGTTGGACTGGGGGTTACTCTCCGTTCCAGTCTTGTGGTTCCTGTGGCCGCGGCTGAGGGCCGGATGGATGAAGACCGGGATCGTGATCTGGGCGGCCACAACGGGCTTTGCCGGAGTGGTCGTTCTGGGCCCACTTCTGACCGCGATGAGTCGCCCGGTTTTCTCGAACGACATCGCCGTGGTGGATGCGGCCATGACGCGCAGGTTCTGGGATGAGCTGGATCCGAGCGCACTGATCCTCGACTCGCGCAGCTGGCGGGCCGTCGTGGTCACCGGCAGGCTGACGCGGTCGGCCTTGGACGTCACCACCGATATGCCAGCCTGGCGGGCTCTGGTCGAATCTCCTTTGAGCAGCCGAGTGGCCCAACAAGGCTTCACTTACGTCTATGTGGACAAACGCTGGTGGCAGGCGATGGGGGAGGAGGCCCGGGCCTCGTACGCTCAGTCGTGTGCGGTGCTGTTGGGGGAGGAGACTGACAATTCGGACAACGGCTTCCGGCGGTTGTACGATGTCCGCCAATGCGGGCGCTGATGGGCCGGTGGGCTAGCGCCCTGGGCCGGCTCTGAATTCCGGTCGAGCGAGAAGTCGCCGGCTTGACGCCCGCCGGGGCCGGTTTATAATTCAGACACTGAATTTTGGATGGGTTGGGGATGGAGCGGAGCCGACAGGAACTGCGCGATCTAGGGTTGCTCGAGGGTATCGAGCGCGACCCGGACACGACCCAGGCGAACCTGGCCAGCCAACTCGGGGTGGCGGTCGGGACCGTGAACTGGCATTTGAAGCGGCTGATCGCCAAGGGGTATGTCAAAGTCAGGCGGGCTGAGCGCAGGAAGCTGCGTTACATCATCACGCCCGAGGGGTTGGCACTGCGGGCCCGCTTAACCGTGGCCTACATCGAAAACTCGATGGTGCTGTATCGCCAGGCGCGCGCAGAAGCTCGCCGCGCCCTGAAGAAGGCGCGCGATCATGGTTTGCGGGCAGTCCGGATTGAGGGCAAAGGTGACATTGCTGAGATCTGCCGGCTGACGTGTCTCGAGCAAGGGATCCCGGTGGTGGGGGATGGGCGGGCGGAAGCTGTTGGAGTGCTCGAAGTGCGCGGGAGCCAGGTCGTCCTTCGCCAGCCCGAGGAAGCGGAATGATGACCAGAGCGCAAGCGTCCGGGCGCCATGTCCTGGTCACCGGCGGGGCGGGCTATGTTGGCTCCGTGTTGACCGGCGCCCTCCTGCGGCAGGCCGATCATGTAACCGTCGTCGACAAGCTTCTTTTCGGCGGTGATGGGATCGCCGGGTACAGACTTCATCCACGCTTCCATTTTGCGCAGACCGACATTTGCGAGCCGGGGGCGATCTTCGACGCTTCCATGCACTCTCTCGCGGAAGGCGCTCCGAGGATTTCGGATGTGGTGCACCTGGCGGCGATCGTCGGCTTCCCCGCGTGCCGCGCCGCGGGGCGGGCCGCGGTCTGGCGGACCAATGTAGAGGCGCTTCAGCTTGTATATGAGCAGGCGAATGAGCTCGGCGTGCACAGGTTTGTGTTCGCCTCGACGTACAGTGTCTACGGAAAAGCGCAGGGAGAGCCGGTTGACGAGGCGTCAGCACTGCATCCGCAGTCGCTCTACGGCGAGAGCAAGATCGCCGGAGAGGAAATCCTGAGGGGGGTGTCCGCTAACAACGGTTGCGCTCCGCTGATCCTGCGCTTCTCGACGATCTTCGGCGCCTCCCCCAGGATGCGGTTCGACCTGATCGTGAATCAATTCGTTCTGGAGGCATTTACCCGCCGGCAGCTCATCCTCTACCAGCCTCGACAGGCGCGTTCGTTTGTGCACGTTCAAGACCTCGCCAGCGGGGTGATCCTCGGATTGCAGGTGCCACTCGAGATCATCCGAGGGGAAATCTTCAATCTGGGCGACGAGAGCGGAAACTACACCAAGGATGAGATCGCCGGGCTCGTCTGCCGTGCCCTGCCGGAAACCAGGCTCGAGTACCGCGATCTCATGGTCGACGGCGACATGCGGGATGTCCGAGTGTCGTTCGACCGGATCCGCCGCGGCCTGGGTTTCAAGCCGCAGTGGACGGTGGAGAAAGGGATTGCCGAGATCGTCGACCTGCTCCGGCGGGATGAGTTCCCGGATCCATTCGCCCGGCAGTATCGAAATGCCCAACCGGTGCTCGAATGATACGCTTACCCCTCTTGCTGGCTCGGCTTACTGAGACATCCGCGTTCGACGGAGTTCGAAGGCCAGGATGAGCGACAGCCCAATGGACATCTTCTGGACGGACAAGAGGGTCTGTGTGACGGGCGGGTCGGGCTTTCTCGGATCGTACCTGCTCAAGCGACTCGAGGCGCGCGGTGCGAAATCGGTCTTCGTGCCGCGCATAGAGAACTACGATCTGGTCGTGCTTGACGACATTCGGCGAATGTTGCAGGACGCCCGGCCGGACATCGTCGTCCATCTCGCGGCGCGTGTCGGAGGCATCGGTGCCAACCGAGAGCATCCGGCGGAGTTTTTCTACGACAATGCGATGATGGGCATCCAATTGATCCATGAGTCGTGGAAGGCGGGGGTCGACAAGTTCGTGGCTCTCGGGACGGTGTGCTCCTACCCGAAATTCACACCGGTCCCCTTCCGGGAAGAGAGCCTGTGGGACGGGTATCCCGAGGAGACCAATGCCCCCTATGGGGTGGCGAAGAAGATGATGCTTGTCCAGTCGCAATCCTATCGTCAGCAGTATGGTTTCAACTCGATCTTCTTGATCCCCGTCAACCTCTACGGTCCACGCGACAACTTCGATCTTGAATCGTCGCACGTCATTCCGGCCCTGATCCGCAAATGCATCGAGGCGCAGGAGCGAGGCCAGCGGAGCATCGAAGTCTGGGGTGACGGCTCGCCGACACGAGAGTTTCTGTTTGCCGACGATGCCGCCGAAGGGATCCTCCTGGGTACCGAACGCTACAACCTGAGTGATCCGGTGAACCTTGGGTCGGGGGAGGAGATCAGCGTACGCAATCTGGCGGGCGTGATCGCACGCCTGACGGGTTTCGGGGGTGATTTCGTCTGGGATCCGAGCAGACCCAATGGCCAGCCTCGCCGGTCACTCGACACGAGCAAAGCCGAGGCCCTCTTTGGATTCAAGGCCGCCACAAGGCTGGAGGACGGACTTCGAGAGACGATTGAATGGTACAGACAGCACCGGGCGGCCGGGCCGTCGGGCGGGGGTTCGTGATGGAGGTGACCCTGGGAGCCGCTGGACGGGAACCGGCCCCGGTGACCATCCTGAAGCCGGCGCGGGGTTGGGCGTCGCTTGATCTCAAAGAACTCTGGCGATATCGCGAGCTGGTCTTCTTCTTGATCTGGCGCGATGTGAAGGTCCGCTACAAGCAGACTCTGTTGGGGGCGGCCTGGGCCGTGCTGAAACCCCTCTTCAGCATGATCATCTTCTACATCATCTTCGGTCGGCTGGCGGGGATCGGGACGGACGGCGCCCCCGGCCCAGTCTTCTATTTCGCCGGTCTGCTTCCCTGGGTACTGTTCCAAGACGGCGTCACGAAGGCCGGTGCCAGCCTGGTCGCGGGCAGCAACTTGATCACCAAGGTGTACTTCCCCCGGATGGCGATTCCGCTGGCGGCGGTGGTCGCCGGAGTCGTTGACTTCATGGTCGCGTTTGCGGTCCTGGTCGTGATGATGATCTCTTACGGTGTGCACCTGACAGGTTGGGTGTGGACACTGCCCTTGTTCCTGCTTCTGGCCTTAGTCACCTCTCTCGGAGTCGGATTGTGGCTCTCGGCGATGAACGTCGCCTATCGCGACGTTGGGTATGTTACTCCGTTCATCGTTCAAGCTTGGCTGTACGCCTCGCCCGTGGCCTATTCGACCACGCTCATCCCGCAGGGACCGTGGCGGGTTCTTTATGGGCTCAATCCCATGGCAGGGGTCGTTCAAGGCTTTCGTTGGGCGATCCTGGGGGTGGGTGAGCCTGCTTTAGGGTTGTTGCTGACCTCGACCGCCGCCGCCCTGATTCTCCTGATCAGCGGGATGGTCTACTTCCGGCGGATGGAGCGGACGTTTGCGGATGTTGTCTGAGGACCGGAGACCGGGGACGGAGGACGGGGGACTATGGACGATGGACGATGGACGACGGGCGACGGACGGTGGACGCGTAGCGTCGGGTCTGAGTGTGGTTGACAAGGAGGAGGGTGAGCAGATGTACAAGTTCGAGAAGTTGGAGGTTTGGCAGCTCTCGCTTGAGTATCTTGATCTCGCGTATTCGCTCTCCGACGGGCTACCGAGACATGAGGACTTCAATCTGAAGTCACAGATCAGACGTGCTGCCACATCTATCGCGTTGAACATCGCTGAAGGGTCAACTGGTCAGACCGATGCCGAACAGGCGCGCTTTGTTGGGCTTGCCATTCGGTCCTTGATGGAGGTCGTGGCCTGCCAGCGAATTGTCTCCCTGCGGGGATACCCCACTGACTCAGAGGATACTGCGAAGCTGGAGGAGCTGGGCCTCACACTTGTCCGCAAGCTTCAAGCCATGCGCAATGCTCTCGATTCTTCCCGAAAGTGGGCAAGGGAGCCTGAGGGGGCTTATCTGGCGGATGCCGGTGGAGCTTTGACAGGCGGAGAGAGGATAGCACCGGCTGGGGGGGAGTGAGCTAGGGTCCAAAGCGGGCCGATTAGATCCTCGAGGCGGTGGCTTCCGGATGGTTCCGGTGGAGGGAGTAGAGGGCGAGGGAGTGTGTGTGGATAGTGGAGTGTGATGAGCAACGTCGCGATCCATGTAAGTGATCTGGGCAAGCTCTATCGCATCGGTACCTTGCCGAGCGGGTATCGGACGTTGCGCGATGCGCTGGTTGAAGGCGTTGGCGGTCTTCTTCGGAGAAGATCGTCCGCCGTCCGCCGTCCGTCGTCCGATGCCATCTGGGCCCTGCGCCACGTCTCGTTCCACGTCGAGCAGGGACAGGTGCTGGGGATTATCGGGCCTAACGGCGCCGGGAAGAGCACGCTGCTCAAACTCCTTTCGCGGGTGACCGATCCGACGGAAGGCTACGCCGAAGTCCACGGCCGGGTCGGTTCATTGCTTGAAGTGGGGACAGGGTTTCACCCCGAGTTGACCGGTCGGGAGAACATATACCTGAACGGCGCCATCCTCGGGATGAAACGGATCGAGATCGAGCGCAAGTTTGACGAGATCGTCGCTTTTGCCGAGGTCGAGAAGTTCATTGATACACCGGTGAAACGCTATTCGAGTGGGATGTACCTCCGCCTGGCCTTCGCCGTGGCCGCCCACCTCGAGCCGGAAGTCCTGGTGGTCGACGAGGTCCTTGCTGTTGGCGATGCCGAATTCCAGCGCAAATGCTTGGGGAAGATGAGCGATGTGGCCCAGCAGGGGCGGACGGTTCTTTTCGTCAGTCACAACATGTCCGCCATCCTGCGGCTGACCGAGGAGACGCTGGTCATACGCGGAGGCCAACTGGTTATGCGCGCCCCGACGCCGGAGGCCATCGACTTCTATATGACCTCCGGGATGTCCCAGGCGGGCGAGCGGCGCTGGGAGCTCGACGAGCCGGCGATCGTCGCCGCCTCGCCCTTCCGCCCCATCTCGCTGCGGGTCACGGAGGCGACGGGCCGGACGACCGGACAGGTGATGGCCTCGGCTCCCTTCCAGGTCGCCTTCGAGTACGAGCTGGCCCAAGACATCACCGGTCTGCGGGTGGGACTGTATCTATTCACGAGCCGAGGTGAGGCTGTTTTCACGAGCTTCGACACCGACGATCCCCTGTCTTTCGAGGAGCACGCGGCCCGCCGAGCTGGCCGTTACGTCAGCCGCTGCACAATCCCGGCCGATCTCCTGAACGAGGGGCGGTTTGTACTTGGTGTGAATGCCAGCAGTTTTCGTATCCGTTCCTACTTCACGGATGAGAACGCGTTGAGCTTCAACGTCGATGGCACAGGATCGCCTGGCAGCCATTGGGCCGAGAGACGGCGTGGGCCGCTTCGCCCGGCGCTGCCATGGGAGATCGCCGAGGCGATGCGGTGAACGGCTCGCCCGCCCGCAGGTTCGCCAGGAAACTCCTGGGCGAAGTCCCACTTGCGCTCGAGGCTCTCGCCTGGCTCTCCAATCGGGCCGCGCCTCCGGCCTCAGGCTTCCGCCTCGAGCGGCTCGAGGAGCATCTCGTCCGGTGGTGCTCTGCTACGCGGCAGGTGAGGGCTGAGGCCACGATCGAGAGCCGGAAGGACGTGCTCGTACTGGGCTTGCTCCCATGGTGGATCGAATACTCCCTGGCGGTGAGCCTGCTCCTGGCGGCAGGCGGTCACCGCATCCGGCTGATCTATCTGCCCTATCGCAACTGGCGCGATCCGGCCGATTCGTTCGACCTGCGCCGACAGCGGCTCTACTTGCGCAGACTGCTCTCGGCCACGGCCGGCTGTCTCGAGACCGCCGACCTCTCGGCCGTGCGGGCGGCACCGCTTCCGCCGGATCTGGAAGAGTCGATTGAGGCCCTCAGCCGGATAGACGTGCAATACACCCTCCAACACGAACTGCTCGACCTGACCCCGGGAACCCCCGACGAGCAGCTGTATCGGCTGCGTCTGGCGCGCAACCGGGCCGTGGCTGAGGCTCTCCAGTCGAGGCTGGGAAAGTGGCGACCGGATGTCATCATCGTCCCCAACGGGAGCATCTTGGAGTTCGGTGCGGTCTATCGGACCGGCCGACACGCGGGCATCTCGACGGTCACCTTTGAGTTCGGTGAGCAAAGAGAGCGGATGTGGGTGGCCCAGAATGACGAAGCCATGCGTCTGATCACATCCGACTTGTGGAATGCCCGAGGTGATGTCCCGATAGGCCAGAAAGAAATCGACTCTCTCAGGGAGATCTATCTGGCCCGTCGCGGCGCCAGGCTTTGGGAAAACTTCGGCCGTAAATGGCAGGCGGCGGAGGGGCAGGGAGCCCAGGCCGTCCGGCGCCGGCTGAATTTGGACCCGAGGCGTCCGGTGGCACTCCTGTGCACCAACGTCGTGGGCGACAGCCTGGCTCTGGACCGGCAAGTGTTCTCGAAGGGAATGGCCGATTGGCTCGCTCGAACTGTGCAGTATTTCGAGGCTCACACCGAGGCGCAACTCGTCGTCCGCGTGCATCCGGGTGAGCTGCTTGGGGCCGGCCATCCGTCGACTGAAATCGTCCGACAGGCCACCCTTGAGATGCCGTCCACAGTACGGGTGGTTCCGCCCGACTCGGACATCAACACTTACGATCTGATCGAGATCGCCCATCTCGGTCTGGTATACACGACGACCGTTGGGATGGAGATGGTGATGCAGGGTGTGCCGGTAATCGTCTGCGGGGCAACCCACTACCGGGGAAAGGGCTTCACACATGATCCTGCCTCCTGGGAGGCGTACATCGAGCTGCTCGATAAGCTCCTGGGTGAACCCCTTGGGCGGCGGGTGGCCGACGAACAGACCGAGTTGGCGATGCGTTATGCCTACCGTTTCTTCTTCGAATACCCCTTCCCATTCCCGTGGAATGTGATCGGGTTCTGGCGGGATATGGAGGCCCGTCCGCTCGAAGATGTCGTGCGCGATATGAGGGATTCGCCGTACGCTCAAACCATGGACGCCCTGCTGGGCCGACCGATCGACTGGTCGCGCAAAGCGGAAAAGAGCGCCAGAAGCGTGATCGCCGTTGAGCGCTGAAGTGGAAATCAAGCGCCAGGTCCGGGATTTCTACGACTCCGTCGGCTGGAAGGAGATCGCCGAAGGGTTGTACCAGAACGCCCGCTACGAGGATCTGCGCCCCGTGATGCGTGAGTACGTCCACCGATGTCATCAGCGCCTGAAACGACATCTTTCATCTCGAGGAGGGTTGTTCCTGGATGCCGGCTCGGGCCCCATCCAGTATCCCGAGTACCTTGAGTATGCAGCGGAGTTCCGCTACCGGGTGTGTCTCGACATCTCGGAGGTTGCCTTGCGCGAAGCACGGCGGCGGATCGGTGCGCGCGGCTTATTTGTCGTCGGCGACGTCACCCGCATACCGTTCAAGCCCTCGGCGTTCGACTCGCTTACTTCATTGCACACGATCCACCACCTCCAACTCTCTGAGCAAGAGTCGGGCATCCGCGAGCTGGCACGCGTCCTCGCCGACGGAGGGAGAGGCGTGATCGTCTATAGCTGGGGAGAGCGCTCGCCGCTGATGCAACTGGCGCGCCTCCCGATCGCCATCGCCCAGGCCGTGCGCCGAAGCCTGGCCGGGGAAATGTCGCGCCAGGGGGAGGCCAGCGGCGATCTGACGGCGAACCGCTCCGTGCGGGCGGAGTTGATCGGCCGACCAGGGACATTCACGTTTCATCACGACTACCGCTGGGCGTCTGCGAATCTCTCCGACTTACCCGGGTTCGAGATCCGGGTCTGGCGTTCGGTGAGCACCGCCTTCACCCGGGCGCTCGTCTATCGGGCCCTGTTGGGGCGCCTGTGGCTCGCAGTGTTGTTCCGGCTGGAGGATCTGGCGCCGCACTGGTTCGGTCGGATGGGCCAGTATCCCATGTTCCTGATCCACAAGCTTCCAGGCCATCCTGGCGCGGGAGAAGAGAGACGAGCATGAATTGGGATGAACAGGTCGTATTGGTTACGGGGGGAACAGGATCCTTCGGACGCAAGTTTATCGAGGTCATGCTGGAGGATTTCCACCCTGCCAAGTTGATCGTCTTCAGCCGCGATGAATTGAAGCAGCATGAAATGCGTGAAGCGGGCCTCAACCACCCATCATTGAGGTACTTCATCGGGGACGTGCGCGATCAAACGCGTCTGCGGCGCGCCATGCACGGCGTCAACATCGTCGTCCATGCCGCGGCCTTGAAGCAGGTTCCTGCCTGCGAATACAACCCCATCGAAGCCATCATGACCAACATCATGGGCGCGCGCAACGTCGTCGAAGCTGCGATCGACAGCAGTGTCGGGCGGGTGATGGCCTTGAGCACCGACAAGGCGGTGAACCCGATCAATCTGTACGGTGCCACCAAGCTTGCGGCGGAGAAACTCTTCATCCAGTCGAACGCCTATGCCGGGGGGATGGGTACGCGTTTCGCGTGCGTCCGGTACGGCAATGTGGTCGGGAGCCGGGGCAGCGTAGTCCCGTTGTTCATCCGTCAACGCCAGGCGGGCCGGGTCACGATCACCGACAAGCGAATGACGCGGTTCTGGCTCTCGATCGATCAAGGCGTCCGTTTCACGATCAAGTGCATCGAACAGATGCAGGGCGGAGAGGTCTTCGTTCCCAAGATCCCCAGCATGCGCGTCGTCGACCTGGCGACGGCCGTGGCCGAAGGTTGCGAGATCGAGTACATCGGGATCCGGCCCGGAGAGAAGCTGCACGAAGTGCTCGTTTCCGATGATGAGGCCCGCCACACGTTGGACGTCGATGACATGTACGTTGTCGAGCCGACCGGAGCGTTGTGGTTCGGTCACGGCTGGCGCGACCGGGGCCGCGCCCTGCCGGGGGACTTCACTTATACCAGCGACAAGAATGACCAATGGCTGAGGCCGGATGAGATCCGTGAGCTTGTTGCGCCATATGACAACACGGATCCGGGCGAGAGCTAGACGTGGCGCGAATCTTGGTGACCGGAGCCAGCGGCCTGCTCGGGGCAAACCTCGTCTTGGAGGCTGCCGACGCCGGGCATCAAGTGATCGCCGCCAGCCATCTCCACCCAGTCGCCTCGGGCGGGGTCGAAGCCTGCATTGGCGATTTGAGCCGGCCGGGTGAAGCCCGGCGCCTGCTGGAGACGTGCCGGCCGGAATGGGTGATCCACTGTGCCGCCCTGACCGATCTGGATCTGTGTGAGACCAACTCGTCCCTCGCGTACAGGCTGAACACCGAGATGGCAGCCGCTGTGGCACGCGCCAGTCAGTCTGTAGGCGCGCGCCTGCTGCACATCTCGACCGATGCCGTCTTCGACGGCCGCCGAGGCGGCTATGTGGAGGATGACGTACCGGCCCCGGTCAACGTGTATGGAAAGAGCAAGCTCGCCGGAGAAGAGGAGGTTGCCCGGGCGGATCGCGAGGCGTTGATCGTCCGTACAAACTTCTTCGGATGGAACCCCCGGGCCAACCGAGGGCTGGCGGAGTGGTTCTTGAGCGGGCTGGAAGACGGGCGCCAGCGGCCCGGTTTCACCGATGTCTGGGTGACCCCGATTCTCGTCAACGACCTCAGCCGCATCTTACTCAGGATGCTCGAGGCCGGACTGTTCGGCGTCTACCATGTACCCGGCGCGGATTGCGTCAGCAAGTATGCGTTCGGGGAGCGTCTGGGGCGTACGTTCGATCTGGATCCCCTGTTGGTTACACAGGCCTCCGTCGAAGATGCACAGCTCGCGGCGCCGCGTGGCAAACAGTTGTGTCTGCAGGCCGCTCGTTTGCTGGCAGAGACTGATATCGATTTGCCAGGTCTCGACCTAGGGTTGTCCAGGCTTCGGGACTTGCGCCGGACCGGCTTCTTGGACCGCTTGAGGGGCCTTGTAAGGAGTCAGGCATGACCACAGGGACAGTCAAGATCGCCGATCGGCTGGTGGGGATCGACCAACCAACCTACTTCATCGCCGATATATCCGCCAACCATGATGGTGATCTCGGGCGGGCGAAGATGCTCATCCGGCTGGCCGCCGAGGCCGGGGCGGACGCCGCCAAGTTCCAGAATTTCCGGGCCCCGAAGATCGTCAGCGATTACGGCTTCCGAACCATGGGTGGCCAGGTCTCCCATCAGGCGACCTGGAGGAAATCCGTGTCAGAGGTCTACGCAGCCGCCTCAATCCCCTTCGAGTGGACGCCGAGACTCAAGGCTGCCTGTGATGAAGCCGGAATCCAATACTTCTCCTCACCCTACGACTTCGAGGCCGTCGACATGCTCGATCCGATCGTGCCGGCTCACAAGATCGGATC
>Ga0209431_10001032_pt1 | contig 23208 bp, 25 predicted proteins | sample RifCSP13_3_FD_184021 | JGI IMG/M metagenome (GOLD analysis project Ga0209431, IMG submission 184021) | Soil microbial communities from Rifle, Colorado - Rifle CSP2_sed 13_3 (SPAdes) (version 2) | ecosystem: Environmental > Terrestrial > Deep subsurface > Rock core/Sediment | place: Rifle...
TCAGAGGTGAAGAAAGCAATCACGGAGGAAACAATTCTTATCACTATAATGCACGCTAACAACGAAGTGGGCACCATCGAGCCCATCGAAGAAATCGGGCAAATCGCCAAAGAAAAAGGAGTCACGTTCCACACTGACGCCGCGCAATCCTGCGGCAAAATTGAAGTTAACGTGAACAAGCTAAACGTGGATCTGCTAACGGTTGCAGGGCACAAGTTGTATGCTCCAAAAGGAGTCGGGGCCCTATACATCAGAGACGGCACTCAAATCGATGAATTCATTCGTGGTGCCAGTCAAGAAGGGGGCAGACGGGCTGGAACAGAAAACGTGCCCTACATTGTCGGTCTTGGTTATGCATGCGAAATAGCCTCGGACAACCTGTTCAACTCTAGCCAAAACGTTAAGTTACTCAGGGACAGGTTGCACAGGAACATTCTTGATGGGTTAGGCGAAGAAAGGGTGAAGCTTAATGGGCATCCTGAAAAACGGTTACCTAACACGCTTAACATAAGCATAAAGGGGATAGTAGGAGAGGAACTGTTAAAACGAATACCTGAAATAGCAGCATCTACCGGCTCCGCATGTCATGCTGGTTCCACGGAACCGTCAGCGGTACTGCTGGCAATGGGCATTCCGAAGGAACAAGCTCTGGGAGCGTTACGCTTGAGTCTCGGTCGCTGGTCAACTCTAGAAGAAGTAGAAGAAGGGGCGAAACTCATCGTGCGCAATGGAGTAAGTTAAAAGTCATCCTGCATTAATTTAATAATGTCTTGGATACTTTTATGTCTAATACACTAATAGGTACAAAGAGAAGATTCACTTAAGGAAAGAGCATTGCAAATATTGAACTTGAAATATCCTCTTGAATCTGACATTGTCACAATTAGACAAGAGATAGAACATGCAAGCTGGTTCCGATTCCAACGAAATTGCCGTATTTTACGTATTGCCCTTTTGAAACGCCTGGAGTATATTCTACCGCAAAGACAGGTAAAGCGAATACTATTATGAGAACAAAAGCAGCCGTCAGTGAAAAAACAGTTCTAAACTTAGTAGTAAGCATACTGAGGGCGCGCCTCTCATTTCCTGCAATTAAATACTTTTGCTGCGGCTATTAAAAAGCTTGCGAGAAAGATCTATTTGAATCAGGTTAGTAGACCCTTATGTCCAATTTCAATTGAGACTTAACGTTTGTCAATGATAGAGAGGGAATCGTCAGACATATATTTTCGTCGCAGTTCCAGCCGGCAAAACATGCAGATGACGCCTTGAGCGTTCTCAAAAGAATAGGCACACCTGAAGAGTAACCCGTCATCATGCAGATTATCAGATTAGTTAAGGCTGCTGTTCAGAAACGTCTCAGCCAATGAGACCTGAAAATAGGGTAAAGAGGTGAAGGGGCAAAAACTAGCCAAATGTTAGCAGCTTATCTGACCATACTACAATATCTAGTAGGTCTTTCATTGTTGCAATAGGGCAAAAGTCTGAGGCTTCTTTTTGTCTAGCTTTCATGCAGGTTCCGCATGCTAGTAATTCGCCTTTGTTTTCGACGAATGAGCGAAGCTGTTCTTGCACAGGGAATCTTTCGCTTTTAATGTCTTCTGCCTCAACTCCTTTGTTGACAAGAAAGACCCTTACCAAGTGGCTCTCTTTTAGCGCTACGTTTCCGAAACGGAATGCGTTCCAGGCTTCTTCAGGGTCATTTGTGCTTAAGACCATGCCAATTTTCATCAAATCACCTTATAACAGTAGATTGATCCTTGTTTTTCACTATTTCCTTTTTGAAATTGGCAAGTACGGGCAAAACGCGTTTCCTTCAGTAACAAATCATGTTTCAGAAATCTACTGAACAACGTTTCAATACTGTTTCACTTCTGTTTCAGCCAACTCCTATACCAATCGCAGGCTACTATGTTTGGTAGAGATGATTTGAATGGAAGCTTGGAAAATAATAACTATAGTGGCACTTGCAGTCGTGGCAGTTTCGTTAGTCACAGCCACAGTATTCAGTTACATGGGCAACCGAATAGGAACATACACCCAATACGGAACAAACACGGGAATCACCTATCCCAACGGGGGCAACGGTTACGGTTACGGCGGTATGATGGGCAGAGGCGGCATGATGGGCGGCGGATATAGCTACAGCCCACCAATCTATGCTAACGGAACATACGCAACCCAGCTAAATATCACTACGGCTGAGACAATCGCATCGAATTACCTGTCAGCGGTGAACAACCCTGATTTGGCGGTGAAAGAAATAGAAGAGTACTCGCAGAACTTCTATGTTCAATACTATGAGAAGAGCACGGGCGTTGGCGCTTTCGAAATGCTCATCGAAAAGTACACTGGTGCGATATCTCCGGAGATGGGTCCGAACATGATGTGGAACACCAAATACGGAATGATGAGCGGCATGATGGGCTGGTTCAGAGGAGCGCCATCTGCAGTGATGCAGGTCACGCCTGAACAGGCAATAGCAGATGCGCAACAGTACTTGAACGCGTACTACTCAGGAACCGTTGCTGAAGAGGTCTTTGCGTTCTATGGGTACTATCACGTGATGGTTCAGCTTAACGGCAACGACTACGGCATGTTAAGCGTTAACGGCTACACAGGGCAAGGCTGGTTCCACACCTGGCACGGAACCTTCATACAAGAACTAGAAGTCAGTTAGACCTCTTCTGCTCGGTCTAACTTTGCAACCTCATTTCCTTTTTTTTTGAAATTTCATCAAGTAACTGTGAGAGACTTTTTGGAGAATTGATTCTATGAAACCTAATTTTCTGTTTGGCAGACTTGGCAGGTTTGAAAGGTTTTTGCAGATTTCAATGTGCAATTGGAAATTCATTTGTAGGGAGATGACAGAATCATTCCTATATTCTAATAAACCTGAAGTTTCAGTGTTCAAACCCATAAAGTAATGAAGAAAAGAGCACCTCATTCCGTAACAAAACTGTTTCACCGACTGTTTCAGGCAATTCTTATATCAGCTTTTAGCATGTAGGTTAGCTAGGTGAAATGGAATGCAACAACAATATGGTTCGCATGAGGAAAGAGGGAGATTCCCTACAACTATAGTCGCAATAGCCGCTGTAGCTGTAGCGGTTGTAGTAGTGTTAAGTTTGGTTTTGTCATACTTCTCTTCAAACAACTCCTACTACGGATATTCCGGGGGGATGATGGGCGGATATGGAGGTTTCTCTATGATATTCATGTTCCCAATAGGGCTAATCGTGTTGTTTGTCATAGGCTACATTATATATCGTGGTTTTGGGGGTGGCGGTTATTATGAAGGCCCTCGGGGAGGCTATTATGGTCGTTACGGTTCAGAGGCAGACAAAGAGACATCTATGGAGATACTTCGTAGACGCTATGCCAATGGTGAAATAACTAAGGAACAATTCGAACAAATTAAAAGAGACTTAGGTTCCTAATGGAAGCACTTGGAATAGCAATCTGTCATTTGTTTAGAGATTGAGCAAAACGTTTACCCGCGATACAGACTGCTTTAAGAGTATCAAATTCCGGCGACAGCGCGCCCTTATCAAAGGGCTCTCTCTCCTATTTGGTCTATTGCGTTTGTATCCTGTCCTTGACATATCTCAAGATTTTTGAGTTTTGCCCTCTCTTTTAAGGTTTTAGTGACTGTTTCAATACTGTTTCACTTCTGTTTCAGCCAACTTCTATACCAATCGCAGGCTATAGTATTGGTAAAGGTAAAGGTGTATTGAAATGAGAACTTGGAAAATATTGACCATAGTTATGTTGGTAGTCGTGGGGGCTGCCTTAGTGACAGCCACAGCCTACGCCTACATGAGCAACAGAATAGGAACATACGCCCCATACGGAACAAACACCGCAACCACGTATCCCTACGGAGGAAACGGCTACGGTTACGGCGGTGGTATGATGGGTGGAGGAGGCATGATGGGCGGCGGAAGAGGATATGGATACTACGGCGCTCCCCCAGTCGTCACTTACCCGCAGAACACCGTTCCAACGCAAACAACGCAAACAACACAACCTGGCACACCAGCAACAACAACACCCGTAGCACCAGTATCAGGTCAATTAAGCATCTCCACAGCAGTCACAATAGCACAGAACTACTTGGCTGCACGGTACAACCCTGATTTGGCAGTGAAAGAAATAGAAGAGTACACAGCAAACTTCTACGTTCAATACTATGAGAAAAGCACAGGCACCGGCGCCTTCGAAATGCTCATCGACAAATACACTGGCGTTATATCTCAGGAGATGGGCCCGAACATGATGTGGAACACCAAATACGGAATGATGAGCGGCATGATGGGTGGAGGCGGTATGATGGGAGGCTACGGTTACGGCTACACTGGTGCACCAACGACAACGATGCCTGTTACCGCCACTCAAGCGATAGCAAATGCCCAGCAGTTCTTGAATGCGTACTACCCAGGAACCGTGGCTGAAGAAGTCTTCGCGTTCTACGGGTACTACCACGTGATGGTTCAGCTTAACGGCAACGACTATGGCATGTTAAGCGTTAACGGCTACACAGGGCAAGGCTGGTTCCACACCTGGCACGGAACCTTCATACAAGAACTAGAAGTCAGTTAGACCTTTTCTTTTCGGTCTAACTCTTCCGTTCTATAAGAGTTGAATGCTTTTTGATTTTAATCTACTGCAAAACAACTGATATTCCAAGAAAAGTCGGAGAAGCTATTTGCAAGGCAAATTCAACTGAAGATCTCTCATGGAAAATCATCGAGGAAATCGAAGCAGACACCTGGACTATCAAAACCCGCTGTGATAGGTACACGAATGCGTTGGTGTATAAAATTGGGGCATCAATTGTTGTTGTAGAAGTTAGCGGTGATTGTGCACCCAGCGTAGTAGAACCACTTATGGAAATTTACGGTTTTGAAAACATAAAGTGGCTAGTGTCTCCTGAAAAGGATAACATTTAAACCATTTCACCTGAAAGGTTTAGTTTTCAACTAGTTTTCTTTTTGCTTTATGCGAAACCGCGTGCTTCCTCTGTTGCAGCATGATTCCGCTAAAGCTACCTGGGTAATGTATTCTAGAACCACATTGTTGTTGAGGCGTTTAGAGCCAAATCGTTTAGGGTAGCAGCGCCAACAATTTTTACTCCTGAAATTAAGTTCGCTTTGTCCCAGCCTAACATCTGTTTTGATGCTTCACAGACGTCAATTTCTATTCCCATTTGAATGGTTTTCTTGAGCATTTCAGCAACGCTTGGAAAAGCTCCAAGTTTTATTTTTTCGGCTGCCCCTGGGCGTAATATCCGAAGGCCTTGACCAACATAGTAAACTTTGGGGTTTAATCCCATGGCTTTTGCTGTTTGAGCTAAGACCAATGGTGAGTATTGCCTTTCGGGGTTATCGCTTGTCTGCACATAAAGGATAAATTTTTCATCTTTCATTTTTTCACCCTGATAGGTTTTTACTTGGTTTGCTGCAATATAAGCATAACGACGTTATATTGGGGATTATTTAGCGTGTTTTTGCTTCTTTAAAAGATTATAATCCTGAAATCAGTCGAATAAAAGATGACTTCCACGCTGTTGAAGACAGTGTTCTCCAAAAAGAAACCTGGGCACATATAAGATGGTTTCCAAGCTGAAATTTTGATACTTTCGCTCAGAATCAACGATGGCTTCGCTTTTGTTTTGCTTAGCGCACGCTTGTGATGTAATGGTGGGTTTCTTCATGAATATTCTTGGGGGCTCGACAAAACATCTATAAGTGCGTTATACTTGATTATATGAATATATGAATGTGATTAAAATGCAAAAAACCGTTAAAACAACATCTGGAACATCTTTGGCGAGTGTTTCAAAACTGTTTCACGAGCGTTTCAGCAAACTATCTTATCAACCCAACCACATAGTATTGGCAAAGTCGGAGGTGAATTGAATGAAAACCTGGAAAATAATAACAATTTCGACTATCGTAGTTGTCGCAGCTTCGCTTCTAATTTCTTCGGTATACGCTATGGGACCATGGGGCTTTAACTCATATGGAGGTTACGGCGGCATGATGGGAGGAGGCGGAATGATGGGAGGAGGCTACGGTTACGGTGGCTACGGTTACGGCTATGGTTCATATGGTCAATACAACCCAGCGTATCCAACACAGCCCGGATTAACCACACCGACCTCGCCAACAACACCAACAACCCAATATTACCAGCCAGTTTACCCCTTCCAGTTCGGAGGAGGATGCATGGGCAGATTCGGCTGGAACAACTACGGCTACGCAACATCACCATACACCTACACGGGAGCACCGCTGAACATTACCACGGCGACAACAATAGCCCGAAACTATGTCGCTTCGATAAACAACCCTGACTTGGCAGTGAAAGAAATAGAAGAGTACACAGCAAACTTCTACGTCCAAGTAGCGGAGAAAAGCACAGGCATCGGAGCGTTTGAACTGTTAGTCGACAAGTACACAGGAAGCATCTATCCGGAGATGGGTCCGAACATGATGTGGAACACCAAATACGGCATGATGCGCGGAGGCATTCTGGGCGGAATCTTTGGCGCGCCAACAGCTACAATGCCGGTGAACGCGACTGCAGCTAAGGCTTACGCGCAGCAGTTCTTGAATGCGTACTATCCTGGAACCGTGGCTGAAGAAGTCTTCGCGTTCTATGGGTATTATCACGTGATGGTTCAGCTTAACGGCAACGACTATGGCATGTTAAGCGTTAACGGCTACACAGGGCAAGGCTGGTTCCACACCTGGCACGGAACCTTCATACAAGAACTAAAAGTGATATAATCAGTGAATGCGTATGCAACTAAGCGCCTCGATTCCTTTTTTCTTTTTTTGAATTTGCTCGAATATAAACGTAGAAGATAAGTCAAGGAAGTAAGAAGATTTGATTAAGTCTCGATTTAAAGTCCGGGTCGTCTTTCTCTCGGCATGTGTTATCTTGGCAACTCTTGCTCTTCCAGCCTTTGCCTCAGAGTATACTTCGGGAGTTACAAGAGGTCAGTTTGTGAAGTACGGTAACTTCGTCGGAATTGGTCCAGGTGTTGAATCCTTTAACGACTACGACTGGCTGAAGCTTGAAATTGTCAATATATCGGGAAATGACGTTACCTTGCTTTCGACTGGTCAGTTCAAAAACGGCACCGCTATTCCCGGCAACGACACAACAATAGTGTGGAATCTTGAAGCTGGAACAGAGAACGGCGTTCCAAGCACTCAAGGCCCCATTATTGCAGCTAACTTAACCCCGGGTGACGCCATACCGCCACCCAACACCTACACGGTTAACAAAACTGAGAACCAACTATTCTTGGGCGTCAGCAGAAGCGTTAACATCCTCAACGCGGCACTTTCCACGCCCGATTACAACACTACCCTCACATACGTTTACGACAGGCTTTCTGGAATGCTCCTAGAATCAGCATCAGAAACCACAACTCAAGCTCAACCCGAACCAATAACATCAGAATATTCATACAGTATCATTGAAACCAACGTTTTCGGCTCAACATCAATAACTCCTGCTCCCTTGAAGTCCGCAACTCCCTCAGCGACAACTCAAACAACAGCATTACCAACTCAGACGTCATCTTTGTCTCCTCAACCAACCCTTGGCATTATACCATTACAGTACGTTATTGTTGTAGCAATCGTCCTCATCGTCGTTATTGCAGTAGCATTGGGGCTTAGAAAAAGAACTAAATAAACTTCTATCGGAGTCTATAAAGGAAAAAAGACAATTAGGTAATTAATCACAATGAGTTTAAGTAGCGCCGTCATAGCGACCTCCAAAAGCAAAATATTTTGGTTTTGGCAAATAGCCGGGCCATCATTTATGTTATTTCTGTGGCTATTCGGTTTGCTACCAAAAGCGTCGCAATACCTCTGTTGAATTTTCCTGGTTTCTGGGTTGGGCATTTCATCCCGGGCAACTTTCTAGAAAAGCTTCTTGGCAACTCTTTTTTTCCAGGTGGGGCAGGAGGCGTTGCAGGTGATTTTTATTAACAGCTATTGAGGCGACGTAGTCATGGGGAAAGACTAAGTATCTTCGCAGGCTTGCGGGGTCTCGTTGAAAGAAATGGGGATAGTGAGGGTACCACCTGTTTTCTTACTTTTTGGGTTTGCTTACTTTTTCGTTTTTCTTTGCTCGTGTAGTGCATCCACAACCGCATTCAGCGCACATGATTTCTCACCTCTCACATGTCATAAAGTTAATATATTTTGTAAAGTATTTAAACTACAAAGTTTAAAGTATTGAAGCGACTACAGAAGGTTAATGTCACTATGCATAAGGAAACTAACAAATGCCATGCTGAAGGCGTAGAGGTTTGCCTCTGTCCTCTTGAAGGAGTAATTGCAGTTATCAGCAAAAAGTGGGCTCTCCAAATTATCGCTGAAATAGGAAACCGTGAAAAATTAAGGTTCAACGAGATTATGGTGCACTTAAACAAGATAAGCCCTAAGTCGTTAACAGATCGACTTAAAGAACTGGTTACAGCAGGCTTACTAAGAAGAGAAGCATTCGCAGAAATCCCACCAAGAGTCGAGTACTCTCTTACTCATGATGGCTTAGAGCTTCGAAGTTTGATCATGCCATTAATGAAATGGGCTAGTTCCAGGTAAAGCATGGAAAAAATAGCTTGAAGCAACCTTCCTTAAGAAACGCTTTGAATATGGGGGCAACCTTGAAATGAATTCCATAGTAAAAACCCAAGGTTTAACTAAACAGTATGGGGATGTTTTAGCAGTTGACAATTTAGACTTAGAAGTGTCAGAAGGCGAAATTTTTGGGCTACTAGGCCCTAACGGCGCTGGAAAAACCACCACAATACGAATGCTTACCGGACAGACAACACCCACCTCCGGAACTGCCACAGTAGCCAACCACGACATCATCCATCAACCGACCAAAGCGAAACAACAGATTGGCGTTATTCCTGACATATCAAATATCTACGAAGAAATGAGCGCATGGGACAACCTTATTTTTGCCGCCCAACTTTACAGCGTACCCAAAATTGAGCGAGAAAAAAGGGCAAAAGAACTTCTGGAACTCTTTGGACTTTATGAGCGACGCAAAGACCGCGTTGCAGGTTTCTCAAGAGGAATGAAGAGACGCCTAACCATAGCTGCAGCCTTAATTCATAAACCCAAGCTCCTGTTTTTAGACGAGCCAACCAGCGGTCTTGACGTTCAAAGCTTACGAATGATTCGAACCCTCATAAAAGAACTGAACGAAGATGGCGTAACGGTCTTTCTCACCACTCACCATATCGAGGAAGCAGATCAACTCTGTCAACGTATCGCCATAATCAACAAAGGAAAAATAGTCACTGTAGACACTCCTGAAAGGCTCAAGGCGTCAATGGAAAAACGCCAAGTCATCGAAGTTTCCTTCACTGCATCCAGAGGCTTAGAGGACAAACTTAAAGGCTTAAGCTGTGTGACCGATGTTTCAATGCTCGGCGACAAATGTAGGCTTCAGGTTGATGAAGCTTCCGAAGCGGTCCCTTCCCTAGTTGATTTCGCTCGAAAAAACAGTCTAAAAATCATATCAATTAACACTTTAAATCCAAGTTTGGAAGAAGCTTTCGTTAAACTTACCGGTCTGAGTCCAGAAGTCATGAAGACAGAGAAAGAGCCAGTTAAAAAGAAAGAGGATTGAAAACCTTGATTGAGACACTGAAAGAAAACGTGTTGAAGGCAGTTCATATCGCGGAAAAAGACGCGAAGATATACTTCTTCAAAGGACCAAACATCACATTTGGGCTGCTCTTTCCAGCAATCATTTATTTGGCTTTCTCAGTTGGAAGAACAGCCGACGTTTCCTTGGTCATACCTGGTCTTGTTGCGATGTCTTCTCTTTTTGGCGCAGGCGCGATTGAGTCTTTGGCCTTGCCTTTAGAGCGAGCCAAGGGCACCTTCGATAGGTTGCTCGCTGCTCCAATCTCGCTGACTACCATAATAGTTGGCAAGGCATTAGGAGGATTCTTCTTTGGTATCTTCCTATCGATTGGATACATGGTGATTGCCCTGCTACTTCCTGGAGCTGCCATCGCAAACCCGCTCCTATTCGCTTTTGGAATTGTACTCTCAGCCTTGACGTTCTCAGCTTTAGGCGTATGCATCTCAACACCATTTCGAGATGTGCCACAAGCTATGCCTCCAGCTACTCTCATCCGCGTAGCAATGGTATTCCTCGGCGGAGTATTCATTCCGCTCTCTGCAATGCCTGGCTTTCTTCAGCTCGTAGCCTACTTGCTTCCAATAACATACGCGGTTGATATGTTGCAGCAAGCGACAACTGGACAAATATTTGCTCAAGCTCTTGTTATCGATGCAGCAGCAATGATTCTGTTTTCAATAATATTTTTTGTGATAGCAACAGCGGTTCTAAAGAGGACTCTTCGTTAAAGTTGAAGCAGGCAATAATAAGGAATTGACGAGTGGAAAGCTAGCTGATTTACAGTTCTTTTTAGGGCTCCGCTTTACCCCAAGCTTACACAGCAAAACTTGTCAATGCTCAATACCGGCCTTTTTTCTCGCAATATGTCACAAGCTACTTGACTAAATTTCGATAAGACTAGACGTTTTAATTTTACAATTCTTTTTTATTTAATTATGGGAAAAGAGTTGCGCCGAGTACTCGGGTTCTGGGATGCCGTAGCCATTGGCATAGCCGCGATGGTAGGCGCAGGAATATTCGTCGTAAGTGGCATCGGAACGAGGATCGCTGGCTCCGCCGTGATAATCGCATTTGTCATAGCAGGAGTGGTTGCACTCTTCAACGCACTTTCAAGCGCAGAACTAGCAGCTGCCATACCGCGAGAAGGCGGCACATACGAATATGCCCGACGTCTGCTCTCGCCTAAAATAGGCTTCATGACCGGCTGGCTTTTCATCTCAAGCAAAATGCTTGAATCTGCAACCGTTGCATTAGCATTCGGCTTGTACGCTTCTCTTTTCCTACAACTTGACCCGAGAATGTTTGCTATTGCGGCAGTGATCACATTAACCGCGATAACCGCTGTAGGCATCAGATCATCGACAAATGCAAGCATAATAATGGTTATAATTAAAGTCGGCGTGCTAGCAGTTTTTTGCGTTTCTTGGTCTAGGCGCGGTCAAATCAGCGAATTTTGAACCCTTCGCCCCGACAGGCTTTCAGGGAGTGCTTGCTGCCTCAGCGATTGTTTTCTTTGCCTACACTGGATATGCCCGTATTGCCACCTTTGGCGAGGAAATCAAAGAACCGGAAAAAACCATTCCGAGGGCGATCCTAACCTCACTAGCCATAACCGCCACCGTCTACGTTATCGTTATCACCGTGGGAATAGGATTGGTCGGAGTAAGACAGTTTGGGGAAAGCGACTCGCCCATAGCAACCGCCGCTTCAGTCCTTGGAAACCCAGTTTTAGTGGCATCGGTCGTCTTTGGAGCAGGTGTGGCAACGCTTAGCGTCTTGTTGAGTGATCTGCTTTCCTCTTCACGGACAGTGTTTGCGATGGCCCGTAACGGCGACTTTCCAAAGTTCCTTTCACAGATGAAGAACCTGAATCCAGTTAACTCAGTTATTGCGACTTCAGCAATTGTGATTGTATTGGTGTTAACTGGTAGCTTATTGCAGGTTGCTGCATTGACAAGCTTGACGATACTGATTTACTACGCTGTAACCAACTTAAGCGCCTTGAAGTTAAATTCTGAGAAAAGACGTTTTCCGAGACTGATTCCTGTTGCAGGGCTTATCTCCTGCATAGGATTAGCCGTATTTTTGCCATTGGAACAGTGGCTATGGACCTTTCTGTTACTCGCGCTTGGAATAATCTACGTCATAGTACGGAAAATATAGAGAGAGGATTAAATAATTTATTCGCAAAATCATTAAAAATTGTTTAAAGAGAATTGCGTTGTTATAGCATAGAGTTAACAATGAATACTGATGGAAGTTGGCTCGGGCAATGTTTAGGATCAGGTACTCTAAGAAAAGCTTGTTTTTAGTACTTTGCATTATGGGTCTATTTGCCATCCTGAGCTCAACTATGTCTAAGAACCCTGTCTTGAAGCCTTTTGCAACAAGTCTTGGTGCGCCGACCGATTTTGTAGGTTTAGTAGCTTCAGCCTCAACAATCCCTGGAATACTTATCAGTTTACCCGCTGCGTCTCTCTCAGACGTTTTTGGCAGAAAAAAAGTCCTTTTGTTTTCGGCGTTTGTCTTTGCTTCTGCACCTTTCCTTTATCTGTTCGTTAATTCGTGGTGGCAGCTGATCCCTGTGCGTTTTTATCATGGCTTTGCAACTGCCATTTTTGTTCCAGTTGCAGAAGCGGCTATAGCCGAAGCGTTTCTGACAAAACGAGGCGAGCGAATCTCAATCTTCTCTTCCATAACGGCTGTCGGTAGGGCAATGGCGCCTTTCTTGGGTGGTTATATTTTGTTTTTAACAAACTACGGTTATAGCACTCTTTATCTAGCTGTTGAGATAGCAGGTGTTGCAGCATTCATAGTTGCGTTATTCTTTTTGTTTGAACAAAAAAGCCTCAAACCGCAAAGTGTCGGCGCTAAAGTACCTAGTGGAAGCATATTTCATGGATGGCTCAAGGTTGCAAAAAATCATGATATACAAGTCGTAAGCTTAATCCAAGCAAACCAGTACTATGTTTTTGGTGCAGTAGAATTCTTTTTAGTAGGCTACTTGGCAGAGGCTGTAAGATTAGATCCCTTTTCAATAGGCGTGATTATGGGAAGCCAAGTGATAGCATTGATCATAGCAAGACCGTTGTTGGGGCGACTTTCAGATAGGATTGGACGGCGAAAACCAATAATCTTGGGCTCAGTCATAAGTGGTCTTTTATTGGCGGCTTTTCCTTTCTGCGGAGATTTCCCAAGTTTACTGCTCCTTTCAATAGGATACGGACTTGGCTTCGCAGCTGTAATTTCTTCGACATCGCCGCTGACTTGTGAAATTGCTCCTTCAAATTTGCTTGGCACCTCGTTGGGCTTTCTCAGCACAATGATGGATGTTGGACAAACGCTTGGACCGATAATTAGCGGAATAATTCTGGCAATCACCCTTCAATATTCAATGCTGTTTTATTCGTTGAGCATTCTCTTGATACTCTCGTCCATAGCCTTCACTCTGTCAAAAACCGCGAAAAAAAGGCTATGCCCCGAGGAGCCTTGAGTTAGGTGCTTAGATTGCGGCAAATTAGCTTTTGCTAGGTAATCTCTCTTTCAGTTACTCCAAGCTTCTGCAATAAAGCTTGTGAGTGACCAGTTGCCAGCCAAGCTTCTCTTGGCTGTTCTTTTTAACAAGAGTAATTTCTTACCCTCTGAGTGATCCGAGAAGGTATATGTTGATGTTCATGTGCAGAAACTTGCCTCTTCGCACTATTTGGTCCAGAGCAGGCGAGCAGAGTTCAATGCGACAAACGAGGCGTTTCCTTCATGGATTGCAGCTGCCAATATCGGGTTAATGTCACCATGAACCGCAAAGACTATTCCAAGAATGTTAACCGCCATAGCCAAGAAGATATTCTGCTTTATCATCGACAAAGTCTTTTTTCCTAAACTAATCGTGTTCGACACCTTGGCAAGGTCGTCAGACATTAACACTACATCGGCTGTTTCAATAGCCACATCAGTGCCAACCTCGCCCATAGCTACTCCGACATGAGCTGTAGCTAATGCTGGAGCATCGTTGATTCCATCTCCAACCATCAGAACCCTGTACCCTTCTTCCTTGAGTCTCTTTATAGACTCTGCTTTCTGCTCGGGAAGCAAATCCGATTCAACCTCAGTAATGCCTGCCTGCTCAGCAATTGAGTTTGCCGTTGCACGTTTATCACCTGTAAGCATGACGACACGTTTGATTCCGGCATTCCGTAAAATGCTCCTCAAACTCTTTATCCAACCGCTTGTTCATCCGTAAGATTCTACGGCTCACCTGAAACCGTTGTATCTTGAACCGCTCAAGCTTCGAAGACAATTCTTTGGGCAATAAACCTGGACTACCAGCCTCAAGAGCAAGCATAAAATCTCACGGTCATCCTCGTCTTCGCAAGCAACCCATCCAATCAGCGACCGTTCGAGATTGAAAGAGCCCTTCAAACCAGTAAGAATCGTGCGCAGAATGAGCTTAACCTCTTCAACCTCTGTCAAAGGTCTGCTTGAGGAGCTGTTGATTATACTTTAAACGGCCAACTTTGTCGGCTTGGTTACGCTTCTTTTTTTCCATATGTCCATAAGTAACATACACGGTATCATCAGACTATGCGATGATTCTTTTGGTTGTAAGTCTGATGCCTAATTCTTTGTCGTTGAATGAAAACTCACGATACCAGCTCAAATCCATCTTTTCAAGGAATACCTTGTATGTTGGTTATGGACATATGGTTTTTTTGTGTTCTGAACAGGTTTTTCCGTGTTTTCCATGCTAAAGTGCACACTCCGGTAAAACGTATCCATGAACGGAAGCGAAAATTGACGGTGGTTCATCTATACACTGACCGCCTTCAGAATGCGACGTCGTGAAATGCATAGACTTTTCCCATGCACCACGCTAAGCCCGAAAAAGGCTTTTGAACAGGTTTTAACTGCCGTAAACACAAAAACACATGCAACATTAGTAGATTTATTCTTCCTCTCCAACTTTAGAAGCCTGAATATTGCCACCGCTGCCGCTCTGAGCTAAACCAAAAGCTTCAGTAAACAAATCGACAAGAAGCTGGTTAACAGTCACTAAGCCATTAACTGTCTGATTAAAAACATCGACTTCTTGATCTAACTCCACAAAAAGCTCCGGACTACGAACGGCAACAGCGGGTTCCTTGCGGTTGTATTCAAAACGCCGTTTGCGGTCAGGCGGACTATTATCCATCCGCCAATAGATCCTTCCTAAGGTGAATCTTAACCGTTCTAGCATCCTCAAATCTCTCGGCTCAAGAGTAAAAACCTCCCCCACAGGATCATGAAGCGCAACGAATTCCTCGCTAAGAATCATCCCAAACCGCACCATAAGCTCTAAGTGTGCCAGCGAGTTTTCTGTTCAAGACAAAAAATGAAGCTCGGGGTTTTGTTTTCAGGTGGCAAGGATTCGACGCTTGCACTGCACAAGGCTGCGGAGATAGAAGAAGTCGCATGCCTCATCACTTTGCGCTCCAAGAACCCTGAAAGCTTCATGTTCCACACGCCGAACGTGGAATTGACCGAGCTTCAGGCTGAAGCTTTAGACCTGCCCCTTGTGACCAGAATAACTGAAGGCAAAAAAGAAGAAGAATTAGCCGACTTACGCGAAGCCATAGTTGAAGCTGCAACTCGTTTTCACATTGAGGGAGTGGTCACAGGAGCAGTGGATTCCGTTTATCAAGCCCAGCGGGTCCAGCGAGTTTGCAGCCAGCTTGACCTTTGGTGTTTTAACCCGCTGTGGAAAAGAAACCAGAAAGCACTATTGGAGGAACTCGTTAAAGACCAATTTACAGTAATCATCTCTGGAGTCTTCGCTTATCCTCTCGACGAAAGCTGGCTTGGCAAGAAAATCGACTCCGAAATCATTGCAAGGCTGTTTGCTCTCCAGCAGCAATATGGTTTAAGCCCCTCAGGCGAAGGCGGCGAGATTGAAACCTCAGTTTTGGACGCACCTCTGTTTAAGCGAAAAGTCGAAATTCTCAACAGTTTTGTAGAGTGGAACCGCGATTCAGGAATCTTCAGGATTAACAAGGCTCGGTTGGTGCCGAAATGATTCTGATTGTTGACATGAACTGGAAGAGGAATTCGCTGGGGGTCTACGAGTTCGTTTTGCCACTTGCATCAATTGCTCAGGAAATGGACGAGTGCATCATAAAACATTACCTTGAAGTAACCAGCGAGGACATCGCCCACTGCGACAGAATTATTCTTTCAGGCACCGCCCTAAGAGACAACGCGACCCTGAGCCAGCCTGAAGAATTTGAGTGGATTAAGAGCACGGAAAAGCCCGTTCTCGGCATCTGTGCAGGCATGCAAACCATCGGCTTAGTCTTCGGTCTCCGATTACGCCGATGCTTGGAAATAGGCATGACGCAAATAACTGCGCTGAAAGAGAATTCGCTCTTTTCCACAGCTGCGTTCCGAGCTTACTCGCTTCACAACTACTCCGTGGAAACGTCTGCAGAGTTTGAAGTCTTAGCTGAATCCGCAAAGTGCCTTCAAGCCATAAAGCACAGAAAGAAGCCCCTTTACGGCGTGCTGTTTCATCCTGAAGTGAGAAACCCAGACATCATAAACCGTTTCATTCAGCTGTGACAAAAGACAAAATGCGAAGACAAAAATGTGACTACAACTGCAACTGAAATGGAGGTCATCCAAATGTCCCAGAAACCGATTGCACAGAAACTTTTGATCAAAGCGAACCGCAAGATTTTGCTTCTTAATGAACCCTCGAACTATCGGTCTAAACTGGGGAATTACCTCAAAACGTCACCCTCACTGCGGACCTTTCAGCTAAGCCATTCGATATCGTTCAGCTCTTCGTAACTTCTAAAAAAGAACTTGAGTCCAAGTTGCTTAAACTAAAAACGCTCGCAGCGAAAAATGGGTTGTTGTGGGTCAGTTATCCAAAGGGGACGTCGCAATTCAAGCCCGACATCAATCGCGATGTAATTAGGGAATTCGCCGCCACCTTAGGTTTACAGGCTGTTGCCTTGGTTTCGATAGATGAGACTTGGTCGGCTCTTCGGCTGAAAATTCTTCAACCTTCATAGAGGCATTCCATTTTGGTTGAAAGTTATTAAGGCGGGCAGTCACCCTAAGAATCGGAACCGGGGCGTTACAAATTTGAGCTTCAAGAACCGTCTGCATCCCAAAGTCAGCAAAGCCGAAATAGACGTTTTCAAAGCCTTAAGCGCCCAGGGATTGACCGGAGGCATGGTGACCCAGAAGACTATCGTTTTGAAGTGCACTATTCCCGATTTTTGCTGGCTAAACAAGCGGAAAGCCGTGTATCTGGATGGTGCCCAGGCTCATTCAAGCGATAAAACCCAGAAGCGCGACGAGGAAATCGTCGATTTGCTGTCAGTTCAGGGCTGGGAAGTTCTTAGAATTCCGTATGACCCTCCATTGAACGAACAAGGTTTGCGGGAAATTGTAGCAACCATTAAACGTTTTGTAGGTTCAGACGGCGAGTGAAATAATCAACAGTCTGGGTTCAAATCCCAATTACCCATCAAAACCTATTTCTTCAAATATCCAAAATCCACGCCTTTTGTCCAAAAAGGCAGCCGCTTCAATTTCGGAGTTATACTGACAAAGGCATTTAGCAAAACGCCAAAGACTTGAAAGTTTTTCAGATGTTAAAATGGACGCTATTAGCCACCTAAAAAATCTCCTGAACCGGCAGTTGGTTAGGGGAGCTTAAGCAACTGCTAAAAAACAATGCTATACAATAGGTGAAGAATTTATCAAAAGCCGCTTTTTCCCTAACGAAATCTATTGCTCAGTAATTTGTGAGGCAACGCCTATATCCGTGAATTCTCATTGCTATGCAAATTAACTTTGGTGCAACAATGGACATATTCACCGCAATATTGATTGCGTTAGGTTTAGCAATGGATGCATTCGCAGTCTCAATTGCGAAAGGAATAGTCATAGAACGCAGAAGACGAAAATCAGCGTTGTTACTTGCTTCATTTTTTGGAGGTTTTCAGATGTTGATGCCAGCGATCGGATATTTTGCCGGTTTCAGCTTAAGAGAAGCAATAATGGGGATAGACCATTGGATTGCTTTCAGTCTTCTTACGTTTATCGGATCAAAAATGATTTACGATTCATCAAAAAAGAAAGATGAAAAAGAAGAGGTCGCTCTCAAAATCCAATCAGTGTTGACTTTGTCAATAGCCACTAGCATTGACGCCTTGATGGTTGGCTTAAGCTTTGCCTTTCTGCAAACCTCAGTTCTTGAACCAATATTGGTGATTGGATTCGTGACATTTTCGCTTTCATTAATGGGTTTCTTCTTTGGAAGCGGGTTAGGGCGAGTTTTCGGAAACAAAATCAAAATCGTTGGAGGATTCATTCTGATAGTTATTGGATTACGGATACTTATGGAGCATTTGCTTTAAAAAAAATGACGACGTTTGCAGTCAAGTTATTTATGCGTAAATAGTCTAAATTGTTATGGATATTACATATGGAATAAAAACGATCCGGAAGCTGTCTGAAGCAAATTTGAAGTCGTTCCAGATGATTTGCGACTATCACCTTCGATTGTTCCCTTATCTGAGTATGATTTGAGAGCGGCGAATGAAGGAGGGCTCAAGTTTGAGGACAAACGTCTTTGTCTTCGGGTAACAAGCCTTTCTTGCTTATCCAGAACCACATGAAAATGCTCCCGGCCACGGTTGCTCCAATCATTAAAAGCAGATACAGCAAGAGGTTTTCTGGTCCGTACACCCACACAGAGTTACCCAGGATTGTAGCTATAGTGTTAGGTATTAGAAGAGCTGTACCTACTATTGTAAGATATGCTGCAAGCTTAGCAAAGCGGTTATTCAGTACTGTTAATTGATTATTTGATATCGTCAACTGATTATTTGCTGTGGTCAACTGGTTATTGTATATGGCTTGCGTTGCTTCTATCCCTGAGGCTAAAACCTCGGACATGTGCTCTGATAATCCAATCTGGCTCTTAACTTGTTCTACCATTACGCTAAACAGATTTACCAGTTTTTGATCATCTGTAAGCAACTCGGCATCTCCATATCGAATAGCTTGGAGTACGTCAACGCTTTCCCAGAGGGCGTTCATGTAAATGATGAGGGCATGCTTCATTTGGTATATTTTTGGACCTAACTGGGATTTGTCGGTTTGTTGATCCATTAGATCCCGGTTTAAGTCGTCTCCGAATTCTTCTATTACCCGTAGATGTCTAAAATTGCTGTCGTTGTTAGTATCAACAATACGCGACAAAAGAATAGTCAATTTGTCTTCTTGTTTAATATCGACTGGTATTTTTCTGAGAATGGCCTCTGAGTACCTTCTTAGCCGGACAAATCTTTTGTCTACTAAACGCATGTGTAGGGTAAAAACCATGTTCTTTTTTATCAATACCAGTAGCGGATAAGCTTTAACCTCAGTCCCGCGAATCTGTACTGATGGAAAACTCATCCACATCTCGTTGTCGAAGTCCTGATAATTTAGCTGGTCACAACTGGACAGATTAGAGATAAAAGATTCGCTAAAACCCATTTGAGCCGCTACCAAGGGAAGGTCTTTCATTGGATCCTCGGTGATGTAGTCTACCCAGGCTACCATCGATTGGTTTACTATCTCCAAAAAGGCATTTGGAGATTCGGCTTCCTGTTTGAACGTTTTTCCTGAGCGTTCTAGGCTCATGCAGAACCAGCGTTTCTGCAGAAGATCCAAGGGACTGTTGTGGGCTGGAGATGAAACGGAAAATCGAGTCTGTGAAGATGCATCAGATTGTTCGGGTCCTTTCATTTGTTTTCCTACTCCAACTTAGAAGGCTTCAGTACATTGTATTAGCCATCATTGGTGTTGTTATTAAATAGTTTTTGCGGTTTGTTCTGTTTCTTTTTCTATACCTTGCTTGAATGACTGATTAGCAGTTTTTAGTGAGCCTGAAGACGGGCTGTCAATTTAACGGACACAGACTTCGATTGCCTCTCAGACTAAATGTGACAAATCTAATTTGAGACTCTAAGCTACATGATGAAAGGCACAACAGTGATCAACACTACAATAATTACACAAGTGGCTGTTAAAGCAGATGTTGCAATGGAGATAGCTTTTTGGCTTAGTCTTCGGCCCGCAACTCTCTTCAGCGTAATATGGAACATTCTTCCTCCATCTAACGGATATATAGGTAAAGCATTGAATATGGCAACATTGAAGTTGACAAACCATAGCCAGAAAAGGCCGTTCGCATAGACCTGCCATTGCGGTCCCAACCAATGTGTATAGAAAACAACCAAAGAGTCAGAGAAAGGAACAACACCTGAAGCCAGAGCTGGCGGAACCAAGTAAATAGACAACCTGTCAAGCGATAAGGTTTGATAATTTCTTAACCGCTCCTCAATCATCAAGTCACCTATACTCACTCCCAAAACAGTGCGGTTCTCAGACACAGTTAAATTAGCAAAGGTTGAAAACTGATCTTGCCACTTTTCGCCCCTAGCCACAGTCACTTGAACTATGTCTCCGGAAGTCTTATTGTCCAACAACGCTCTCAAATCCCTGGTGCTGTTGATCCTCACATTATCCACTGAAACAAGAATATCTTTAGGCAACAGCCCTGCAGCTTCAGCTGGCATCCCCTGCGCGACATTACTAACGTATACGCCATCGATGACTGGAGTCAAACCGCCAGCAATGAACAAAACACCGATAAGGCATATTGCCGCTACCGCGATGTTTCCGCCAACTCCCGCCGCCATGACCCTCAAAGACACTCTGGACCTAGCCTTCTTAATTTGGTCTTCATCAACATCTACAAAAGCGCCAATGGGAACAAACAAGAAGAAAAGCAAACCACTTGACTTAACCTTTAATCCGGCGCTTCTGGCAATAACACCATGAGCTCCTTCATGAATCGCGATAGCGCACACTATAGCTATCCACCCATAGACTACTGGAAGAAGAGGGTTGATTCCGGGTAACAACAGAATTGTTCCAGGTCCCAGTTCTCGAGCTACTTCGCCAACTACTGGATTAGACAACAACGTAAACAGGCTGTTAACAATAAGATAAAGGCCAATTCCAGCCACGATTGGCACAAGAAAAAGAGCTATCCAAGATATAAATCGTGAAGCACGAAGAGACCCCAGCCTGTCAAAAACCGCCGAAAATATCTTTGTTCTCAGAATCAGCAATGGAAATTTAAACTCAATTCTACCCTGTTCAGTTTCCTGCTTTTCACGTTCTTGATCAGACAACAAATCCACAATCGCTTAACCTAGAAATGCGTTTATTCTAAACATAAATGTTTGGCACGAACAATTCAATAGGAAAAACAAGACAAAAATCCACCGACTCGCCTATTTGAAGAGTGCGGCCTATTTTTGAGATAGATCAAATGATTTTCAAATCAGAAAAGCCTCTAATATCTTCTGCACGATATTACCTGAAATCTGGAGTTGTTAACCGCGACAAAATCCTGGGATGCATTAAAAATAGAAGAGGCTGTGGCAGAACTCAAAGTGGATGATGAAATCCTATCTTTTCGAGTATTCTGCCAGACCGCCTTATTTTTTTTTATACTCTAATATACATCCTCGATGAGTAGATGAAATGACTGCGAATTTTGACCCGCAAGTCAGGTTTTTCACAGATGGGAAAGAAACGAGAGCCTATAGTAGTTGAACCCGTTGTGTCTTGGGACACCCAGCTGTCCTAAGGTGCATTTACTAGCAAAAGTTTCCTCCAATTTCAGTCAGTTTCAGAGGCGTAACTAAATAAGCCAAAATTGGACTTATTTAGTAATAATGCCCTCGCAATTAGCTCTAACTTGTAAAATGGCGCCGGGAGGGGGATTTGAACCCCCGAGGCCCCGAGAGGCCACAAGCTATGCGGTGCCTGTTTTGTGCAGCCATCTCCAGGCTTGCTCCCTGCCTGGCTAGGAGACCCCGGCAGCGCTTTTCTTCTAATTCATGATGCTCGGTTTTATTATAGTTTTTTCACGCAACTTAAACCTTTACAGAATGCTCTTATAAATCGGAAAATCATATTGGGTTCTTTGAGGAAGTGCAATCGTGAAGAGAGCAAAACCTGATTCTGAGAAGCCATCCGCGTTCCTTTGGCTTGACGAGCTAAGCACCAAAGAAGCAGATCAAGCTGCTCGGGCTGGCAGCGTGGTTATTTTTCCAGTTGGTAGCGTCGAAGAGCATGGCGAGCACTTGCCGCTTTGCTCAGATAGCATTCAGCCAGAGTACGTTGCTTTGGAAGTCGCCAAGAAAACAGGTTGCCTCGTTGCTCCGCCGTTGAGATACGGAATTTGCAATGCGGGGCGCAATTTTCCCGGAACCCTCTCAATTGAATTCGACTCGCTGCGCAGGATTACCCAAGATATTCTTTCGGAACTTGTCCGCAACGGCTTCAACAGGATAATCGTGTTGAGCGGTCACGCTGGGTCATCCCATATGGTGGCGCTCAGGTTGGCGGCTCAGAAGGTCGTGCTGCAAAGTGGAAAGGCTGCTTCAACGGGAAAGACGAGGATTATGGTTTTGTCGGACTTTGACTTTGCATTTGAACTGAAAGAGAAACTCGGTTTTCCTGAAAAAGATGGGCACGCGGGCGCCATTGAAACTTCAAGGGTAATGGCCATAAAGCCGGATTTGATCAAGGCAAAGGGAGAAGCGAGCTTTCCGAAGATGCCCCGGTTTGAGGTTGTGGCTGATCCTGAACGATATTTCCCAAAGGGCGTGAATGGTGATCCCACCGCGGCTACTGAGAGCAAGGGGAAGAAGATAAACGAGTACGTGATTGAAGAGATTGTGAAACTTGTTAAGGAACTGAAGAAAGAGAACTGACCTGATTTGGAAAGTTAGAAAGTTCTTCGGTTTCTTTGTGACTGCGAAACCTTTTTCATTAAGTCTCCATTTTTTTCTGTGGGTTCAGCCTTGAAAGTAAGCAGAAAATACTATTCGATCGTGTTTGCAGTTCTTGTGTCGATTGGAATGTCTTTCTTCATGTCTTTTGCATTGGCGATAGTGAATATTGGTTTTGTCCCAAATTTCTTAACGAAATGGCTTGTTGGTTACGCTGTCAGTTTTTTAGTGAGTTTGCCCATCTCATTGGTTTTAATTCCAGTAATCAAGAAAACAGTCGATAAATTAACAGCAGAATAAATTGGATTATTGTTTTTCAGCCATAATTACGCGGTAGCCGCTTTCGCGCGCCAGAACCCCAACGTTTCCAAATGTCTCTTCAAACACTAAGGGCAGTGTTTTCCTGCCGATTTTTGAACGGACAACCATCTGAAATGTGGCTTTGGAGGCCATTGCAACTAGTGCGCCTCGGATTACGGCTTCAACAGTTTTCATTCCCGCGCTTACTGGGGGATTCGACAAGATACAATTGAAAACAACCTCTTCAACTGGGCTGTAAAGCGCGCCATGTCTGGCTTCAGCATTTGACAAACGGTTTTTTTTGATGTTTCTTCTCGCTAAAAGAACAGCACGCCTGTTCACGTCCGTGAGGATGACATGCAATTTG
>Ga0209431_10001036_pt1 | contig 23130 bp, 40 predicted proteins | sample RifCSP13_3_FD_184021 | JGI IMG/M metagenome (GOLD analysis project Ga0209431, IMG submission 184021) | Soil microbial communities from Rifle, Colorado - Rifle CSP2_sed 13_3 (SPAdes) (version 2) | ecosystem: Environmental > Terrestrial > Deep subsurface > Rock core/Sediment | place: Rifle...
TGGTTCCAGTACGTCCATGCCCGCCCGTACAGCATATGAGGACGTTCTTATGAGCCCTAAGTAGGCGTCCAATATCTTGAGCAAGATCAATCAGGACTCCCGGCTCGAAGGAGGGTGCATCATAATCGAATATAGGCATACTTAGCCATGCGCCCTCGCTAAAGGTTGCTCGCGCTCGTTGTATGGTTGCTTGGAATGTTTCTGTTGCTTGCTCATTCAGAGCCGATACCTTACTACTTCTCGAATCCAGAATCTTACGCCCATCGCCGGAAAGGTCGATCACATTCCAGCTATTTCTAGGGTTAGCCCATCGTTGCCATCCACCAGCGAATAGGGTGCCGCCATCTTCCATCTTATATACAGCTACGTTTCCTGTATGGCAGGGCGGGGTTACTACCTTTTTAATGCCGACCATAGAGGCCGCAGTAGTATCTGCCTTTCCGTATTTCCCAAACTTCCTATTTTTTCTCATGCAGTAAGTATACCATATCCTCCCACCAGAGTCAATAGAACAGACGTTCTAACTCAGGCTTTTGTTATACGAATTGGGGCGCATATATACTCTCCGTTAGCCCTGTCATTCCAGTCCATAAGGATAATTAGGGCCTCTCGTTCATTTCCGAGTATATATACCGATCTGTCATTTATTAGAGTATTGGAGCCTTTGTGGTACATTGAATAATCAAGTCTATTCACGTCATCGCCTAAAGGTAACTGTTCTGGTACTATATCAAAGGTGTAACGTATTTCTTGCGAAGTAAGCCACATGGAAATCTCCTTTTGTCTCATTATACCATGCCTGTCAATAGAACATATGATCTAGGGTAGGGCTACAACAATCTCTATTTGACTTGCATCAATATCCATGTAGTGACATATATAAGACTTCATTCTACCAGTAATGGATTTTACAGCATGGGAATTATTCATGAGTTCTTTCATCAAGTCGTTTATAATATGTTGATCCCGTGTATATATCGACATAAGACTGTAACGGACCAGAGAGGACCCATCATATAGGGGTACAAGATAATATGTATCTCCAAACATCCCTATGATGTAAGTATATCTATTATCTCCTGTGATGCTTTTATTGGTTACCATAGAAATAACATAGAATCTCATGGGAGTGTAATCCTTATATCTATTTCCCTTATTTGGTGCATATATTCAAGTATATAAAATACTGGCATAATGCGTCCGCGGAATACGCAATATATAGGGATATATTTTGTCCGCGGAATACGTGATATATAGGTCATTTTGGGTGTCCCATGCGATCTAAATATGCGTCCAGTACTTTACTGGTAGTTTCTCTATCTAATATCCTGTTACACCCATGATAATCATGTACATACTTTAAAAGATTATAGACGGATTCAATGGACATAGGTCCCCAATCAGATATATTTGAAACAACATATTCATCATACACATTCATATACGCCGATACAAAACTATAGACACTAGTTTCTAGATATAGAAAAACCCCAAAGCATAACAAGCTATCCCCATCCGATAAAACAACAATAGGTAAATAGCCTCTGTTATACTCACTAGGTTTTGTGTCACTCACCTTACTTATCATCTTACACATCCAGCATTACAGGGTTGCACGCGTTTGGTTGCACGAGCGTATGGTTGCATGGTTGCACGCGCTTGGTTGCATGGTGACTCCACGAAGCTCGGTTGCACGCGTGCATGTGCGCGCAGGTTCTTGATACTCTACCTATCAGGTCGATTTTCTCCTCTACGCTATTCATGGAACATCCGTTCTATTTGTGAACATTTTCACAATATCCCTAATTAGGACAAATATCATCCGAATCATTGTGAAAATAGTAGCAATAACCATGCCTGCAATCTGTAGGTCAGTATTTCCCATACCGTGTATCGGAAAGCTCATTCTGACTTCTTTCGCATAGTCACATTATACACTATGGCTATGCGAATGTCAAGGATTCAAGGTAACAGAATCCGACCCCGTGAGACCGATTGTACCGCATTTTTAGGGCAGTATAGGATAGAACATACACGCGCCCCCACAAAATCGAGTGCAATCGTTCTGGTGAGTTACTAGGTTCATTTATAGGCCATAGGCTATGGGTTAGTGGGATAGAACACGCATAGAACACCAGATTAGAGACTCTTGACTCTAGGCTAGAATGCGCCTAGAATTGGGTCAGAGTAAAAGGACAGGACAATGAGACGCAAGAATTCGGACCTTAGAGAAAGAGTAAAAAAGCACTTCGAGAGACTAGCGTCCTACTCTCGTATGGATTCAGCATGGCTAGACTGTGACACACGGGCGAGAGAAAAATCCGAATCTGCAATCGCCTATTTTAGGATAGTCAAAGATGGATGCTGGCCGCGATAACCCTACAACGATAGCAGAATCAATCTCTGACGAAATAGTGCGATACTTACGTATAGAGGCTTAACTAAAATGGATGAACCCGTACACTCACGTCTTAGGCTATCAAAGGTAATAGATTTTTATTATATCGAAACTTTGTTAGCTCTGACCGACACTAATAAATCAATCCATCACCCTAGAATGCAAGAAAAATTAGTGTCAGATTTGAGGAATACCCTCTCGGAATTGTCGGAATCGCTCTCTAGGGTTCTGGTGGACTACTTGACTATCGCATGTATGGAAGAGTCTGAACATTCCTATAGTACAGCGCAGTATTCATACTCTAACAGTATGGAGAGCGCAGAACATACGAGAGAGAGTATACTTAGGGCATGTCGGGATTTGTTTTACATGGAGGGATGGTCGTCATCCTATGGTGGTGACGCATGGGGTCATATAGCCGAATATGCCCTAGAGTACTACACCATTCCAAGTTTACCGGCATGGTTAGACCACATTTTCGATGTTGAGCATAACGGGGGGGAGTTATTTGATAAGGAAAATGCCGCTAAACGTGCTGGACTATATGTAGACTTTGACGGTAAGAGTAAACTATGTAGATTCCTTACTTATAAATTCGAATGCGAGAATATACTGGCCGAGTCTAACGAATGGTCATATTTTCTATCCCCCATTACTGTTAGTCTCATACAACGCTATTCTAACATTTTCGATGTCAATTATGACGAATATATATTTATCAATAGTGGGAGAAGATCCCATCAGTATTTTCATGTCAACGACACTATACAGTGGGGGGATAATCTATTTGTTGGTCTAATTGAGGAAACGAATAGAAATGTATGCACTTCATGCGGAGCGTCAATTCCTGATGACGAATGCTATACATGCGAGCACTGTGGCTACCCTGTATGTTCTGATTGTAGTAATTATACGGATTCATGTGGGGTACTTTGCAATGATTGTATGCCGGGAATGTATACTTGTATACTATGCGATAGTGATACATATAATAATTCTGAGGTATGTGACTCTTGTGAGGAAATATACAGTAAATGCGACGAATGCGAGGAATATTCTGTTAAAGTCAATGAGGATAACTTGTGCGAAGAGTGCGCTGAAAAAGCGGAGCTTGACGCCAAGCTAACCTGTAAAATATGCGAACATAAATCTAGCGTATCGGTGCCAGTATACGAGTGCGGATTCTGTTTAGACTGTATAAAGGATGCCAGTCTATTCATAGAGACCGGAAAGCCGACTACAGGCATAACCGCATGGTTTACTAAGGATCACTTTAGGGCGCACCCTGATTATACCAATGTAAAAAAATATGACCATGAGTACAATTCCAAGGCTAAGGAATCCCGGTTAGAGCTACTAGGCTTATTACGTGATAACGGAAACGATTATCTATCCCTCATGGTTATAGAGGTGTGGTATAATGATACAGTATACTGGCAGTATCAACTTGTCTACGATACTCCATATTGTACTGTCAAATGGGGGGATAAGCCGACGCAACCCGTTTACAAGACACTATTTGAGGGAGTCGATAATGGATGACGAATTGACCGCTAAGGACGTTAAGAAAATGTTCGAGGCCATAGACCGGGCTAATGACGATCAAGCCGAGCGAGCCATCAAGCGAATGCTAGAGAGGGAGGCCAATATCCACGAAGAAGAGGACTATTCGGAATATGAGGACTACCATAGTCAAAAATGACCCAATCAGAACATTTGTGCCAGTACCACAGTACTATATAGGCTACGGCGCAAAAGAGAGATAATTGACTTAGGCAATTCTGCCAGGGAGATACAAAAATGGATAGCATGAAAATCTATATCCCACTGTACCTGAAAGTCGCAGGACAGAAGAATGTCACTGTCTATATCCCGTATGATACGTCAGACTGGACGGATCGACAAGCCGAACAATTCGATGAACTTACGTATCAATTGACCCTGCAAGGCGAGGAGGGTCATACAGTCTCGAATTCGGTTCTGGAATTTGTGTCGAACCTACCCGGATCAACCGTAGTCGTTCACTGAGGATAAAAAAAATGACCATCATTCGCGATGAGCGTACCGAAGAACAAAAGAAGACTCACCCGATTCTCGTTGTTGCTACTGACAGATTTATGTCCGGGTGGGGGGAGGCTAAAGAAGGACTGTCCTATGCGGCATGGGCGTGTAGGGATAATGGCGACGATGTTCGAGTCTTCAATTGGGTTCACAAGCGAACCGAGATGAGTAGGGTTAGGATTGTACTAGCCAAGGGTTACAAGCCCTCGAAGTACTGCGCACATTTGAGCATTTATGCAGTGGAGGAGGGACATCCCGCACTCTGATAGTCTCTATAGTTCTGCTAGGCAATCCCCCCATACCATCGGGGGGATTTTCTTTTAGGCTATATACAGGCTCATTTTCGACCTCGCAGGAACAATAGCACTGCATTTTACAGACTATATAGGTATCAACATAGCCACTAGTACTCTAGCGTCTGTCCTAGCCATTCTGGGGCGGTTGATAATATCACCCTTACATAATGAGAATGTAGGCGCAGGATTACTATTCATGGATTTTCTCCGGGTCATACTTTAGGCAGGAATTCGGGCGGCAGTCCTTCCCTACCTACAGCCTAATAATAGGACTAATAGGGGCGGCAATATACGGATTATCTATATACCACTCTTTTAGTCCAATTTAGCCTAATCAAGCCTATTACTACCTATATGGTATGATTATACTTACCAATTCACCCAATCTAGACCTTATTAGTCTCAATAAATCAGGGCAATTGTCTCCTCTTAGTCTACTTTCTCTCTGCTACTAGTCAATTCAGGCCCGTTTTGTCTGATTCATTAGTGAAATCTTTCACAATCGACCCCCCATGCCCCCTGTGGCGGTGTGGTAGGATGCGTTAGGTAGTCTAAACTATGACGAATATGATATAGAAGATGCTTTTGGGGGGATATAGGGGGGATTATAGGGATATTGGGGATTGACATAGAGGAGGAAAGGTGATAAGATCATATAAAATCCTGGGTGAGATAGAGGTAGGATACTTATAGGCCATTTTTTGTATTATTTTTCTGCCCCCGATTTTGGGGTAGCTTTATCCGGTAGGATATTGGGTATTGACAATGGCCGGAAAAGGGTGTATGATTAGACCAAAAGCATATAGAGAAGGAGGCACGATGGGCACGGAAAGAATCGACACAAAGAGCTTGTTGGCGGAAAACCGTAAGACGTGCGACTGGGTGACATCGCGCGGACTAACGTTCTCCATGAGCGGAGACGACGCCAGAGAGATCTTGGATGCCTTGGCCCAGGAGCTTTCTGACGCTGCGGCATTGCGGGAGCGCATCCGGCTATTGGAAGAGTTGGTAGATGACGTGGCGGACCATTATGACATTGCACCGAACGGACTAAGGTGGAGGGAAAAGTATGAGAAAGTGAGGCTACCCGAGAGCCCTGCGTCTAGCGGTTCGGCAGAGGGGGAATGATTTATGGCATCCAAATGTAGGGTATACCAAGATAGCATCGGTTTGTTTGTAAAGCATGGGTTTTATAGGGGCAGGCCCCAGGCCGGTACACCCACCGCTTTTTGGGAGGGGGATACCATTCTTAAGCATCGTCATCCGCAGACCGCCTTATTGCGTATCCAGAATTTGAGCGGCACCATAACTGAAAGATGGACCATATACGATGAAGAAGTGTAAACATAGTAACGTAGTAATGGTGCTTCCTGCTAAGGTACGAGAGGCCCTATACGGGGAAGAGAACCATTTTTTATCTATGGTGTATTGTTCAGATTGCAATAAGATGTTTTGGCAGAAGAAAGAGGGTTACGTAATAGATAGCACCCACCAGGATTCCATTATGGATGCATGGAGGAGGGTAAGAGAGGCAAATAAAGGGAGGGCTAAATGACTACTTATACTTATAATGATGGACAGCCTAATTGCAATCATTCAGATTCTATACTAGTGTTGCCCCTCCAGATACGGCAAGTATACTGGGATAAAAGGGACGCCCGCTGTTTTTATGATTTGGAATATTGCCCCTACTGTATGGGTTTTATTTGGACAAGCGGGGGCTATGCGGAGTTTGCCGCAGATCAGAATCGTGCCGAGCAAGAAGTAGTTAAAGTGGCAGGCCTCTTACTTTATGGGAAGGAGTAGGATGGAACATGAATGTGGGCATATAAACGTACTAACAATATTACCCGGAAAGATAAGAGGTATTATGTGGAGCCATGAGGTCGGGACCGTAACAGTGGATAATTTAGGGCGTTACATGGACCTGGTATATTGTCCAGACTGTGCTAGGGTTCTTTGGGTGCGCGGGGAATCTATGTTTTATGTCGGTCGATTTATTGTTGAGGAGGAGATAAAGCAGGCCAAAAAATGGTATAGACTATAGGAGTACATAAGACAGTAAAAATTCTAATCAAGGAGGCACGAAATGAAGAAACTGTTTTTACTATTAGCTCTACTTACCATTGTATTTGTAGGCACAGGATGCGTATCACGCGAGGCCGATGTTGCATCATATAATGTATCATTGGCCGCAGATCAATTTGAGGTTTACCGGCGCATCGTCTTCTATAACGGCATCACCAACGAGTACATGCTGGAGATCGACGGGTTGTGTTCACTAGGAAATAACGACCCCGCCGGACGGCTATCCGTTACCTGTAAGACGGGACCGGGCACATACAAGAAACACTTTCTGGGACTCTCTGATAACGTGACCTACTTCGCTGAGCAGCTTGACCCGCTGCTGGTAAACTCATATCAATACCGAGTTGTCTTCCGGCCCGCTCAGATCATACCGGACATCGAGCTTGATCTTCCATAGAATGTCTGGACCTAAATTTGCCTCTTGACATTTACGTGGAAAAGGTGTATACTAAGAAAGTAGTATAGGGTAGGAGGCCGGTAAGACGGAATACGCTTCCGGTGGTCGATAAGCGACCTAAGCGGCGGCTGCACGCCGGGGAGCCTATACTACTCATAGCGGGGTAGACTGGAGAGGCCCCAGCATAGCCTCATAAGCTATTCTACGCGGGTTCAAATCCCGCCCCCGCCACTAGTTTGATCTCCATATGGGGAGAGGGATGAGAATAATGTAGGGTGATGTTCCCCCTCTCCCCCGGCCTGGGGAAACAATGACAAGAAACCGTAAGCATAAGAGTAGCTTAATATTTCTGGACGAAGTAGATAAAGTCTACCATGATAGTCTTATTAAGTTGGACTTTGCATGTAGGCAAGGGAAGTCCGGCGAGACCATAGATGGATTAAAGGTATTGCGGTACTATGGAAAACTACATACCAAGTAGGTCTAAGAAGCCATGTGAACACTCTAATAAGATATGCTTGTTGGTATTACCTTATCTTATTAGTCCTAGAAGAGATCATACTTTTTTGTATTGTCCAGACTGTGGTATGGTGGAATGGTATTTTTTTAATGGATTATTTTATACGAGCTATTCTTTAGATTACATGAGAAATAATATGGCACTTATAGAAAGGGCCTATTAAGATGTCTAGCACCTGTAAGCATTATAACGAGTTAATGCAGATGTCATTCAATGGTAGGATGTCAGTCTCCAAAACTGATAATGAGCGTTCGAGTCGCTCCGTCTGTGCCTTATTGCCCCGTAGCTCAGCGGTAGAGCAGTCGCCTGTTAAGCGACGGGTCGCAGGTCCGAATCCTGCTGGGGCAGCTATATGAAATACATACCAGAGGATTTTATTTTAATAGTGATATTTCCAGATGCGTACGGCCTAATACCACAAAATTCTATATATGGGTATGGATATAGCCCGTCTACAGGTTCCATATACTACGTCAGTAAGGAGACCGGTACAAATATTAGTTCTTTCGCGTCATTGACGGAATTGAGGGCTAATAAGGACCTACTTACAAGATGTAAGTTTATGACAGGGAAGTAGCTTAAAGGTTAGAGCACACGCTTTGGGAGCGTGGCGGTGAAGGTTCGACTCCTTTCTTCCCTACTAGATGCTCGATAACCCCAAAGTGGCGGGTATTAGGCGCGACTGGAATGTTCTAGGCACTATGCAAACGAGACCACTTCCACCAGTCTATGAGACCTGTCGAGCGTTTGTAAAACAGATTGTTCCCTGACGAGGGGGCAATCTTATGCCCTCGTAGCTTAACTGGTAGAGCGATTTCCTGCCAAGGAATAGATACTGGTTCGAGGCCAGTCGGGGGCTCTAGGAGGATCAATGGCAAAGATAGGTATTGTAGGACACGAGGCAAAGAAGTTTAATGCTGAGACAGAGGCCAAGGCCAGAGAGATTATAAGGTCTCTGCTGACTAGCGAAGATACCCTTATAAGCGGAGGGTGTCATCTGGGAGGTATTGATATCTGGGCCGAAGAATATGCGGATAAAATGAACATCAAGAAGCAAATCTTTCTTCCTGCGGCCCGTGTATGGAACGGGGGCTACAGAGAGAGAAACCTACAGATAGCCGAAGCATCCGACATTGTTCATTGCATTGTAATAAAAGATTTTCCAGACGGCTATACTGGCATGCGTTTCGATTACTGCTACCACTGTAAAACTGACGATCACATCAAATCTGGGGGATGTTGGACTGCAAAGAGGGCCAAGAAGGCCGTATGGCATATAATATAAGGGCGAGTCATCTAACGGGAGGATACGGCACCTGCAATGCCGGAATGAGGGTTCGATTCCCTCCTTGTCCACTATCAGGAGTTAGTTTAACCGGAAAAATAGTGCTCTGTGAAAGCGCGGTTTCGGGTTCGAATCCCGGACTCCTGACTTGCGGGCTTAGCTCAATAGGTTAGAGCGTCTCTTTTACACAGAGGAGGTTAGAGGTTCGAGACATGATAAGGACTTGTGACCACATTGAACAGATATGTATACTAGGCAGTATACTAGGCATGGGGTACTTGTCTTATTTTTATTGCCACGACTGTGGCGTAATTTTAGTGGGAGAAGTGACATACAGTAGTACGGGATATGCTGTTTTACCCTGGAGAACACTCGAAAGCTTGAAAAATGACCCTAATCTCTTGTCTGAATGGAGGGAAATTAGTAGAAAGAACAAACATTCTATTGACAGGAACAGTAAAAAGTAGTATACTGTACATAGGTCCCGAGCCAGCTAGGTCGAAGGCGTCGCTCTAATAAAAATATAGGAGTAGGTTAAAATATGAATAAAGATCAACGATATAGAGCAAAAAAGCGTAGGCTTGCATTAGAAATTTTAGGGAATAAGTGTGTTCATTGCGGATTTGATGATCCAAGAGCTTTACAAATAGATCATATTAATGGGAAGGGTATTCTAGAAAATAGAAGTATAGGGCCTTTAGGAATAGTTAAAAAGGTATTATCTGGAGACATCAAAAATTATCAGTTACTTTGTGCTAATTGTAATTGGATTAAGCGTGCAATACTAAAAGAATATGGAAATTAAAACATGGGCCTCAAGCTGATCGGGGAAGCAACCGTCTTATAAGCGGCAGGAGCCAGGTTCAATTCCTGGGAGGCCTACTAGCGGCTATGGCGGGTGCGCTGAAACTACTTGGCAACGAATCCTGCTGTACGAGACTGCGGCGGTGTGGAAGGAACACACACCCAGAAAATGGATGGTAGAGAATAAATTGAGTAATATTAGGAATATCTACCAAAATTGGTATCAAGGCCAATGCGCAGTTGTCCGCTAATTTAAGAGGAATTATGAGTTTACTAGATTTTGTTCTATTGATAGGTTCCTGGTGGTTATACGTAGTAGCTTGTAGGTATACAATACCTAAAAGGAGATACCGAAAATGATGCAGACGAAAAAGAAAAGAGAAGAAGAATTATGGCATGAATTATACAGGGAATGGATATCGGAAGATGAGGACCATGAGGAATTCAGTGATTTCTTGGTGAGCAAGATTTTACGGCTATCTGATGAACTGGAATTGGAGAAGGCACGATGGGACGAAGATTAGTTTGGCTCTGGGAAAACCTTACGGGCTTTATATACTATTTAGCCTATATATGTTTCTCTTTAATAGATTGGTTTATATGGAGGTTCTTTGATGGAAGAAATACACGGACTTAGCCCAGAGCTTATTCCCGACCTTTCCGATCTAACGGAAAGTAATATATATAGTGGTCCCATGATAACTGCTACAAATCGTCTATGCATAGAAACTGGAAAATTATCTAAGCTGCTTGTAGATCAGAATATCAGTGCGGATATTATAGCCTCTTACATGGAGGTAGTTGCTGGCATAAATATAATACTATATCTGACGATACTAATGCATTCTAGACGCATAAGCCGGTTGAATTAGGCTCATTTTACGTCCTATTTGACAGGATGGGCTTTTTATGGTCTAATAGGTTATTGACAGGTAAGGTACCCGACCCGCTGAGTTACTAAAAATTCTATCTGGAGGAATCGCAATGGCTATCACTGGTCCGCAAGTAGAGAAGATCAAGAATATTGGTTTGTCCGAATTCAATGCAGGTACAGAAATCCTCAATGGCATAGTCTCAATTACAGGCGAAATTACAGACTACACGGCGGCAGACATTGCCTCCAGACTATTGGTTTTGGCTAGACTTATGGACGGGGGGGATTCTGAGCTAGACACCCTAATTCTTCGCATGTATAGCTGCCCAGGCGGGGACGTTGACGCATCGTTTGCTACTGTAGACCTTCTCCATATGTTCTGCAAGGAGCATGATCTTGTTCTACGTATTGAAGCCTACGGATGTGTAGCTAGTGCGGCTATTATGATTATGATGCAGGCCGGGGATGTTAGGGCGGTAGGCAAAAGCTCCGTTATCCTTATTCACGAACCGAAAATGTTCATTTTCGATGAGACTAAGACCTCCGATCTAAAGGATATCAAGCTAGGCATGGACATGATTAGTAAGATGATGTTCGAGCTAATGGCCGCACGCTGTGGAAAAACAGTAGAAGAAATAGAGGAATTTGTAGATCGTAAAGAACGTTGGATGACGGCCCAAGAAGCTAAGGACTGGAACCTCATCGACGAGATTATGTAGATATGACCTTTTTAGAGCTTGCAGAAAGAGATAGGCTGGTAGCTAGTAATTACGTAGATGCTATTGTGGCAAGTACATTAGTCTCTCCGTACCTAGAAATAGGCAGAGTAATTAAAGTACTGGTAAAAGACTTTATAGATGCTCCCCCAAGCAAAAGATCGGCGGAAGACCTAAAGTTAAAGATAAACGAATATCTAAGAAATTTTGTTAGGTATACATGGTCTCCTAATCTGTGGTCCAAAGAATTTGGCTATAATATGATAACTAGGGGGGCGTTGGATTCTGTTTCATGGATCATGGAACAGGCACCAGCAGTACAGAGGGAGCAAATATTATCTAAGTACTTTTTTCAACCAGATTCTTTGCAGCCAATAACAGACGATATGGCCTATGGGCTTTTTGATTCTATTGAAAATTCTATAGATGAGCACATAGACTATTACTTAGGTACTGTAGATATAACCGGGGACATTGCAATAGAAAAACTAAAGTCATCTGTAGATGATGATATAGCTATGGGCATGTTCTGGTTGGCTAATATGGGCTCCTGGTCGATGTGGAATGGTTATACAAACGGTATTTTCGATGTAATAAGCCTTCTTCCAGCACTAGTAAGCGTATGGATGTGGTGGGCCGTTCTGGATGCAAAGACTTGTGCATCATGTATACTATTACATGGAACCTTATTTCCTGTAGCAGAAACATTGTTAGACCACCCGCACGGAAGATGCATTCCCCTGCCCATAATAATATCTGATCCATTTAGTGGGGTTGCGCTGCCTCCTATGGACATTGAAACGGGGGAAGAATGGTTTATGGCACAAGCTGCATCTGTGCAAAAGGGGGTATTAGGGAATGCGGGTTATGGGGCATGGAAAAACGGCGCTGTAAGTTTATCTGATTTTAGTGAATCGCACGATCATTTCTTATATGGGAGCTTTAGACGGCAAGCAAGCCTTTCTAGTATTCTAGGAGAGCATAAAGCAAGAGTCTATTACGGACAATAATGACATTACTAGACCTTATCGGCGCTATAATTGCTCTCATTCTTCTAACTATAGTCTTCCACAGAATACTGAATATCCCCACGGTTAACCCGCTAGATGGTAAACACGATGATATAAAGTATGAGCTTTTAGGCTACCCCACGCATTGCAAAGAATGCCTTAAGCCCTTTGTAAAAACTACGTACAGAAACATAGTAACGATTCGCTGTCCCAAGTATCAGGTGGGCGGCAAACACGAATTCTTTAGGTGGACAATATGAAAATACGACTTTTAGTGTTGGCACTTAGCATTCTCTTGTTTAGTCTTAGCTGTGCCATCTTGGTGCCCCCCAGAAAAACTACTGACGCAAGATGTAATTTTATTCTTAATGCAATACTAGAAACTCCCGGTCACTTTGAGTACTGGAAGTCCCTGAGCAACGGGGAGCGATTATCCTTGATTAAGAGAATGACTAGGAGAGAGGGTACTGTTGGGGAGTATCTTAATATGTGCGTTGACGAGGGTTGGCTAGGTTACTACACCTTTGCAGCAACCCCCATTCCATACAATCAAGAAAACAGTTAGATGTACGACTTGACTTCGGGAGAAAGTCTGGTATCATAGCTTTAGAGTATTTGTGAAAAATATCACTTATTGGAGTAATCATTAAATGGGTCAACATATGTCATGGGCCAGTGTTTTGGGGGCTTTCCGCCCTATAGGATCGCACTCAAGCGGGGCCACAATCACCAGCGCAGTTACACTAACGCCAGCTACGGGGGCTACAAAGCTCCTGATGCAGGCTAATACACAGAACGTAAGATTTACCTTAGATGGGTCGGTGCCTACTACCTCGGCTGGTTTTGTTCTTAAGGCCGGGGATGCCCCTATTATCATCAACATAGAAAAGGGAATGACTATCAAAGTTATAGAAGCAACCGCTACATCAGATCTAGAGTATCAGTGGGGAAACTAACAAAATCTATGGGGCGATTAGATAGTAGTTTTAAGGGATTGGGTGGGGGTGAGGCATCGGCAATAATTGACCCATATGCTGGCTACCTATTGTTTGATTCACTGACGGACAGCAATGATGTGGCAATAGCCGATCATACTCCTGAGAAGGGTGGTCCATGGGTTGCTAACAGCGGCACTTGGACAATCCAAAATAATCAATTACGGGAGAGTACGGGTGGGTCAAAAACAACCGTTACTGATGTTGGGCAAGCAGATGTCATATTCCAAGCCACTTGGTCTGTACTGGCCGCATCGGACGCCGGAATAGTTGCTCGCTATGTGGATGCAAGTAACTATTTGATTTTAGTAGTAGACAGTATAACCAATTTTATGATCCTGTGGAAACAGGTATCGGGATCATGGTCTCAGGCGGACTCTGCGGCTGTGGTATTCGCTGCAAACGATGTTATAAAACTGACTGCAAGCGGAACAACTATTACTGGCTTTGTAAATGGTACTCAGAAGGTTCAAGCTACTGTTACAGATCATGCGACAGCCACTAAGTATGGTTTCTTCTCCAATGCAGCTGCGTATAACTCTATACGTTGGGATGACGTTACAGTTGTAGCAACTTAATGATAATAGATGACGTAAAGGTTATTCTTTTATAATGGCTGTATATAGCCTCCTTTGTCAGGCAGAATCGTCTCTTACCATTGGTATGAGTAGTGTTGTATTTATGGCAGCTGTTGTTACGGAATTTCGTAACAGGGGTTTTAGTGCTCATATGGATAGTGATTATCTAGATGCCTATGGGCAGGACTGGATAACATCTTTTGGTAGTGGTGTAGAGCTTATGAGTGGGGCAAGTCATACCCATGAGATTACTCTAAGATGTTTCTTTTCAGGTAATTGGCCCCCTCGACCCGCTGAGGGGTTCGTAGTGGACCTAGCTATTAATGATGCGCAAGCGTCTGGTGATGCAGACTATGTTTTAGCAATTCAGGGTACTAATCCTCAAGGAGATTTTTCTACATCAGAATCAGTAGTACCACTTCCCGTAGAACTGATGTCCTCGATACACAGAAATATTATTCCTGGTAAGGTAGGTATCTTACTAGACTTAGACCCACAATCAAGATTAGTAGGATTGGTAGCGGCTATGACGGGCGGAAATATAACATCCGCTGAGGGCATATCGTTACGATCTGATCTAACTGGGGCTAATGTTATAAATACTACAAAGTTTTGGGAGCAATACACAAGTTACGATGTTGTAGTTTCGTCCCCTGGGGCGGGTCTTTTCGTGTCAGGGACAATGGGTATACCCAGTATAGCTGTAGCACTAAATCCTGTACAGGAAACTAGACTATTAGGAGCGGTAGCTATGGGGCGCAGTCATTTTAAATATATAGGGCAATTAAGCTCTCTTTCTGATACAGCAATACGAGGAGAGGTAAGAGATTTGTTAGGGTCGCAAAAATCCGATCTGGCGCTAAAACAGGCTATGCACGTAGCGGGCCTACAAGAGGTTACGGCCTCTGGAACCTATAGAATAGTAGAATGGTTGCAACGACGCGTTATTTATGGAGCAGCTACTAGGAACCCTCCAGTGCCTATTTATACATCTGGGTTATCATAATGCCTTTTAAGTCAAAAAAGCAGCGTAGGTACTTATATGCTAGGAAGCCTAAAATAGCTAAAAGATGGGCCAAGAAATACGGCTCGAAAATTGCTAAAAAGGCTAGACGGCGCAAGAGACGGTAATACTTGTTCAATTTGACAGTTTAGATGAAAAATAAATATTCTTCTGGTATATATAGGATAACTAATAAGGCTAATGGCAAGTCCTATGTAGGTTCTTCTACTGCTTTAGAGCGTAGATTTTCTGAGCATAAATATAGACTAAATACTGGAACGCATCATACCTCCTATTTACAGCGTTCATGGAATAAATATGGGGCGGGGGCTTTTAGGTTTGATATATTATTTTTATGTGATCCAAACAATTGTTTGTTATTTGAACAGCGGGCCTTAGATTTCCTAAAACCAGAATACAATGCCAAGGGTACGGCCCGATCTCCGGGTCTAGGTGCGACCCACTCGGCAGAAACTAGAGCTAAGATGTCTAAGAATCGTAAGGGTAAGGGACATGGAGGGGGCAGAATTGGACGGCACTATAAAACTTCTCCAGAAACCAGGGCTAAAAGAAGGCAAGAGAGACTAGAACACTTGTTCAATTTGACATAATTCGGAATATGTGCTAATGTAATGATATAAACCTAACAAGGAGATTTTCATGGCTAAACAGGCTACCTCCCCGGATGAGGGTATAAACTCCGACCCTGTTGAGACTGATAAGGAACTTGAGGACGAACTTACTTCGACGCCGGAAGGGTTAGCGGGCGATAAAACGATCAGCCAAGATGACTTTAATAAGCTGGCTGGTAAAATAAGGCAAGAGGCGCGGGACGCAGCTACTAAGAAAGCATATGCCGAGGTTTTGGGCAAGGCCGGTGTAAAAACGGTCGAAGAATTGGTAGCCGCTGTAGAAGCACAGAAAACAAGCGCACAAGAAAAAATGACGGAGCTTGAACGGCTGAATTCCGAATTGGAAGATGCCAGAAGTTTAGCAAGCTCCCTAGAACAAGGGAATAAAGAGCTAACTGTTAAAGCGAAAGAGGCGCTTCTAAAGTCCTCGGTAGTGGCTTTGGCGGCCGGTAGATTCCAAGATGCGGAAGTAGCCTTTCGGCTTCTAGATCGCTCTGGAGTTATCGTCAGCGATGACGGCACCGTTGAAGGTGTGGAAGCAGCCCTTGCTTCTCTTGCTGAGCAATATCCGTTTCTAAAACGTAAGGCAGTTTCTTCGACTAGCCCTGCTAATCCCAACGATCCAAAAGGTTCGGAGGGTAAGACGGAACAAGAACGCAGAAGTGAATATTTCGGCCAACAGGGTAACGAATTCTGGAAAGGCCGAGGCGTTCAAAGAATTATAAAAGAAGAAAACTCGTAATTATAAACAGGAGTCTTTTTAATGGCTTATTCTACTCAAGCAGACCTCAACAGTCTGTTTAATACCATCTTCGAGGATTCCATGTTCGTAGCGCGTGAGAATAACCTGATGACCGCACTGGTCACAAACTATTCAGCCCGTGGTTGGATGAATAGGGTTATTCCAGAGTATGCACAGGTAGCGGCAGAAGCAGTAGCAGAAGCCGAAGACTACGCGAACCCCACAACGTTCTCGAAGTCCACCGCTGCAACGCTTACTCCGAGTGAAGTTATGGCTCAGGTAGTCCTAACGGATCGCAGGATTGAAACCGATCCTGAGGATGCTCGGCGTGACGCATCGCTCGAACTTGGAAACGCAATCGCTACCAAGATTGATGTGGACCTAGTTGGTACCTTCTCCAGTTTCACGACTGGTGTAGGCACTGCTAACACTGCATTGACCATTGATAAGGTTGCGGCAGGCATTTCGCTTTTGCGGAACGCCCTTGCTCCAAATCCTCTGTACGTTGTTCTACATCCCTACGGATGGCACGACATTTGGGACCTGCTCGGCACTCCGGCATCGAACCTTGCTTGGCAAGGCGATATAGCCAATGAGGCCCTGCGCTCGTTTTTCGTTGGGCGCTGGCTCGGTGCTACGGCTTGGTTTACAAGTGCAAATATATCTGTCGATGCCAGTGATGACGCTGTTGGGGCGCTCTTTAACCCTCAGTCCATCGCCTTCGATAGTCGCAAGGCTCCTCTACTCGAACCAGAGCGGGACGCTTCCTTGCGCGCCTGGGAACTCAACATGAGTGCCGGATATGCAGTTGGTATTCGACGCAATGCCTTCGGCGTAAAAATCACGCATGATGCTACGGCACCGGCGTAAAGGAGACAATTTAAATGTTTAATGGTTCTCGAAAAGTTGTCTCGGTAGTTATCAGCGACCCGACCGCGGATGCTCGTATCCCCATTCTTGTGGCACCCTCCGATCATAGCATTACGGTAGAAAAGCTAAGCGCGGCTCTTACTAGCACGCTTTCCGGCTCTACGGTTAACTATGTCGATCTGTCACTGGAAAACGGTGGAACGGCAGGCACGGCCCAAACGTCCATCATGTCGTCAATCGGCGGCACTGCTGGATGGGTAGCGAATACGATTCAATCTGGTGCTGTCACTGCTGGCTCAGGTCGGCTTACAGCGGCTCAGGTTCTCGTATTAGACTATGCCGAAACCGGTACGGTAGCCCCTGGTTATCTTACCGTTACTGTTGAGTATACTGACGGCCTCGGCGCTGCCCGTAACTAAACCGAACACAATCTAATATAATAGCACTTATCGAGGGGAGGGGGACTACCTCTCCCCTCCTAAGAAGCTAGGGAGGTTAGATGAAGATTTTGTGGCACTCGAATGCCCCCTTCGCCCCAACAGGATACGGAGGGCAAACAAAAATCTTTGTGGACAAACTCGTAGAGCGGGGGCATGAGGTTACAATCTCATGTTTCTACGGACTTCATGGAATCACTCTAAACCTGTCAGGCATTAACCTGCTTCCAGGTGCTTATGATCCATGGGGAAACGATATTATCGAAGCTCATGCACTCTTTACGGAAAGCGAGCTAGTAGTATCATTAATAGATGCCTGGGTACTAAATCCAGATAAATGGAAGAATTTACCCTGGGCCGCTTGGGTACCAATAGATCATGTGAAGGTCCCTGAGCATGTAGCAAAATCCCTACGAGACGGAAAAGCTATTCCCATAGCTATGAGTAGGGCGGGAGAAACTGCACTTAAAGAGGCGGGTTTTGATCCTCTATATGTGCCTCATGCAGTAAATCCTGTGTACTTTGAGGCTTGTAATAGATCAGATGCAAAAAAGTCTATGGGCATGGAAGGAAGATTTGTTGTCGGTGTAGTAGGCGCTAATAAGGGAAGCCCGGCTAGAAAAAGTTTTAGCAGTACAATAGAAGCATTTTCTAGGTTTTATAAGAGGCACCCAGAAGCTATACTATATTTTCATGCGGCAGCCGACACTCCAGATGGAGTAAACCTTATCCATGTTCTTAAACTTAATGATGTGCCGGATGAATGTGTAAGGTTTGTTGACCCCTATAAATATATAGTGGGACTTCCAGAAACTTATATGCGGAACGCCTACTGTATGATGGATGTACTTTCAAACCCAAGTAGGGGGGAGGGGTTCGGAATACCAATAGTAGAGGCACAAGCATGTGGCACTCCGGTCGTAGTAACTAATGTTACATCTATGCCGGAGCTTTGTTTTTCTGGTCAGGTAGTCAATGGTACTCTATTCTTGACAGATCAGGAGCAGTACCAAATGGTCCCTCATTCTGATGAGATTGAGGAAGCATTTGAAAATATCTTCGCCGGAGATAGGCTTGAGTATGAATTCAACGCCAAGAACGGCGCTAAAAATTATGAGTTAGACCACGTCTATGACACTTATATGGAGCCTGCTTTAAAGAAGTGTTTGGAATTGGTAAAACAGAGGACAGATTTAAATAATGACCACACGGGCGGGGATAGATTACCTAGTAGCGGAAGTGAGACGACTGACCGGAGCGGGGACTAGCGAATATTCAATCGTTAATCAGGCCGCGGCTACCGTAACATACTTTACAGACGAGCAGATACAACGAGTACTAGATTCTAGGCGAGTTAGACTTGCACGCTATCCCGTAGACTACGAAGAAGAATATTCTACCTCTGGAAGTACTGTTATCTTCCAGCATGCTTATGTTGGATATAAATGGCTAGAGGATACGGCAGGCGGCGGCAATAACACTAACTGCAATCTATCAGACTCCCAAGGCTCAATAATTGGTACAGCTAATTATACTCTAACCCCGGAAGATGGGTTTATTGCATTTACATCTGACCAAAGAGGAAGTGCTAGGTTCTTCACTGGATGGATGCATAATCCCTACAAAGCAGCTATGGATATTTTGGTTTCTTGGTCTACTGAGCTTGCTAGACAGCCCGACTTTCAAACAGATAATATGAGAGTATGGCGCTCTCAGAAGTCTGCGGCAGTTAGAGAACAAATCAAGGTCCTAAAACAAATGGCTGGATTGGCACCAGAAATTTTTATGTCTCCTATGGTACGGGATGATATAGATACTCAGGATTGGCCTCCTCAGCGTATAAAGTATGATCGGATACCCTAATGGGAAGCACTAGCGACATAGCCTTAACTGCTACAGAGCTTGCAGATATACGAAGTGACATAAATCAGCTACTTCCTGATACCTGCACTATTCAATACGTAACGGAAACATCCGATACCATAGGATATCCGGCACGTAGTTATACTAATAGAGGTACCGCCATTTCTTGTAGGCTGGACCCTGTAGCTAATGTCGGCCTAATGGGACATGAGGCTATCAGTGCCATGAGAAACTATTTGATAACCGAAAATATGTGGATGCTGACACTAAAGCACGATCAAACTATTGCATCTACGGATCACGTCATTATAGGAAGTACAACCTATGAAGTACGTTTTGTTGATGGAGCTAAATCTTGGAAAGGGTCCACTAGGGCCGTCCTAGAGGTAATAAGTACATAATGATCGCTGTAGAGTTTATAATAGAAGATTTGCTTACCCCACTGGCTGAATCCATACATAGACATGGGCTATCCAGGGGAGTTACAGAGATAGCCGTAGACATAGCTAGTGAGGCGGAAGATAATGCACCTATTGAAACGGGGGCATTATATAATTCCATTGCTGTTTCTAGTAAAATATTAGATACATATTATGAGACTGTAGCGGATGCAGAAAGATATAGGCAGAACAGTACTATAGAAGCAGATATAAAGACGGCCCCAGATAAATACTCGGCCTGGGTATATTCTGTAGTATTCTATGCGATACACCAGGAATTTGGTACGGTTAATAATAGTGCTCAGCCCTTTTTTATTCCTGCTGTAGAATCTGTTGGTAGTGTATCAGATATACCAATAAAGGCCGACTTGGAAGCACAGTATGCATCTAGACATCCTATAGTAAAGCACTATAAGTTTGGATAAGGAAAAATGCGTTTCATAGAAAAAGCACTCTACAATACTCTTACAGCTAGTACAGCACTTACGGCCTTGGTAGGTGGTACAGCATCTTTTCGCATTTACAATTCGATACTACCTCAAGGGGTTACACTACCTGTCTTAGTTTTTCAGAAGATGGGCGGGGGCCACATAGCAGATAACCCGAAAGTAAATGTAGAGGCTGTCTATATGGTAAAAGCTATAGCTAACGATCTACAGGCGGCAGAAAACATAGATTTTATGGCAAGTAATGCCCTAGATCGCCAAAGTATAGGAGTCAATACTGATGGCTATAGTGACTATGCTTGTTTTAGAAGCATGGGACTTCATTTCATAGAGGACCAGGGAGGCGGTAAGATAGCCTTTCATATCGGAGCCTTATATGCAGTGAAAGCGGCTCAAAATCAATAAAAGAAATTATACTGGAGTAATTATCAATGTCAATAGCCAATCGCTATACAGGTAAAGACCTGTATGCAGAGTTTATTTGTGCTGCTGGAACGATTGTTTTGTCTGGGGATCAGCGTTCGTTAACTGTAGATCGGGAATCCGATCTCGTTGATATCACTGCCTCTAGCGAAGCGGATAAGTCCTATCTCGTATCGTTAAAAGACGGTACAGCCGAAATGGAAGTTTTGGATCAGGGTGGGACCGCTGCCGCACAGTTTGAGGCTGCGCTACCAGAGGGCACGACCGGGACGCTTATCTATGCGCCTCGTGGTACGGCCACTACAAAGCCAAAAAGAGGTTTTGCTGCAATCGTTAAGTCTGTTGGGCTAGAGTATCCGTATTCGGATGTTGTAGTCTGCAAACTTTCCTTCCAAAAGTCTGGTTCTGTTCTGTTCGGTGGAACTGCTGCATACTAGAATATATAAGGAGTGTATAAATAATGGCAGATGAAGTAAAGTTTACTTTCGATCTCAATAGGATCAAGTACTCGGAAATTCTCGCCTTCAAAGAAAATGACCCGGATGCCGGAGCAAAAACGGTCGATATAATGGCAAGAAGTTGTACATCATGGCCCTATAAGCATGAAATAACAAACGATGCCATTCTGGAAATGGGACTCTCTGACTTTGTTGATATGCAGGCTGCATTCAACGATGTCATGGAGGAGCTTTTTCGCAAAATCAAGGGAGATAAGTAAGGCTGTTTTTATAGCGGGCAAGTTTAGCGCCGGGGAAACCATACCGTGGGAAGCTCTCAGGGTAATCCTGGCGCTAAAATTTGCCGTACTACCTAAAGAGATAGACAAACTAGAATTTAAAGAGATAACAGAAATCCTTGGAGTCCTAGACGGACAATCTAAGGCAAGCTCTGGTTCATCAGGAGTAGAAGGCCGATAGATGGCGCAATCAAAACTAGAAATCCTAATTCAGGCTAACGCAAATCCTGCTGTTCATGCTATAGGAGCGGTAGGACAAGCCTTGTCTGGTGTAGGCGGTGCATTTTCTCGTATTAGTGAGTTTGTAACCGGCTTCCTTATCGGTAAACTCATTGTTGGCGCATTCAATATGGCTAAGGAGGCTGTTGAAAAATTCATTAGTACCTCCTTCAATGCTGTAGCTGTTATGCAGAGGTTAGCTATACAGATTCAAACCCTACAGGCCAGAGAAATGGCTAACTTTATCAATGCTGGTATGGAATCTGCAATAATTATGCAGAGACAAACTAAAGAAGGTACTGTACTACGCCTGAGCTTAGAGGAAGTTAGAAAAGTATTTGCCGGAATGCCGGATGAAGTACAGAGAATAGCCAATGTATTTAAGAGTGCTACGGATTCTGGTGAGGGCTGGGTAGAAGTACTGCACCAGGGTACTGGAGCCTGGGTAACAGCAAGCGAATTATTTGATGTGGTAGAGCCTAAAGCTAAGGCTACCATGGACCAGCTTGCTAGAATTGCTATCTTTTCTCCATACACATTAGAAAATGCTAATGCTGTATATAAATTAGCTCTTGCCTTTCAGTTTACATCCGACCAAGCTATGAGGATGACTGAGGGAATGCTTAACGTAGCTGCTGGTACAGGCGCTACAAACGAAATGCTAGAACGCATGACCTTTAACTTTGCACAAATTAAAATGCAAGGTAAGATCATGGCTAGAGACTTCTGGGAATTGGGTAAGGCTGGATTTGATCTATACGCCGTTTTAAAGCAGCTTGAGAAACAGACTGGCGTTACCATGAAGACGCACCTAGATTTTAATGCTGCTCTGGCTTCCGGTAAAGTTACATGGGAGGATTTTGTTACAGCGTTTCAAACTATGGCAGACGAGCAGTTTGGCGGCGCAGCCAAGCGTATGTCGTTTACTATTACAGGTATTCAGTCCACATTAAAGGACTTCTTCTTTGTAATTATGCCTAAGCTATTCGGCCCGGCAGCGGATTCGATTGGTAAATTTGCAGAAAAATGGTTTGGGGTACTTACTGAACTAGCGTCTAGTGGAAAATTAGAAGCAATAGGCGCACAAATTAAAACCTGGTTGGATGGTAGGATAGCCGATTTCGATTTTACGCTAAACGAGATTACGATAATACTAGATAGGATTAAGAGTTATGGATTTGAGCAGGGCCTTGGGTATAACAAGCTACTAAATCCTGAATGGAATACTGGTAACGCTTGGGTAAAGCTAGGGGCTATTATAGATGATCTCATCGTTGGAATGGGCATAGCTAAAAAG
>Ga0209431_10001037_pt1 | contig 23120 bp, 19 predicted proteins | sample RifCSP13_3_FD_184021 | JGI IMG/M metagenome (GOLD analysis project Ga0209431, IMG submission 184021) | Soil microbial communities from Rifle, Colorado - Rifle CSP2_sed 13_3 (SPAdes) (version 2) | ecosystem: Environmental > Terrestrial > Deep subsurface > Rock core/Sediment | place: Rifle...
TTGTTGATTTAAATTCGGCTCTTGTGACGAGTTCTTCAAGGTCGGTTTTTGTCGCAAAAACCTCCAGCAGTTTTTTAATATCGCTCTTTGATAGCATGTTAAACAATATACTTTATGAAAAATTCCTGTTCAAGGGCCGAATTGATGAATTATCTAGTTTCTTTTATCAAGGTAATAATCCCAAGGCAAGATTTTGAGGTCGGAAAGGGTTTTTTGCGAGATTGCGGAAACGAAAAGTTTGGCGGTTTGCATGTTGGCCAATAGCTCCACTCCGTAATCGATTGTGGCCCTGCGAATCAAATAGTCATCATCAAATTCTTTTTTAAAATACGGATCGAAGATATTGATCACCAAATCGATCTTTTTGGAATTTAGATAATCCAACACATTCGGTTTTTTCTTTTCGTGGATTTTATAAAGTTTGGTGGTTTTTATTTTGTGTTTTTCTAAAAATTTCGAAGTTCCCTCGGTTGCAAAAATTTGAAGACCCAATTTTGCCAAAGTTCCGGCGCTTTCCAAAAACTCAGTTTTATTCTCATCGCCTGCCAGGGAAATAAAAACCGACTTTTCGGGAAGGCGAACTCCGGTTGCAATTATCGATTTTAAAAATGCCTCGTAAACATCGTCTCCAAAGGCGGCAACCTCGCCGGTTGAAGCCATTTCGACGCGCAATATAGGATCCGCGCCTTTGATTCTTTGAAAAGAAAACTGCGGGGATTTGACGCCGACGTAACTGAGGGATGAGGGATGAGGGATGAGGGATAATGGTTTACTTAAAATCGCCTCTGTTGCGACTTTGGCAAAATTGACGCCTGACACTTTTGAAACAAACGGCAGGCTGCGGGAGGCCCGAAGATTGCATTCAATAACCATAGGATCATTACCGATTGCCAAAAACTGGATATTAAAAGGGCCGGTGATTTTAAGAGAAGATGACAGCATTTGGGCGATTTTCTTAATCTTTTCTAAAGTCTCGGAATTTACTTTTTGAGGAGGCAAAACTATTGTTGAATCGCCGCTGTGCACGCCGGCGTTTTCGATGTGCTCGGTAATTGCGAAAGTCAAAATTTTACCGCCGTCTGCGACTGCGTCTATTTCAATCTCTTTGGCATTTTGGTGAAACTTTGAGATTACGACCGGAAATTCCTGGGAAATGTGCGAGGCCAATCTTAGATATTCCCTTAAATCTTCGGAAGTGAAAGCAACGTTCATGGCGGCACCAGAAAGAACGTATGAAGGCCTGACCAAAACCGGATAGCCGATTCTTTGGGCAAAGGAAACTGCTTCTTTTAAGGTTTTTAATTTGGCCCATTTGGGCTGTTTAATCGAGAGTTCGTCGCAAAGCCTGGAAAATTTGCTTCTGTCTTCTGCCCTGTCGATCGATTTGGTATCTGTCCCCAGAATTTTGACGTTTTGGCGCGATAATTTATCGGCTAAATTGTTCGGTGTCTGGCCGCCCATGGAAACAATTACGCCGGCAGGATTTTCTTTTTGGTAGATTTCCAGTATTGTCTCAAGCGAAAGTTCGTCAAAATAAAGCCTGTCTGCCATGTCGTAATCGGTCGAGACCGTTTCCGGGTTGCAGTTTACGATTATTGGTAAAAGATTGTTGACGGCTACTGTCTGGGCGCAGGTAACAGAACACCAGTCGAATTCTACCGAGGAGCCGATTCTGTAAGGGCCGGAGCCCAGAACGATAACTTTTGGCTTGTGACTTTTGGCTTGTGACTTTTGACCGATATCATCTCCTTCACCGTTGTAGGTCAGGTAAAGATAGTTTGTTTGGGCAGGATATTCGGCGGCTAACGTGTCTATTTGTTTGACCGATGGACGGATGTTATGTTCGTGTCTGAACTTTCTGATTTTTTCTTCGGTTGACTCTGTAAGTTTTGCTATTCTTCTATCCGAAAATCCGTATTGCTTGGCTGATTTGATTACTTCACCGCCTTTGACCCCTTTGATACTCTTGTTACTTTTGAGACTTTTTTCCAAGTCCGCAATGTTTCTTATTTTCTCAAGAAAAAACGGGTCTATTCCGGTTTTTGAAAAAATTGCCGCAGATTGAGTGCCGCGGTTTATTGCCTGCGCTATTGAAAAAAGTCTCCACGGAGTAGGTTTTTGCCAATTTGCTTTCGGTGCGTTTTCATCCAAGATTCCTTCGAGATTTAGATCGAGCATTCGGATCGCTTTCTGAAGTGCTTCCTCGAATTTGCGGCCGATTGCCATTACTTCTCCGACTGACTGCATATAGGAGCCGATTTCCGCTTCGCTTTTTAGGAATTTACCTAAATCCCACCTTGGGATTTTGACAACAACGTAATCTAAGGCAGGTTCAAAGCAGGCGATGGTTTGTTTGGTGACAGTGTTTTTAAGATCAACGAGGGAATGGCCAAGCGCCAGTTTGGCGGCAATATAGGCCAAGGGATAACCGGTGGCTTTGGAGGCCAAAGCTGAGGATCTGGAGAGTCTGGCATTGACCTCGATGATGCGGTAGTCAAGGTGATTGCCAAACTCGCTGCCACCCGATTTCGGATTTGGGTTGAGCGCAAACTGAATGTTGCATTCGCCGACAATTCCCAAATGTCTAATAACTTTTATGGCAATTTCCCGGAGTTTGTGATATTCGAAATTGTTTAAGGTTTGCGAAGGGGCAACGACAATCGATTCGCCGGTGTGAATGCCCATCGGATCAAAATTTTCCATGTTGCAGACTGTGATGCAGTTGTCGAATTTGTCGCGGACTACCTCATACTCAATTTCTTTCCATCCCGATAAATACTCTTCTATTAATACCTGATCAAGCTTGGAAAGAGCCCTTTTGACGATTTCTGTGAGTTCCTTTTGGTTTCTGGCGACTCCGCTGTCCTGCCCGCCCAAGGAATAGCCGGCGCGAATCATTGCCGGATAACCGATTTTTCGGGCTGCCTTTTCGGCATTTTTTAGGCTGGAGACGGCAGCACTTTTGGGAATTAAAAGGTTTATTGCCTTCAGGGTTTGGGAAAAAAGATGGCGGTTTTCGGTTTCTTCGATAGCCGCAATCGGAGTTCCTAGCACTTCAACCTTGTATTTTTTAAAAACTCCTGACTTGAAAAGCGAAAGTCCGCAATTTAAAGCCGTTTGGCCGCCGAATGCAAGAAAGATACCCGCAGGTTTCTCTTTTTCGATTATTTTTTCGACAAAATGCGGCTCCACCGGCAGAAAATAAACCTTATCGGCAAAATTTTCCGATGTCTGGATTGTAGCGACATTTGGATTGATAAGGATAACCTGATGTCCTTCTTCTTTAAGCGCTTTGATTGCCTGCGAACCTGAATAATCGAATTCACCTGCCTGCCCGATTTTTAAAGCGCCGGATCCTAAAAGTAAAATCTTCATCTAAACTTTTCCAAAAAGGGTCACACAGTTCTTTTTTTCACTTCGTTCAAAAAATAGTCAAATAACCACGTTGTGTCATATGGCCCGGGTGTTGCTTCAGGGTGGAACTGGACTGAAAAAAACGGCAGTTTTTCGTGGATTAGGCCTTCGTTGGTGTTGTCATTGGCATTGTAAAACCAGCGGCGGAAACCCTTGGGCAATTTCTTTTCATCAACCGTAAAACCGTGGTTTTGGGTGGTGATATAGCAACGTCCGCCGGCTGGCGGAGTGCCGACTTCAATGGTTGGCTGGTTTTGGGCGCGATGGCCGAATTTGAGTTTGTAAGTGTTGCCGCCTGCTGCCAAAGCCAAAAGCTGGTTGCCAAGGCAAATGCCGAATGTGGGGATTTTTTTATTTAAGGCTTTTTTAATTATTTCAATTGATTCCTTGGCCACTTTCGGATTGCCGGGACCGTTGGAAATTACAAGACCGTCGATTGGCAATTTTTCCACAAAGGGGTCGTAGTTCCATGGCATTTCGTAAACGGTTGCTCCCCTTTCTAGAAGATTTTTCAAAATATTTTTCTTTGCCCCGCAGTTTAAAAGAGCAATTTTTGAGGATGATTGATCCGACTTATGAATTCTAACTTTATCAATTGAGACTTTGGCAACAAGATTTTCGGAGTTCGGGTCCCAAAAATCGATGTCTTTATTGTCAACAACAATTTTGCCAAGCATTACTCCCTTCTCCCGCAGTTTCTGGGTAAGTTTTCTGGTATCGATGCCAAAGATTCCGGGAATTTTTTCCTCTTTAAGCCATGAATCCAACGTTTTTTGCATCAAATGATGATTAGGGTTGGTTGCCAAGTCACTGATAATTACACCTTGTACTTGAATTTTTTCCGATTCCCAATATTCTTTTTTAGGTACTCCCCAATTACCGATTAACGGGTATGTGAAGACTAAGATTTGGCCGGCATATGATGGGTCGGTTAAGCTTTGCTCATAGCCGACCATGCCGGTTGCAAAAACAACCTCGCCGGCTGTGGAGTTTGCCGACCCAAAAACGTATCCTTCGAACCGGCTTTTGTCTTCTAGGATTAGAGTTGCCTTTTTCATAGTTAAAAATATCAGCAGGTCGCCTTGTGAGACTTCATTGAGTCAGACTCGACTCGTCCTCACAATGGCGCTCCTCTGATATTTTCTTCTCACTTGCGCTCGAAAAAAATAGGCCCTTCAGGGCCCACTTGTTTTTGCAGATTTTTGCTTTTTCAAATCCCATTTCTTTTGCGAAGCCTACCTCTTTTTTGTTTTTTTGGCAACTTTTGCTTTCGGTTTTGCTTTGACAGGCGTTTTGACGATTTTTTTCTTTGGAGATTTCGGTTTTACTACTTTTGGTTTGTTAGTTGTTTTTGGTTTGGGTTTCTGAACTTTAGCGCCTACATTGGTTTGCGGTTGTTTTTTTTCTTCCTGCGGAATCTCATCCTCCTTTTTCGTCTTGATAATAGTGGCTGCAGCCACTTTGTCAGTTGCTGTAAGTCTCATGATAATAACACCTTGGGTATCGCGGGTAAGTTTGGGAATTCCTTTAAGCGTGACTCGGATAACCTGCCCTCTTTGGGAAGTAATAATCAGCGCTTCATCTTCCTTTGTTAAGATTTGGGCAGTTACAATTGAGCCGGTTTTCTCACCCAGGTTTGCGGCCTTTACACCTACGCCGCCCCGAAGCTGTAAGGGCCATGCCGAAACCTCGCTTTTTTTGCCGATTCCCCTTTCCGTGACAACCAGAAGCTGGGCTTTGATGTCTTCCTTATTTATTACATCCATACCGATGAGTTCGTCTTCTTTTTTGAGCTTGATTCCGCGGACTCCCATTGTGTCTCTGGCCATAGGTCTGACATTTTTCTCATCGAATTTGATTGACATGCCGTGTTTTGAAACCAGAAAAACAATATCGTTACCTGTCGTTAATTTTGCCCATCGGAGCTGGTCACCCTGGGAAAGCTTGATTGCAATGATGCCGCTTCTTCTTATAGATTCGTACGCTGCGATGGCGGTTTTTTTAATAACGCCCATTTTTGTAGCCATCAAAACGAATTTTGTTTTATTCTGCGTTTGGTCCTTGTGTTTTTTAACAGGCAGAATGGAGAGGACTTTCTCCTCAGACAAAAGATCCAAAAGATTAACAATGGCCACGCCTTTTGAAATCCTTGAACTCTCCGGCAAATCATAGACTTTTAGTTGAAACACACGGCCGCGGTCCGTAAAAAATAAAAGGTTATCATGGGTATTGGCGACGAACAGTTGCGCCACAGTGTCTTCTTCTTTTGTGGTGATTCCGGAAATTCCCTTACCGCCCCTTCTTTGGGACCTGAATGACGAAATGTCCTGTCTTTTAACGTATCCGCCGACTGTGATTGTGACGATTGTCGGTTCGTTGGCAATTAAGTCCTCTTCTGAAAACTCTCCGATTTTTTGTTTGAAAACCCTGGTTCTTCTGTCATCCGCGAATTTCTCCTTTAATTTGGTAAGCTCTTCTTTGGCAACTATTAAGATTTTTTCTTTGTGCGCCAAAAGATCTTCAAGATAGGCAATTTCCTCAAGAGTCATTTTCAATTCCTCTTCGATTTTTTCCCGTTCCAAAGCTGCCAGTTTTCGAAGCTGCATATCCAAAATGGCCACAGCCTGGATTTCAGTAAACTTAAACTTCTGCATCAAGTTAACTTTGGCAGTCTCCGCGTCCCTGCTCTTTTTGATGGTTTCAATGACCGCATCAATATTGTCGATGGCAATTTTTAAGCCTTCTAAAATATGGGCGCGTTTTTTAGCCTCTTCAAGTTCAAACCGGCTTCTTCTGACAACGACATTCTGGCGGTGTTTAACAAACTGCGAAAGAATCATCTTAAGAGTAAGGGTTTGCGGAGTGCCGTCAACCAAGGCGACCATATTTACGGGGAATGATTGCTGAAGCGCCGTAAACTTGTAGAGATTATTTAAAACGGATTGGGGCTTTGCGTCTCTTTTTAATTCAATTAGAATCCGCAGACCCTTGCGGTCGGATTCATCGCGAAGATCTGCGATGCCTTCAAGTTTTTTTGTTTTGACAAGTTCTGCAATTCTTACAATTAGTGTCGACTTGTTTACCTGATAAGGAATTTCTGAAACGATAATTTGGAATTTGCCGCTTTTTGCCTCTTCGATTTCTGCCTTGGCGCGCATTATAATTTTGCCTTTGCCGGTTGCGTAGGCTGCGGTGATTTCCGAAATATCGTAAATTTGGGCGCCTGTCGGGAAATCTGGGCCTTTGACATACTCCATCAGGTCTTCTACCGAGCTTTCCGGGTTGTCGATCAGGTGGATTGTGGCATCTACAATTTCTGTCAGGTTGTGGGGAGGGATATTAGTGGCCATGCCGACCGCGATACCCGAGGAGCCGTTGATTAGAAGATTCGGCAGAACTGCAGGCAGAAAAACCGGCTCTTTGAGGCTGCCGTCAAAATTGTCGGTCCAGTCGACCGTTTGTTTATCAAGATCATAAAGAAGCGCCTCCGAGATGCGCCCGAGCCTTGTTTCCGTATACCGCATGGCGGCCGGCGGGTCGCCGTCAATTGAGCCAAAGTTCCCCTGGCCGTCGATTAAGGGGTAACGCATAGCAAAATCCTGAGCCATACGCACGAGGGCTTCGTAAACGGGCGAATCTCCGTGGGGGTGGTATTTCCCCAAAACTTCTCCGACAACCTTGGCGCTTTTGGTGTAACGGGCACTGTGGGTTACGCCCATTCTCTGCATTGCGTAAATGATTCTTCTGTGGACCGGTTTCAGGCCGTCACGTACATCGGGTAGTGCGCGCGCGACAATAACCGACATTGCATAGTCCAGGTAGGACCTTTGCATCTCATCAATTATTTCAATCGGTTCAATTTTGCCTATGTCAGCCATGATTTAGTTAAGGGTTCATAGTTCGTAATTCATTGGGTTCTAATCAGTGGGCATAATTCTAACTTGAATATTTTCGAAGATATTTTTATCAGCGGGTATTAATAAGATTCGTTCTTCTTGACCATTCTCTTTCCAGTCATTTGTACCAGCTATTGGCAGAGCTGGGTTATCGGCTTTAAAGTTGTTAGCAAAGACTCTGCCGTTTGGCAATTTTAGTTCAATACGAAAAGGCAGATTTGTTCCTCTAAATTTTTCTTCCCTGCATATTACATCTATTTCGAACAACTTTGTCTTATGTGCCCTTTCGTATTTGGGTGCCTCTGGATAACTTATTATTTTTTCTTGTGGGCTCAAATCGACTATCAAACCTTTCACTGATTCGGATATGTCGTTTCTCCGATCGTCCCAGAATGTTGAGATTTCAAATGTTCCAAGTTCGGCTACCACAAATTTAAAATCGCCTACTTCTGGGCGCAGTTGAGGATTGAACCACTCATTAACTTCTATAATCCGAGGTTTTTTTTCTACTTCTGGTCTATCTTCCGGCATATTTAAACATCTAATGTTGCTTGCTTTGCGTGCGTTTGAATAAATCGTTTTCTCGGCGGGACATCGGCGCCCATGAGCGTTGAAAAAACGTGGTCGGCTTCGGCGGCGTCTTCGATGGTTATCTTTTTCATAATGCGGGTTTGCGGGTCCATGGTGGTTTCCCATAATTGATCGGGGTTCATTTCCCCAAGACCTTTGTATCTTTGGATATTAATTACTCTGCCGTTTGCCTTTAGCTTTGAAATTTGGTCTCTTTCTTCATCCGAGAAGGCATAATATTGTTCTCTGCCAATAGTTAGTTTAAAAAGCGGAGGCTGGGCAATATATAGGTAGCCTTTTTCGATAATCTGCGGCAAATATCTAAAGATGAATGTCAAAAGCAGGGTTCTTATGTGCTCGCCGTCAACATCGGCGTCGGTCATGATGATTATTCGGTGGTAGCGAATTTTGTCAATATTGACCGTGTCCCCTATTCCGGTCCCGAGTGCGATAATCAAGGTTTTGATCTCTTCAAATTCCAGGATTTTATCAAGCCTTGCGCGTTCCGTATTTAAAATTTTTCCCCGAAGCGGTAAAATTGCTTGGAATTTGCGTTCTCTCCCCTGCTTTGCAGACCCGCCCGCACTGTCACCCTCGACGATGAAAAGTTCGGATTGCGCCGGATCCTTTTCCTGACAGTCGGTAAGTTTTCCGGGAAGCGCCATGCCTTCAAGTGCACCTTTTCGAAGGACTGCATCTTTGGCGGCTCTTGCTGCCAGTCTTGCTTTGGCCGCCAGAATAAGCTTTTCCATGATTCTTCTGGCGTCTGGTGGGTTTTCCTCAAAATAGGTATCTAAACCTTCCTTAACGGCTGCAGATACTAAAGGCTGGATTTCGGCATTCCCCAGTTTGCCTTTGGTCTGGCCTTCAAACTGCAGATTTTCCGAATTCATCTTGATTGCTACAACCGCAGTTAAGCCTTCTCTCATATCCTCACCGATTAGGTTATCTTCCTTTTCTTTAAGGTAGCCGTTTTTTCTGGCATAGTCGTTGACTGCCCGGGTCAGGGCCATTCTAAAGCCTGTAAGGTGAGTTCCCCCTTCTTGGGTATTGATGACATTGGCAAATGATTCCAGCGTTTCCGAGAAGCCGTCGTTGTATTGGATTGCTGCTTCTACCAAAATACCGTCGGTTTCTTTTTTCGTGTAAAAAACCTTGGAATTGATGACATTTTTATCTTTGTTTAAGTGTCTAACCAAAGATTCTATTCCGCCGTCAAAGTAGAAGTGTACTTCCGTATCTTGTCTCAGGTCATAAAGATGGAAAAAGAGGCCGGCGACAAGATAAGCTCTTTCTTTGATTCTTTTGGCAATTGCCTTAAAATCAACAATTGTTGTTGAAAAAATAGTTTTGTCGGGCAGAAAAAATGTTGCCGTGCCGGTTTTTGGAGCAGAGATAAAATCAGGAATCTGGGTTTTTTGGGTTGCTTCAACCTTTGTCTGGGGTTTGCCCCTTTTATATTCCTGAGCATAGATTTTGTCATCTCTTCTTACCTCAACTCTCATCCATTCCGAAAGGGCGTTGACTGCAGAGGCGCCGACGCCGTGTAGTCCGCCTGAAACCTTATAGGCGCCTTTGCCGAATTTTCCGCCGGCATGGAGTACCGTCATAGTGACTTCAAGCGTGGATTTTTTAACTTTCGGGTGGGGTTCAACCGGTATGCCACGGCCGTCATCCAGAACCGAAATTTTGTTGTCCTTTGAAATTACCAGCCAGATATTTTGGGCAAAACCTGCCAGTGCTTCATCTGCAGAGTTGTCGATTATTTCTTTGACCAGTTCGTGGAGCCCGTTAATGTCGGTTGAGCCGATATACATGCCGGGTCTTTTGCGGACCGGTTCCAGGCCTTCCAAAATCTGTATGTCTTTGGCGGTATAAGACTGGTCAGAAACCTTTGGCATAAAAATAAATTAGTTAGAAAAGAATACGCTTTGTCTCAGGCTCTCTTGCGGACATTGCTATTCGTATAATTGTAGCAGAGTTGAACTTCGCGAAGCAAGCTAAAATGAGGCTGAAAGAGCTAGGTTAAAAAGCACAAACTTGGCGTTTACGTTTGCCTCTATTAACTTTTTTGAATACGAAAGATTTTCTATTTTTGTCAATACCGCCACAATTTTGTCCGTGTTGTTTTTGCTAATTTCCAAAATCAGCGTCTGATAATAATTTTCAATTTGCCGATCAATCCACTCTTTGGGGTTTTTAACCTGGGAAAGCGCAGTTAACGCCTCGCCGAAATTGCTGTCCGGAAACTCAAAATTTTCTGACAAACGCTTTTTTGGGATGGTTGTGTTAATTTCAACTGTCCTTGATCTTATTGTTGAAAGCAGTTTTTGCCTGCTTTGTGTTGCAAGGACAATAACCGCATGAGAAGGAGGCTCCTCCAAGAGCTTTAAAAGGGCGTTTTGCGCTTCTGTTGTTAACATATCCGCGTCTTTGACAGCTACAAATTTTACTTTTGCTTTTGCCGGTTTTTGCCAGATATGTCTTTTGATTTCCCTAATCTGGTCTATCGATATCTGTTTTTTTTGCGGGGTAATTTCAAAGTAATCAAGGACATTTTTTGAGTCTATTTGAAATTCGTCTGCCAATTTTTTAATTTCCTGATCCTGTTGAAGGTAGCTTGTGATCAAAAGAATACTTTTGAATTTTAATAAAGGCATATTTTCGATTTTATCTTTATACTTTGCGATTTTCAATTGTTCCCGTGTATTTGATATGATCGATATAAGGACCCATTCGGTGGGAGCTTGTGTTCTGCCAATGCGGCGTTTAGATTTTTATGGCCGACTCTGCCCAATCATTAAGAAATAAGATTAGATCTTCACTTTCACAAAGACCGGCATCTTTGGAAGATGCGTTGGCGAAAAACGGTCTTTTAACACATCAGCAACTAGAGTTTGTAAAAAGCGAATCGAAAAGAAGACAGGAATCCGCAGACAAAATTTTAACCCAAATGGCTTGGGTAACATCGGAGCAGCTTGCGCAGGCAAAAGCTGCGGTTTTGGGAATCACTTTTGTTGCTCCGGATACCAAGCCAATATCGCCGGAAGTACTTTCTCTTATTCCCGATGAGGTAGCCAAAAGATTCACGGTCATTCCAATTGATAGAGACGGAGATACGCTTTCAGTTGCCATGGTTGATCCTTTGGACCTTCAGGCAATCGAATTTTTGGAGAAAAAATCCAACCTAGTGGTCAAGCCCTATATGGCAACAGAAGAATCAATCAAAAAAGCAATTGTTGAGCAATACACACGCGGTCTTTCTTTCGAGGTAACGGAAGCGTTAAAGGAAGCCGGGTCGCAGTTTTCGACAACTTATATGCCGCAGGCTGCAATTGCCGGCGTAATGGGTCAGGCTCCGGTTGCCAGAATCGTTTCGACTCTTTTGGAATACGGAATTAAGGTAAGGGCGTCCGATATTCATATTGAGCCGTTAGAAAACGAATCGCGGATCCGTTATCGAATAGACGGAATTTTGCATGAAAAACTGATCCTGCCCAGAAAGATTCACGATGCAATTGTTTCCAGAATCAAGATTTTGGGAAACATGAAGATTGACGAAAAAAGGCTGCCGCAGGATGCCAGGTTCAATTTTAAGGTCGGCCAGGAGGAACTGGATTTGAGGCTTTCGACTATGCCTACCGCCCACGGAGAAAAAGTCGTCATGAGGCTTCTGAAAAAAACAGGTGGAGTGCCGGACTTGCCGGAACTTGGATTACGCGGTAAGGCACTGCATAACCTCGAAGAAAATATCAAAAGACCCCACGGAGTAATTTTAATTTGCGGGCCGACGGGTTCTGGTAAAACAACTACCCTTTATGCTGTTCTTTCCAAGCTTAACTCCGCCCAGGTGAACATTTTGACACTGGAGGACCCTGTCGAATATCAGATCGTTGGCGTTAATCAGGTTCAGGTTAATACTCAGGCAGGGTTAACATTTGCCTCAGGACTGCGTTCTTTTTTAAGACAAGACCCGAATATCATTATGGTCGGGGAAATTCGTGATACCGAGACCACCGATTTAGCTATACAGGCGTCATTGACAGGGCATTTGGTATTTTCGACTCTGCATACTAACGATTCGGCAGGTTCCCTGCCAAGACTTCTGGATATGAGGGCCGAGCCTTATCTTATTGCCTCAACCGTCACCTGCGTGATTGGTCAGAGGGTGGTTAGGAAAATTTGTCCAACTTGCCGCACCTCAAAAATTCCCCAAAAAGAAATCGTTGAAAAAATGAAAAGCGTTCTTGGCGGCCTCTTCGATTTTGAAAAGAACAAGAATTTGAAACTGTTTGAGGGCCGCGGGTGTAAAGAATGCAACAACACGGGATATTTGGGAAGAATTGGCATATTTGAAGTTTTGGTAGTTTCCGAAAAAATCGCCAAGATGATTATTGTCAGATCGCGCGCACAGGATATTGCCAGGCAGTCTGTTTCAGAGGGCATGATCACGATGCGCCAGGACGGGTTCCTAAAGGTTTTGGAAGGCATTACGACTGTAGAGGAAGTCTTGAGGGTAGCCGAGGAGTAAATTATGAGTATTCAGGAGTATTTAGAAATTGTTGTCAAAAAGGAAGCTTCAGATCTGCACATTGTGGCCGGATCGCCGCCGGTTATCAGAATAGACGGGGTTTTAATTCCAGTTTCGTCAGGGCTATTGACTCCCCAGGATTGCGAAAGCCTTGTATTTGAACTTGTATCTGAGGAACAAAAAGAATTGCTTTTGGTAAACAAGGAGCTGGATTTTTCATTCGCTCTGGGAGACGTTGCCAGATTCCGGGTTAATGCCTATTTCCAAAAAGGTTATATCTCGGCGGCTTTAAGATTAGTCCCTTCCTATATTAAAAGTATAGAAGAGCTGAACTTGCCTAAGATTTGCCATAATTTTGCCAAACTTAGGCAGGGTTTCATTCTGGTAACCGGCCCGACCGGGCATGGTAAGTCAACGACAATTGCCTCAATAATCAACGAGATTAATCAGACAAGGCCCATGCACATTTTAACAATCGAAGACCCCATTGAATATGTATATCCGAAGGGAAAAGGCCTGGTTTCGCAAAGAGAAATGCATCTGGATTCCCATTCATGGGAAGTTTCCCTGCGTTCGGCCCTGCGTGAAGATCCGGATGTGGTTTTGGTTGGAGAAATGCGGGATTATGAGACGATCGCCTCGGCAATTACCATTGCCGAAACCGGCCATTTGGTTTTTGCCACCCTGCATACAAATTCGGCTTCACAGTCAATTGACAGGGTGATTGACGTTTTTCCCGAAAACCAGCAGGCGCAGGTCAGGATGCAGCTTGCCTCCACGATTGCCGGTATTATCTCAATGAGACTTTTGCCCCAGATCGGCGGAGGCAGACTGCCGGCAATCGAGGTGCTTTTGTCAACGGGGGCTGTAAGGACCTCCATTCGTGAAGGAAAATCGCATTTAATTGACAATATAATTCAGACTTCAGGTGAGGAAGGGATGATTTTAATGGATGCTTCGCTTGCCTATTTGGTTAAGGCAGGTAAGGTGGCTATGGATGTTGCCCGTGCTTACAGTATGCGGCCAAAGGAGCTTGACCGTTTAGTTTCACAAAACGCGGAAGCCCAGGTTTAATCAGTTTATGTCCCTATATAAATTTATTGCCAAGGATCAAAGCGGAAAAAATGTGACGGGCGAGGTGGAGGCTTTTGATGAAAAAGCCTTGGTTGCCACTTTGCGTTCGGAAAATCTCGTTCCAATTAATATCAGCATCCGCGGCGCCAGGAAGTTTGAATTCGCAACAACCGTGCCGAAATTTGGCGGCGGAGTCTCATACTCTGAAATTGTCAGTTTCACCAGACAACTTTCGACTATGATTTCGGCAGGTTTGCCTATCGCCGACGCTTTGGTTATTTTGGAAAAGCAGACAAAAAGCCAAAAATTTCAAAAAGTTTTATCTGTAGTAGTTGCAGATGTAGAAGGAGGAACTTCACTTTCTTCAGCTTTTGCCAAGCACACAAAAGTTTTTGATGAGGTTTACGTGAGGCTGATTGAGGCAGGGGAAACCGGAGGCGTTTTGGACAAAATTCTTGCAAAACTTGCCGACACTATGGAAAAGGAAAAGGAATTTAAAGCCAAAACGCGCGGTGCATTTATTTATCCGATAATTGTAGTTGCCGTTATGCTTGTCGTTATCACTATCATGCTGATTTTCGTGATTCCCAAATTAACCGGTATTTATGAAGAAATCGGTGCCGAGCTTCCACTGCCGACGCGCATTTTAATTGCCGCGTCGGATTTCGTCCGGGGCTTCTGGTGGCTTTTGATAATTCTTGGGGTTTCGGGAATCTGGGGAATCAAAAACTTTGCCAAAACGCAAACCGGAGCCCCTATCATGTCGAGGTTCATTTTAGGATTGCCTATCTGGGGCAAAATAAGGAAGTCTTTGGTACTTTCGCAATTTACCAGAACCCTGGGTCTTCTTTTAGGGGCCGGAATCCCGATAATTACGGCCTTGAAGGTTGTTGCCGATATCTTGGCGAGTCCGGTTTTTGAGGAAGGGATCCATGTAGCAATCGATAAAGTTGAACGCGGTTCCCCGCTTTACGTACCACTCGCTGAAAATCCGGCGTTTCCGCCGATTTTAGGCCAGATGCTCAGGGTTGGTGAGGAAACAGGCAAGGTAGATGAAATCCTACAAAGGCTTTCGGTATATTTTGAAGCAGAGAGCGAAAATTTAATAAGAAACTTAACTACTGCACTGGAGCCGGTAATTTTGGTTTTTTTGGGTGTTGGAGTTGGGGTTTTGGTCCTTTCGATAATTCTGCCCATCTACAACCTCACTGCGCAGTTTTAATGAGTTGACAAGTGGGAATCAAATACCCAATACTGGTTTTATACCATAGAATTCGAAAGAATTTTGAAAGGAGGTGAAACCTAATTTAATGATTTTAAAATCTGCCCAAAAAAAGCTTAGGGGTTTCACCTTAATCGAGCTTTTAATTGTTATCGCAATTTTAGGAATACTGGCGGCGGCAGTACTGGTCGCCATTAATCCGGGAAAGCGAACCCGCCAGGCACAGGATGCAAAGAGAAAGAATGATATAGGGGCACTTGCTACTGAAATGCAAGGTTATTACACAAGTCCGGGAGCAGGTTGTTATCCTACAGGTATAACACAGCTTGTAACTGAGGGTTACTTAAAGCAAGAGCCAAAAGATCCAGTTACGGACGCGAGTTATAATTTTGCGGGAACTGCAGGTACTTGTCTTGGGGGTACATTCCAAGAAGTTGCTTTGTATGCTACTCTAGCAGAGCCAAATACTGCCACTTATGTTTGGTGTTGGCAATCTAGTGATGCAAAAGCAGAAGAGCAAACATCGGCAACCTGTACGCCATAACAATTTGATTCATATATGATGAAAAGAGTACAGCGGAAGTTGTGCTCTTTTTCTATCCCAAAAGTGTTATTGAGTATCTTTATATTTCGTTAATTCGTTTGGTCTGCTTTTTTAAGTAATTCGTTTGCAGTTTTTAAATCTCCTTTTATGTAATAAATTTTGCTTAAAGCCATGTACGCAACGGGATTCTCGTTATTAATACTAATTGCTTTTTCAAAATTTACTTTTGCTAAATCTAGCTTATTAAGATTTAAATATAGCTCTCCAATTGAATTATAGGCTTCAAAGTTTTCTGGATAAATCTCTATCGCTTTCATAAATTTCTCAATAGCTTCGTCATATCTGCCTAAATGGTAAAGCGCGTTTCCTAAATTGTTATATTCCTTGGATATTGGGGCTATCTCGATGGATTTTGAAAAAGCATTTGCTGCGGCATCATATTGCTTTCTTTTTGCAAGGGCAATTCCCAAGCCATTGTAAGGACGTGCCTTATTTGGGGATTTTGTGATTGTATCTGACCAAATTGAAACTTGCGTGGCCCAAATTTTGTTTCGATTAATTGTAACGATTGACAACAATATTATTGCGCTGAAAATCAACAGTCCGGATATTCTCAAAAGCGACGCTTTACGTATTTTTGAAAGCCGCACATTTTTAGAAATTGCATGTTGAAGCTCGCAAAAAATACAAACTACGGCAATTATTGCACCCGCCGAAGGAAGATAGAGTCTGTGTTCATAGATTACATCGTTTAGCGGAAATATGCTGGATTCAATACTTAGTGCCAAAAAGAAGAATAAGATACTGAAAGAAATCAACCTGTACTTTTTATGCAAGAGTATGCCTATAAAAATTATGGCCAGAGTGGCAATAAGTGAAACAAAAGTAGCCGGCTCAAAAATCGATTTTGATATTGGAAAATCATAGTCCAAATTTTGGGAAATCGGCAAAAACAAAAGCTTTATGTAGTAAATGATTACTTTGAACTGGGTTAGTAGATAGCTCCAGCTGAATCCATTGAAAATTCCAAACGAACCCTTTAATGTCTGTGCACTGAATAGAGTTTTCCAGTTTAAATTGCCAAGTTGAATCCACTGCGTGTAGCTTGCGAGTGCAAGAAAGAATGCAAGCAAGAGAGCCGGAACTGCCGGCAGAGTTTTTTTAATAAAATTTTTTATAGATGGTGCAAAAAATAAATATTGGATTAACAGCATGGTTATCGGCAAAGTGTAGGTGTTCTCTTTGGTTAGGAATGCTAGAAGCGAAAACATCAAAGAAAAAGATATCAGTAACCAGAATTTTGTCCCACTGATAATTTTTTTCCCTCGGCTGGGCTCATTCTGTTTTACAAGATTTGCTCTTAGATAAAAGCTCAAGGCAGTAATGTAAAAAAGTCCTGCCAAAGAGGCCATTCTTTGAGTGATATAAGTTACTGCCTGTGTTTGAATAGGATGCACCAAGAAAATTAATGCGGCAAGAAAAGGCAATTTTTTATAAATCTTAAATTTTTCTTCAAGGAGCGGGGTCTTTATCAGGAGCTTTAAGAAAATAAAAAAACTTACGCCGGTTAAAAGATGAATTGCAATGTTTGTTGCGTGGTACCAGAAGACTTCCTGTTTACCCATTTGGTAGTTGACTGCAAAGCTAAGGTAGCTTACGAACCGTCTGGGGTTGTTCTTCCATAGATCTTGAAGATTTGCTGTGTTTCTTATTAATTGGTTGTTCAAGACGGTTTTGTAATCATCAAATACGAATTCCGCAGATAGCGTATTTGAGTAGATGGCAATGGCGACGGAGATGATTAGTAAGTATGGGATGAGTATTTTGAGAAATTTCCTAAGCATTCCGGTTTTAAAATCCATTATAAACTTCCCCTATCTCTTGTCACCCATATTGTCATCAGCTATTCTTAATCAGTGATTCTTTTCTTAATCTTCTTTTTTATCTTAGGCTCTGCAATCGGCAGTTTTTTGAATGTAGTGATTGACAGGACTGTGAGGAGAGAAACCCTTTTGGGAAGATCTTACTGCGACAATTGTCACGCCACTTTAAAAACGGTTGATCTTGTTCCCATTTTTAGTTTCGTTGGTCTTGGCGGCAGGTGTCGCATTTGCAAAAAACCCGTTTCATGGCAGTACCCGATTGTTGAGGCAATTGCCGGTATTTTGTTTGTCATTTCGTTTTTGGCCCTTAGTGCTTCTGGAAATCTGACAATTGCTTTTCTGTTATTTAATTTCTTCCTCGTATCTATTCTGATTGTAGTTGCGGCGGTTGATATTAAGTTCTCGTTGATACCAACAAGTTTTGTTTATCTGGCGTCTTTAGTCGCACTTTTCTATAATTTTATTTTTTTAAATCAGCATGTTTTTATTCAAAATGTCGGCGCTGCATTTCTGGCGGCCATTGTCTTTGGGCTGATAGTTTTGGCAACCCGCGGCAAGGGAATGGGTACAGGAGACATAACGCTTGCTTTTTTGATGGGTCTGGTTTTGGGATTTTCCCAAATGGTGCTTGCTGTTTTTTTAGCTTTCTTTTTCGGTGCTCTGGTTTCGGTTTTTTTAATTATTCTTGGAAAAAAACATTTCGGCCAGACGATTCCATTTGCCCCGTTTTTAGTCCTGGGTTTTCTGATAGCTCTTTTTTGGGGCAGGCAGATTGTCGAGTGGTATTTAATGGTATATTGAAATTAATGCCCAGTCGAGTTGGTAGTTTTGAGTTCATAGTTCGTAGAAAAAAAACTACCCACTACCCACTACCCACTACCCACTACAAAGTGAAAAACGCCTTCACTTTGATAGAGCTTATTGTAGTAATTACGCTTTTTGGAATTGTTTCAACTTTGGTTACAGCATCGTACATTACATTTGAAAGAAACCAGCGAATCAGAAATGCAACTCAAACTTTAAAGAATGATTTGAGACTTGTTCAGAACAAGGCGCTTGCTGGTGATAAAGGAGCAAATAGTGAATGTCCCATTACCTCTACTCTTGTTGGTTGGTATGTGACATTTGATACTACACAAACTTTAACTTACTCTTATGCCGGTGTCTGCAATACAAGTGTATTGCCTTTTAGTTCCAAAACCGTAACGTTTCCTTCAGGTGTGGCACTTAATAATGCTGTTCCGCCCAATACGGGAATTAAGATAGGCGGAAGCCCACAAGGCGGGATAGTAACGATTTTATTTAAACCCCTTGCTACCGATGTTGGTCTTTATTCAGATTCTGCACCGCCTTTTACTCATCCAATTACCTTTTCAGGGGATTTAGTAATCGAACTTAAGGGATCGCAAACGTCAACCGTTAGTACGGTAACAGTGCGGCCTACGGGTGAGATTAGCGGAGGTCAGTAAGAATGAGATTCAAATTGAGATTAACAAATAGTTTATCTCGCGGCCAGTCTCTGGTTGAAGTTATAGTCAGCATTGGTATTGCTGTTATGTTGGCAATTTCTCTAATTACCACAAGCCTGATTACCCAAAAGAGTTCGCGATCTGCACGCAACAATAGCCAGGCCACCAAACTGGTTCAACAGAGTTTAGAGCAGATTAGAATTTTTCGTGACAGAACAGGGTTTAGTGAGCTTCCTAATGCTTCTTCAACAACTATTTGTGCAGATTTTAATATTGTCGATGCTAACGATCCCTCAACCTGGACATTGATCCCTCAACCTGCCTGTCCCTACTCAGAAACGGTCCCAGGCACAATTTTTTCCCGCAAAATCGAGTTCTTAAATAACGGTGCCGATAAAAGACTTATTACCGTTACCGTCAGTTGGGACGAATCGGGTCAGACGCGTTCTGTTAAAAGCCAAACTTTCTTAGGTCTTTGGCAGGATTTTCCATGATATTCAAACTCCAAATTCCAAACTCCAAATCTCAAAATACTCATCCGTTTTGGAGTTTAGGTATTGGTAAACGTAAACTAATTTCAGGGTTTACCCTGCTCGAGTTTCTTGTAGTTATCGGTTTGCTTTCGATTACCATAGGTTCGATCTTGCTTTTTTTAACGTCCGTTCTTAAGGGTACAAACCAGGCAAATATAACTTCGGAGGTTAAACAAAACGGTCAGGTTGTTTTGGATACGTTGGAGTCTCAGATAAGAAATGCGACTGACGCTGATTGCATGCTGGGAGGAAATGATAATTGTACTGACCTTAGGCTTTTTAGAGTCAATGCCGACCCGCTTCGTATCAGGTGTGTTAGCCCTGATGGTTTAACAGCAAATGGCAGAATAGAAATTGCATCCTCTCTGCTTGACGATCCAACTAACTTTACCAGTATTACGAATACAGATATTAAATCAGGGGTAAGCGTTACTAACTGCAAATTTAACGTAGTTTTGTCTTCCGGAGGCGTATCGGCTCCGCCAATCGTGGCTGCTAGTTTTACGGTTAATCAAGGAGTAGATGCTCCATCTAGGCAGGACTTTCTAGCCAATGTTGATTTCCAGACAACGATCTCCCTGCGAGGTTATTGAAAAAGTAATTGACTCCCTTTCGCATGAAACTTCGGAGGACAGGCAATTGACAAGAAAATTGCAAGAAGTAACAATGGAATAAGAGATGAAGTCCGGACAGATATTGATCCTGGTTCTTTTGATTGTGGTAGTTTCTCTTGCAGTCGGGTTGTCTGTTGCCTCCAGAAACTTAACAAACCTTAAAATTTCAACCCAGACAGAACAGTCTCAAAGGGCCTTCAGCGCTGCAGAGGGGGGTGTTGAGGATGTACTTTCAAGGCTTAATACAATAAAACAGGATTCTCAAGTTTTAGAGTCCGGTGGCTTGGACGTACCCGTTGATGTCGGTGATATCAGAGCGACCGTAAACGTTAAAGGTCGAAATGTCTACGAAACGGTTGATCCTATCCCGCTAGGAGAGATTGCACAGATCAATTTAGTAGTTAATCCTTCGACTGGAACCAAATATTCGGGAAACGTTACTGTTGAGTGGCTTAAAAATGATGATCCGTATTCAGCGATAGAACTGACTTTCATTTGTGAGGGTTCAGGTTCTTATGATTGCGCTGGCTCTACAGTCAGTGGCACATATTCCCAAAATAGATTAGCGTTCAGTAGTGATAATCGTCCTCCATCCGAGCCCGAACCGCAAGGTTTCGTTGTCTGCCCCAACAGTCCTTGCTCAAGCGCAGGTACGACTTATAAGTGGAAATGGTCCTTTAATACTGGCGGGAATGTGAGACTAATGAGGATAAAATCATTTGATAAACCGGTTCGCGTAAGGGTTTCTGGAGAGATAGCAAATCCGCTCCCTACTCAAATTTATGAAATAAACTCCGTGGCAAAGACGGAAATTGGCATTACAAGAAAAGTGCAGGTCACAAGAACCGTTCTTCCTGCTCTGCCTGCGGTGTTTGATTATGTTCTTTATTCAGAAGGTGATATAGTCAAATGATGAACAAAAATACAAAGATTATCCTTTCTGTTTTAGGTATAGGGGCGGTGGTAGTGCCGGCAATTTTCTTAATCCTTTTTACAAAAAATTCAGCGGTCGAGACAAATTTGCCTTCCGAAAACAGGACAATTGACCAAAAATCGATAGAGTCGGCGGTTGATAAGATACAGCCTAAGGAGCCGCAATTCCCTTCACCTTCGCCCGCAACACCTTCCGCAGAAAAAAATCAGTCTCAAAAGCCTGAAAGTACTAAGTCAGCACAGTAATTATTATGCCTGCCCAAGTATTTGGACTTGATATAGGTCGTTCGTTCGTTAAAGTTGCAAAAGTAAAAGTATCGGGAAAGAAAAAATTTTTAGAAGCCGCCGCAAGTATTCAGTCTCCCGCAGGCGGTATTATGTCAGAGTCCCCTGTTGACCTTAAAAAACTTGCAGATTCTATTAAAAAGTGCGTGGATGAGGCAAAAATCGGAAGCAATAAATGCGCAGTTTCGCTCTTGGAATCACAGGTGGTGACCAGGCTTATAGAACTGCCGCCTTTGACCGATAAAGAGCTTTCGGCCGCAATCAACTGGGAAGCTGAACAATATATTCCTCTGCCTATAAAAGACGTAAATTTGCAATATAAAGTAGTCTCAAGGCCAGAGAGCTCGGGTAGAGACAAAATGCAGGTTCTCCTGGTTGCCGCGCCGCTTCGGGTTATTAACAAGTATCTTAATGTTGCAAAAGAAGCAGGATTGACTGCGACTTTTTTGGAAAGTGAATCCTTTGCCCTTTCCCGTGCTTTAACCAAGCCTCAAGATCCGGTAACCATTATTATTTCTATGGGTGCGGTTTCTACAGAACTTGTAATTACATATATGGGAAGTGTTCTATTTACAAGATCTGTGGCAACAGGCGGTATTAATTTAACCCGCGCAATCATGGCAGAATTTAACTTGCCTCAGGATCAGGCAGAGCAGTACAAACTGGCTTATGGGATTCTGGAGGATAAACTCTCCGGTAAGGTAGCTGCTGTTTTAAAGCCTATTCTGGATGTCTTGGTTTCTGAAATTTTAAAAGCAACGGAATTTGCCCACAGCATTCTAAAAGACAGCGAGACTAAAAGATCGGTAGTTTGCGGAGGAAGTTCTTTTCTTCCGGGAATAATTCAATTTTTAGCTGAAAGAACGAGTCTTGAAGTTTCGTTCGGGGACCCGTGGCAGGATTTTGAAAAGCAGGGTCAAGTTATGAAAATGCCGGGCCAGGGATCTGTTTTTGCCGTAGCGACTGGTCTTGCTCTGAGAAACTAATCTTTGCTACGCTTAAATAAGCTGTACGAAATATGCCGGACATAAACCTTGTTCCAGTTCAGGAAAGAGTTACGGAGCGCTTTGAAAGCCTTAAAAAACGGCTCTCTGTCGGTTCCGCGATTCTTTTGGTCTTAACCGCCGTATTTACTCTAGGGGTTCTGGTTTTTTTTACAACACAGGTTTCTGGGAGATCCCAGCTTCTTGCTCAGGTTGAGGATAATGCTCAGGTTATAAACAGCTATAAATCGACAGAAGAGCTTCTTGTGGTTGCCAAAGATAAATCATCACTTGCGGAAAAAGTTTTGGCTCAAAGGACCGATTACTACCAAACTTTCAACGGTTTTGCCAAGCTGGTTCCGCAGGGCGTTTATTTTACTGATATCAAATTTGCTGCAGGCAAAATTGTCATGAATGGCAAGGCGAAGTCGTCAGCCGAAATTGCAGGGCTGGTCTCTTCCCTGCTTACCCCTGAAGGTTCGAAGATTGTTTCAAACGTCACTATTGATACACTTACTGCAGATGAGACCGGCGTATATACTTTTTCGATTGCGGCACAAGCTACAGGGAAAGATTAATTTATGGATTTATCGGGAGTTACCAAAGTTACAGCTAAAGCTGAAAGTAGCCTTGAAATTGCCAAATATTCATCCTTGGCGGTTCCGGTAATTTCGATTCTGGTTTCTTTTATGGTTCTTTTGATGATCGTATGGCCAAAGTTTTCTCAGGCCCTGCAGATTAAAAATTCCAATGTGGAGCTGGCACAAAAAACTGACAGTCTTAAACAAAAAGCCACTATTTTAGCAAGCCTTGACAAGACTGAGCTTGAAAAGCAGGTTGTAGCCGCAGAGCAGCTCTTTCCGTCTGACAAAAATGTATTTTTATTAATCTCCCAGATAGAAAAAGCTGCCGGTGGATCGGGTGTGCTCTTAAACAGAGTTGAAACTGCGCCTGGGTCGGCACAAGGGTCTTCAGGCAAGCCTTCAGCCAATCCCGCTTCTGCTTCTTCTGCCGGAGCCCAACCTGAAATTGCCCCGAATGTGGAAGTCAGCGTGTCATTAACAAGCGGTTATAGTTCCTTATTGCAGTTTTTGAACAACGTTTTGACTATTCCAAGGGTAGTTTCAATCAGTGATTTATCAGTTTCCGCCTCGTCTTCCGAAGGTTCC